>OJOM01000766.1_pt1 | contig 14504 bp, 10 predicted proteins | sample 1598231 | NCBI WGS metagenome assembly OJOM01 (sample SAMN03922465, study PRJEB24848) | human gut metagenome | isolation source: stool sample | host: Homo sapiens | place: Germany | collected 2010-11 | reverse complement strand
TTTATGGCAAACATTAGCAAATCAGTCAAGCTCGGGGTATTTACCCTCGCAATTATGAATGTGACTGCGGTTGTTTCCCTTCGCGGGCTACCTGCAGAAGCCGAATATGGACTGAGTTCGGCATTTTATTATCTTTTTGCAGCCATCGTCTTCCTGATACCGACTTCATTGGTAGCAGCAGAATTGGCAGCAATGTTTCAGGACAAGCAAGGCGGTGTATTCCGCTGGGTTGGTGAGGCATACGGAAAGAAGTGGGGTTTTCTGGCTATATTCCTTCAATGGGTGGAAAGTACAATCTGGTATCCTACGGTATTAACTTTCGGAGCGGTGGCATTGGCATTTATCGGCACAAACGACGCTCACGATATGTCACTGGCCTCCAACCGCTATTACTCATTGGCTGTGGTGCTTATCATTTACTGGCTTGCCACTTTCATTTCACTGAAAGGGATGGGCTGGGTAGGAAAAGTTGCCAAAGTCGGCGGTATGGTAGGCACCATCATCCCGGCAGGCCTATTGATGGTGCTGGCAGTTATCTATCTGGCATCGGGCGGACAAAGTCAAATGAACTTTGACGGTAACTTCTTCCCCGATTTCAGTAATTTCGACAATCTGGTACTTGCATCCAGTATTTTCCTTTTCTATGCCGGTATGGAAATGGGCGGTATCCATGTGAAGGATATGGAGAATCCTGCCAAGAATTATCCGAAGGCTGTATTTATCGGTGCAGCCATCACAGTTGCCATCTTCGTACTGGGTACTTTCGCATTGGGTATCATTATCCCGGAAAAGGATATCAACCTGACTCAGAGCTTGTTGGTCGGCTTCGACAACTACTTTAAGTATGTACATGCTTCCTGGTTATCTCCTATCATTGCCGTTGCATTGGCATTCGGTGTGTTGGCAGGCGTATTGACTTGGGTAGCCGGTCCGTCCAAAGGTATCTTTGCCGTAGGTAAAGCCGGTTATCTGCCCCCGTTCTTCCAGAAAACCAACAACAACGGTGTGCAGAAGAATATCTTGTTAATCCAAGGTTTGGCCGTGACATTGCTCAGCTTGTTGTTCGTAGTGATGCCATCCGTACAGAGCTTCTATCAAATCCTGTCACAGCTCACCGTGTTATTGTATCTCATCATGTACCTGTTAATGTTTAGCGGTGCCATTTATTTGCGCTATAACATGAAAAAGGCTCCACGTCCTTTCCGTATCGGCAATAAAGGCAACGGTTTGATGTGGTTCATTGCCGGACTCGGTTTCTGCGGTTCATTGCTGGCATTTGTACTAAGCTTCATCCCGCCCAGTCAAATATCAATCGGCAGTAACACCGTATGGTTTGCCGTATTAGTTATAGGATGTATCGTTGTTGTCTCTGCTCCGTTCATTATCTATGCATCTCGTAAACCATCATGGGTAGATAAGAACACGCAGTTCGAACCCTTCCACTGGGAAGAACAAACTGCCCCGACAGAAACCCCAACAACTGGAGAGACAAAATAAGCTGCCTCCCATGCTTTTATTTTGGGAAAGAGAGTGCATCAAAATAAAAATTGACTTTGAACACTCTCTTTTTCTCTTTCCGCCTATATTTCTTTCCTTCCATTCTTCCTATTCAAGAAAACATTCCTATATTTGCGGAGTAATTATTTTTAGAATTACTCTTTAATGATATGAAAGTGTTGGGTTATGGATTTATTGTGATGCGGCTATTGGTATGCCTTGCCGGGTGTACTCATTCCCCTTGTTCATCCCAACATAAAATAGCACTTATCCATTCTTACCAGAGAGGTTATAACAACGCCGAGCGAATTAACAGACTCTTTGCCGATGAACTGAAGAAAAACGGGCTACAATGTGAAATTAAAAGTTATTATCTCAACTGCGAAAAATACGGCAGCACAGATGAAGAACGTCGCATTTCCGGGTTCATCGACGATTCGAATATATGGGGAGCCGATTTAATAGCAGTCCTTGACGACCAGGCCACTTATTCCCTGATGTCATGCAATCATCCGAAAGTCAGAGAAATACCTGTCGTTTTCAGCGGAGTGAACTACCCCAATACAGAACTACTGCAACAATATCCCAATGTAACCGGATACATCGACAGACCCGATTACCTCAAGACTTGCCAGATGATTGAACGGATTATGGGAAAAGTATGCATCCACGTTATTAAAGGAGGTACTTTTCTGGATAAAATTATATGGAAAGACCTGGAAAAACAATGCACAGGACACAATATCAACATACGCGACAGGGTGAATGAACGGATATGAAATATATCCCCGGATTCACTAGAGAATAAAAAAATCTCTCCTTTTGATTCGGAAAAACCAACCGAACTCTCTTATCTCGATACAACCATGATTGCCAAACTGGTCAGCGACTCTGTTCCCGCACGCCGGTTATTGTGGATGGCCAGCGGAGTTTTCGATTATTCCTTGTTTCTATATACCAAACGTGATTTCACCACTTTACGCATCGGCAGTTTGTTTGACAATCCCGGGTTTGAGACCATAAATGAAGGATTCGGAACAAATGACTATATGCTCGGAGGCTATTTTACACCTATCGAAATTCAAATAAAAGATATGGCGGCAGGAATAAAAGAAAGACTGGACAAGAAAATGCCCGGTCAGCAATTACAGCAATGCGCCAAACAGTATGTCGTCAATTGGGTTACTTTGGAGAAATATAAAATACCCGAAGAAAGGATTCCTGAAGAGTATATAATCATGTACAAACCTTTCAGCAAAAAATATTCCACTCTTATCCTGACCATCAAAATCGTTGTCGGTATCCTCCTATTGTTATTTGTAAGCTACCTCATTTATATATATGGACGGGAGAAAAAACGGAAACAGGATGCTTTGCGCAACTTAAAATATGAGCATGAGCTACTGATCCTTGCCATGGAAAGCGGAAATACGTATGCATGGCGGTTTGATGGAGAAAAAGCCATTTTCGATCCACAGTTTTACGAACTGATTCATTATGACTCTCCGCAAATGAACATCGATGATATGGTAAAATTCATTCATCCAGACGAACGAGAGAGATTTCTGCATCAGGTGGCCAACCTTTCAGACCATCCCAAACGGACAGCACAATACCGCTGTAAGTTTACAGGTGAATATCAATGGTGGGAGTTTCGTTACAAACAGATTTGTCACAATGACAATATTCATATCATCACCGGTCTGCTGCAAAATATCCAAGAGGTAAAAGACAAGGAAGAAGAGCTGATTCAAGCCCGCAAGGTTGCAGAGCGGGCAGAATTAAAACAATCTTTTCTGGATAATATGAGTCATGAGATACGCACTCCTCTCAATGCCATCACCGGGTTTTCCAACCTGCTGACTACGGAAAAAGACCTTTCGGAAGAAGAGAAACAGGAATTTATCTCCATCATCAATGATAATACCGATTTATTGCTCAAACTGGTTAATGATGTGCTGGAACTATCACGCATTGAATCCGGCAATATGTCATTCAATTACCGGGAAGAGAGCGTCCGTTCTTTGCTCAACAGTATTTACAACACCCATCAACTGACTATTTCATCACCCTTAAAATTTATCAAGGAGTTTCCCGAAGGAGATGTATTTGTACACATAGACAATATGCGTATGACACAGGTCATCACTAATTTTCTGAACAATGCCAAAAAGTTTACAAAGAGCGGACATATCAAATTAGGATACCGTCATCAACCAGCCAGTCGTGAAGTGCATATTTTTGTAGAAGATACCGGAGCCGGTATTCCAAAAGAAGAACTGCAAATCATATTCGACCGATTCTATAAACATAATGAGTTTGCACAAGGAGTAGGACTTGGCCTGTCTATCTGTAAAGTGATTGTTGGAAAAATGCAAGGACGTATCGAGGTTACTTCCGAAATAAACAAGGGCAGCCGTTTTACTGTCGTACTGCCCTGTCTGTAATTGAGTTGTTTTAGTATTCTTCCATTTTAAGACAATATTCTTTTCGGTAGTGTAAAATGTAAAACAATATAGCCCAACATCCCGGCTATCACCGTACCGCTCAAAACACCCAATTTTGCCTGACTTAAAAGAACCGGAGAAGCTTCAAATGATAAATTAGCTATAAATAGGGAAACGGTAAAACCGACCCCTCCCAACAAGCAGATACCTGTCAGGTTCACCCAGTTCATACCCCCGGCCATGCCGGCCAACCCACTTTTGACAATAAGCCATGTAAAAAAGTAAATACCTACAAATTTTCCGACTACCAATCCCACCATGACCGCCCATGTAGGTGTTCCCACTTCAATGCCTCCGTGACCGGCTGTCAGCACCACACCAGCATTAGCAAAAGCAAACAAAGGAATAATCACATAATTCACTAATCCATGCAGACTATCTTCCAATGACTGTAAAGGAGAAATCACTCTATCGGAAGCCGATTCGATACTTTTCAACACATTAATCTGCAATTTGCTCAAAATTATACCTTCTTTGTCTGTACTCGGAAATATTTCTATATTCTCCTTAATACGGTTAATATACTTACCTATCTTATAATGTGGTGTAGCCGGAATCGTAAACGCTACTATCACCCCTGCAATAGTGGCATGAATACCACTTTGTAAAAACAGATACCACATCACCAGTCCCAGTAAAAGATAAAACCAACGATTGTGTATATGCAAATGATTACCGGCACAAAGCAAAAAAAGCACTCCAAAAGAATACAACAAGAAATTCACATCCAGATGGGAAGAATAAAATAAAGCGATTACCAAAATACCACCAATATCATCCACCACGGCAAAAGCCGTCAGAAATATTTTCAGACTGATAGGTACCCGATTGCCGAATAAGCTTAGTACCCCCAGGGAGAAAGCAATATCCGTTGCCATCGGAATAGCCAGACCACTCTCGGCATCCGTACCCGACGTCATACAATAATAGATAATAACCGGAACAATCATCCCCCCGCAAGCCGCCACTATCGGCAACAAAGCCTGTCGAAAACTGGACAACTCACCCACCAATGTTTCACGCTTAATTTCCAGTCCCACACTAAAGAAGAAAATAGTCATCAAAGCATCATTGATAAAATTCATCAAGGTCATGTGATTCCCATTATGACTGAACAAATTAAATTCCCCTATCTGAAGATGTACTTCTTTATTCCAAAAAGCTGCATAAGCGTCTCCCCAGGGAGAATTAGCTATAATCATCGCCAGAAGAACGATAACCATCAATAGAATTCCCCCATTAATGTGATACCGCGTAGCACTTAGAAACGAAACATTCATGTTTCCGATTTTGAGTTTTTCCATGTCTTTCCTGTTATAATATTAGATTCGTGATAAATTCTTATAAAACACGAACCTTCCTGTTATCTTTGAAGTCAATAACAGAAAGGAACGCTTTATTGTTTGTATAAAATACTCTTCTTACGAAGTATATGTCAGCCGTTATAGCTTCGTAACGCCAAGTTTTTCACCCACAGTACAAATATACTGGTTAAAATTAAATTTAGCACAAGAGTTAACACAGAAATTACCAGTGCAGGGCCTCCTAAATTATATCCCAATGCAATAAAGATGATTCCCGCTCCTACTTCTCCACGGGTAAACATACAACAAAGACACGATTACCACATGATAAATAATCATTCCCCAGGACATCATCTCTTGCGATCCGGTAATGGAATGAGTACCGCTATGCGTCTCCGAAAAATCCACTCCGACAAAGAGAGGCATACTCATACCCACCAGGAACATAAACAAGAAAGAAACACCGGTAGATACCTTATGCTCCAAAGGAGTATCTATCTCCTTATGTTTCATAACCATACCCAGAACGAAAGCCGGCAATAACACTTCAATATGGATACTTCCTTCGTCTCCATAAAAATATTTACTCACCATATACACCAACTGTGTAACTGCAAAAACTGCCACCGAGTAAAAGAAAATCGCTTTCCAGTCTTGCCGCCAATTGTATTTTCCTAACTGTTTCCATCCGATAGAGAGCAGAACAAACACTACTAAAACAATGATAATCAATTGCCAGCGCAGTCCCACCATCATTATTTGCAACGGAATCATCAGCAAGATGGTATCCAGGTCATCAAAGATAGCCAACACCTGAATCTTTTTATAAATCCAACTTGATTTTAATCCGAGAGCCGCCAACATGGTAAACAAGATACCTGCAGAGGTGGGCGCCGCAAAACGGCTTAACAGAAGATTTTCTTTCCATGCTTCCCAGCTATGCCAATATTCGGGCGGTAGCAAGACAAATACATAATAAACGGCTATCAAAATCCATGGCATCGCTGCCGTAGCCATTGCAATAAAATAATCCTCAGCATAACTCTTCCACCTTGTTTTATCCATGACAAACTCACGTCCGACATTAATCATAATAAAACTCAGGCAGATGTAAAGCAATACATCAGACACACTTTTTATGGTAGTATACCCTTCACCTACCGCCCCCGGTAAGATTTGGGACACCAAAAGACCCATCATCAGAAAGGCCGAAAAAGACAGAACTTTTCTCATTTATATTTATTTAAAGATTATATAATAATGGAATGATTGCCTTGAAAGTTCTGCTGACAGCGACAATCATTCCGGGTATTTTAGATTTTTAATCTAGCTTCAATACTGCAAGGAACGCTTTCTGCGGTACTTCCACATTACCAATCTGCTTCATACGCTTTTTACCCCTCTTTTGCTTTTCAAGCAATTTACGTTTACGACTCACGTCACCACCGTAACATTTTGCCGTTACATCTTTACGGACAGCCTTTATCGTTTCACGTGAGATAATTTTTGCGCCGATAGCCGCCTGAATAGCAATATCAAACTGTTGACGTGGAATCAACTCCTTCAGTTTCTCACACATCCGCTTGCCCAAATCGTATGCATTGTCGACATGTGTCAATGTAGAAAGAGCATCCACCGACTCACCATTCAACAGAATATCCAGTTTTACCAGTTTGGAAGGACGGAAACCTGACTGATGATAATCAAATGAAGCATAACCCTTGGAAATACTCTTCAACTTATCATAAAAGTCAATCACAATCTCTCCCAACGGCATTCTGTAATGTATTTCCACACGGTTTCCCGATACATAATTCTGACGCACCAATTCTCCGCGCTTGCCCAGACACAAAGTCATAATAGGACCGATATAATCGGTTGCAGTAATCACGGTAGCATCAATATAAGGTTCCTCGATATGGTCAATCAGAGTCGGGTCCGGCATACCTCCGGGGTTATGCACCTCATTGGCATGCCCCTGCTTGTCATATACCATATACGATACATTCGGAACAGTAGTAATCACATTCATATCGAACTCACGATCCAAACGCTCCTGTACAATTTCCATGTGCAGCAGTCCCAAGAAACCGCAACGGAACCCAAAGCCCAAAGCCAATGAAGACTCGGGCTGGAACGTCAATGAAGCATCATTCAACTGGAGCTTCTCAAGCGAAGCACGAAGATTTTCATAATCTTCCGCTTCAATGGGATAAACCCCCGCAAACACCATCGGCTTCACCTCTTCAAATCCGGCAATTGCCTTCTCGCAAGGACGGGCAATATGAGTGATAGTATCTCCCACCTTCACTTCCCGTGATGTCTTGATACCTGAAATAATATATCCCACATCACCGGTACGCAACTCATTACGAGGCATCATATCCATTTTCAAGACTCCGATTTCATCGGCATCATATTCCTTACCCGTATTGAAGAACTTCACTTTATCTCCCTTGCGTATTACTCCATTCTCTATCTTAAAATAAGCAATGATACCACGGAATGAATTGAATACAGAATCAAAAATCAAAGCTTGAAGCGGAGCCTGGTCATCGCCCACCGGATGCGGCACACGTTCGATTACAGCCGCCAGAATATCTTCCACTCCCATGCCGGTCTTGCCCGATGCACGAATGATATCTTCACGTTTGCAACCCAGCAGGTCGATTATCTCATCTTCCACCTCCTCGGGCATTGCACTTGCCATATCACACTTGTTCATCACGGGAATAATTTCGAGGTCGTGCTCCAATGCCATATAAAGGTTGGAAATAGTCTGCGCCTGCACTCCCTGTGAAGCGTCCACTACCAGCAAAGCACCTTCACAGGCAGCAATCGAACGAGATACTTCGTATGAAAAGTCTACGTGTCCCGGAGTATCAATCAGGTTAAGGATATATTTTTCTCCCTTATAGATATATTCCATCTGAATGGCATGGCTCTTAATAGTAATGCCTCGTTCTTTCTCCAAATCCATATCGTCCAACATCTGTCCTTCAGTCACCTGAATGGTATTGGTGAACTCCAACAGACGATCGGCCAAGGTTGATTTTCCATGGTCGATATGTGCAATAATACAAAAGTTACGGATATTCTTCATCTTCGTCGTTTAAATTTCGCGCAAATATACAAAAAAATGCGTTGGCTACATACAAAAAACGATGTGCCAACGCATTTTTTTATGAGTTTCTTTTTCTTGTTTACACCAATTTTACAAAGACTTCCCCTTCTAATTCAGAAGTTTCTACTTTGTCTTCTCTTAACAACCAACCCAAACCAAGATAAAAATCCTTATCAGCCTTCAATTTCGCAGCCTTTTTGATTTGTTTTTGTGTCAAACCTTCGGTTCCGTTCAGTGCTTCCCAGATTTGTCCGGCAAGAGCACCAGCTTTTTCTTTCAACATTTTCGATTTACTTTTAGTTAAACGTTAATCCGCATCCGCTTTCAGCATTGACGAATGTTTGTGTTTCTTATCGGTTGCAAAGATACACAAAATTATGTTATTCAACACGTTTGAATCAGAAAAGTTTTATTTTCTATAAGAAAAAGCGATTTTCTCAGTTATTTTTTATGCATTTCGAGATATTCACTCCAAATTTTAGCAGCTTCTTCCACCATCTTTACACACGGACGCTTGGCATAATACTGTTCCGTGCGGGCTTCCGGGGTAGAAATAACCGGTTCTTTTTTGCTTAATCCCAACAAGTCGGCACATCTCAATGCACCGTTTCTGCGCTTGAATTCTTCCGCCAATTCCTGCACCAGCGCATAATTGGCAGCCTTTCCCTCACGATCACTGCCTTCCGTAGCCCCGGTTTCGAGTCCGGCAAGCAGGAACATGCCACAAGCCGCCCCACACGTTTCACGCATACGCCCTATACCGCCTCCGAATGAAGCAGCCATCCGCAACGCCTGCTCACGCGTAAAGCCATACTCATCGGCAAAGGCGGCAACAACAGATTGGGAACAGTTATATCCTTCTTTAAATAAAGCTATTGCTTTTGCTACTCTATCTTCTTTCATTTCGCTACATTATTTACTATTTCATGGTTCATATATCCTTTCAGATTCTCCACCGCAATGTCCATCAAACGTATACGGGCTTCTTTGGTTGCCCAGGCGATATGAGGAGTGACAAAGCAGTTCTTGGCCGTCAGCAGCGGGTTGTCGTACTCAGGTGGTTCGGAACACAAAACATCCAGACCGGCGGCAGCAATCATCCCCTTATTCAGTGCATCAGCCAAGTCTCTTTCATTCACCAACGGACCGCGCCCGGTGTTAATCAATATAGCTGTAGGTTTCATCATGGCAAGACGAGCCGCATTGACCAATTCTTTTGTTTCTACAGTCAACGGGCAATGCAGACTCACCACATCACATTCACGGAACAACTCATCCAATTCCATTTTTTGTATTCCTTCAGGCAATTGAGACTGTACTTTCGAAGTATACGCACACACCTTCATCCCGAAAGCAGAAGCAATGCGTGCAGTTGCTTTTCCTGTATTTCCCAACCCTACAATGCCGATTTTCTTTCCATCCAATTCCGTCAATTCGGTATCCCAATAGCAGAAATCGGAATTGTCCGCCCAACGTCCCTGCCGATTGGCATGGGCATAATGCCCCACACGCTGAGTAATGTTCAGAAGATGTGCAAACACCATCTGTGCCACAGAAGCAGTACTGTAGGCAGGGATATTCGTCACAATAATACCGCGTTCCTTGGCAGCCGCTACATCCACTATATTATATCCGGTAGCCAAGACACCGATATATTTCAATGCAGGCAATGCCGCCATATTCTCCGCAGTAATCACCGTCTTATTGGTTATAAGTACTTCCGCTCCGGAAGAGCGTTCCATCAACTCATCAGGAGCTGTACGGTCATAAACCGTCAGCTCACCCAATGCTTCCAGCCCATTCCATGACAAATCACCGGGATTTAACCCGTAACCATCCAAAACAACTATTTTCATACCCTTTTATTATGATTATTCTTTAAACTTGTCTCCCCAAAGCCCTTGCATCCGTTCTTTCAGTTTTACTTCCTGAGCATTATTCTGCGGATGCCAGATCCGGCTGTTTTTTATCTCATCAGGCAAAAACTGCTGGTTCACAAAGTTTCCCTGATAAGCGTGTGCATATTTATAATCCTTACCATATCCCAACTGCTTCATTAGCTTGGTAGGAGCATTGCGCAGATGCAATGGCACAGGCAGGTTTCCCGTAGAGCGTACCAACTCCAATGCACTGTTGATTCCTTCGTATGCAGAATTACTCTTCGGACTGGTAGCCAGATACACAGTTGCCTCTGCCAAGGGAATACGTCCTTCGGGCCAACCTATCTTCATCACCGCATCAAAAGCCGTATTTGCCAACAACAATGCATTCGGATTGGCGAGTCCGATATCTTCTGCCGCCGATATCACCAACCTCCGGGCTATGAAAGCCGGATCTTCCCCGCCTTCCACCATCCTCGCCAACCAATAAAGCGCACCGTCGGGGTCACTGCCCCGGATAGACTTAATGAAAGCGGATATAATATCATAATGCATTTCACCATCCTTATCGTATGCCAGCGGATTCTGCTGCAAGCGTTCCGTCACTTTTTCATCAGTTATCACTATCGCTCCATCATCGGTATCGGCCTCAACCACCAGTTCCAATATATTCAGGAGTTTACGGGCATCTCCACCCGAAAAGCGAAGCATCGCGTCCGTTTCCTGCAACTCGATATGCTTCTCCTTCAAAATAACATCCTTGGTGATGGCGATATGCAAGAGTTCCAGCAAATCATCTTTTTCCAATGACTTCAATACATATAATTGACAACGGGACAGTAACGGGCGAATCACTTCGAAAGAAGGATTCTCTGTAGTAGCTCCAATCAAAGTCACCACTCCGGTCTCTACAGCCCCCAGCAACGAATCCTGCTGTGATTTGCTGAAACGGTGAATTTCATCTATAAATAAAATGGGACCGGCCTGCGAAAAGAAACGGTTGCTTTTTGCTTTCTCTATCACATCACGCACATCCTTCACCCCCGAAGTGACGGCACTCAGCGTGTAGAAAGGAGTTTCCAGCTTATTGGCGATAATTTGTGCCAATGTGGTCTTTCCTACCCCCGGAGGCCCCCAAAGTATGAAAGAGGAAATGCGTCCTGCATCAATCATCTTCCTCAGAATTGCCCCCTGTCCTACCAGGTGCTTCTGTCCTATATAATCATCCAGCGTCTTCGGACGCAGACGTTCTGCTAACGGTTGTGCCATAGTTGTATCTAGTTATACTGATGTTGCAAAGTTAATAAAATAATACCTTTAATCGGCTCACTGACATAAAAAAGTGCCCCCGCATTTTGTTCAAATAACAGGAGCACCTCAAGAATATAACAGAAATGGTTTTTCCAAATAGCCGAAACAACAGTTTGATTAGAAAGTCATCATCACCATCAATCGGATACCCCATTTATTAGCACCCGGATTATCCAAATAATTAAGACGGCGTACGTAGTCGATATGTAGTATCTTGAAGATATTATGAATACCTACCGAACATTCCATATAAGGCGTTTTAGAATCCATCACAAAACTGGTAGGATGCTCGTCGCGCGTGGGAAACAGGAACAGTTCACTGTCACCCGGATTCTTCAACGGATTATTCTTGTCCGTCAAATGACCGTACAGCATTTTGAAACCGATAGCCTCACGCCATTTTAACTTCTTCAGCAATGGAATTCGATTGAATATCTTGCCATTCAAATCCCAGGAAATATCAAACGAAGCATAACGGTCGTTCAAAAATTCCATGTTATTGACCAAATTGAAAGTCTCACGCTGGAGAATATATGACAAGTTGGCTGCCGGCATAATCAGCAATGGGAACGGCACTTTATTCCACTGCGCCCCTCCCTTCAGGAACATATCAATCTTGCCCCATGAAGAAAACCAAAAACGCTTATATATACCTACTTCAGTCAGGTTGTAATTATATTCACCTCCAAACACACCTTTAAAACCGGTCGTATGCGACAGCGTGAACACCGGGGCATCAAAAGACACCGGCAAGCGGCGCTGCTTGGTATTGATATAAGTTTCTCCCGGTGCATATCTGAAAGCCAGCGAAGCCTCCATCGTTTGAATGTCCGGTATCAATGTTTTCTTGTCATCATTGGTAATGTATGCCAAGCCGCCGGTAGGTTCATCTTTACTATGCTTCACTTCAACAGTGGTTTTCAGTCCGTATTGAGTTTCATTCTCATACTTCAATGCAACATTGCGCACGTATGACATTTGGTCTACTGTAGTAGTCTTGAATGACACAAACACATTATCCTTATCTGTCTTCAGAAACTTATCCGTCGGCGACATCACATCATATCGGTAAGTCAGAGTGATGGAATTTTTCGGGAACTCGCGCGGCAGGTATTCCTTTTTATTGAAAGAATATTCCATTTCCGCCATATACTTGGAACGATGATCTTTGAAACCGTAAGCATAATACCCCTTAAAGAATAAATGCGGATTCAGGTTTGCCGTAGTCTGCGCACTCATACGCAGGCGAAGCCCGTCTATATAGTTATTTGAAATCATGGTATTCACCGGACCTATATCCACCTTGCTCGGATGATCTTTCGTTCCGGTTTCCACAAAATTCTCAACAAATGCTTTCAGCACAAATATCACATATTTAAAGCCGGGCATCTGCTCCAACCTCTTGACCAGTACATCCATCGAGCTTTCCGTCTCTGTCAGCGGCACCTGCCGATACTGATTCCAGAAATCCTCACCCCTCATCATGGCATCCGCCTCTTTTATTTCCGCTCCCTTTCTCTTAAACAACTGTTGCGGCAATTCATCAAATGCATAATCCGAATAACGTGTCATTCTCCGGATTTGAAACCCCTGCATAATTTTCATCAGGGTCAGTTCCACAATCATGTCGTCTGTTTTCAGCACCCATTCACCGTTCGGCAGTTGCTCAAACTCCTGAATGATATCCATGTTATCGACAAAGTTCACACCCGATTTTTTAGGCAGATTCATGGTACACTTCTTTACAGTGTAACTGGAGTCGGCCAATACATACAAGTGTCCTGTAAAACCGAAATCCTGTGAATTATTGGGAACAAACGTCAAGTGGAAGCAACGATCCTTATCCACATACGTCGTATCCATAATATAATATTTGTAGAAAGAAATGGCATCGCTGGAAGATATAGGACTGATAAACGGGTATTGCAGCAAGCGGATATCATCATCATATATATTCACATCCGTGAATACGTCTTTCAATACCGTACTCAGCATATCCCCTGTAGCAAACAATTCGTTCACCCCCGATGAATTCATACCTTTAATGATATTCTTCTCACTCTTCGGATGCTTACGATAAATTTTCTGTGAGGCCGTTTCGTCCACAGAAACAGGAAGAATAAACTTACCCGTTTCCTCGCAAAGCTCAATCTGATCTTTCAGGAAAGGCATCTTTTTGTACATCCCTTTGTCCAGCATTTCGGGAGTAACATCATTTAAAGCCATCGTAATCTTCTGATACTTATTGTATTGATAGTAATCATTTTCATCCAGCTTGTTATTTCGCTTATGGGCAATGACTTTCTTCATCATCTCCACCGCCGGATTATTCTTACGGGAATATTTTTCCCGTTTAGGCTTCACGATTACTTCCTGCAACTCGATATCATCCGAACGCAATTTTACATTCATCGTTTTGGTTACTCCGGGAATAATATTCACCACTTTGTTGACATAACCCACCGATGAAAATGTCAGTTTATTCCATCCCTGACGCGTTTCCACACTATAATGTCCGTCAGCGTCCGTTATTCCGCCTACTCCTTTTCCCTCATAATACACAGAAGCATAGGGGATTGGTTCATTCGTTAACGAGTCAGTTACAACGCCTTGTATTTTTTGGGCAGACGCAGCAATTGTACTAATCATCAATACCCAAAACAATAAAAACGACTTTATATATTTATTCTCCATATCTTTCTACCGGTATCTTATATATATACGAGAATGCAAATTTAATCATTAACTTAAAAAGAAGTTGCTAATATAATCTAATAAAAAAAGAAATCTTACGTTTTGACCAATATTTAAGTGAAATATAACAGATTATTCACTTGAGCAAAAGACAATAAAAAAGGGGTCTTTTCACAAAGCCCCCTTT
>OJOM01000764.1_pt1 | contig 14580 bp, 12 predicted proteins | sample 1598231 | NCBI WGS metagenome assembly OJOM01 (sample SAMN03922465, study PRJEB24848) | human gut metagenome | isolation source: stool sample | host: Homo sapiens | place: Germany | collected 2010-11 | reverse complement strand
GCCGATGATAGTTGGTTGTATTTCCAGTGAAAGTAGGTCATCGCCAGGCTCCCTATAAACGAAGCCCCTGTTGATTAGATGTCAGCAGGGGCTTTTCGTTGTCGGGTGTTCCGAACCGGCAGATGCGGATCCTGCTTCTTCTGACAAGAAGCAAGATGCGCGCGCATGTTTCTCTTCCATTATTTCTTTCGAGCTAGACCAAGGCTCAGCCATAAGAAGTAAAGGAGAAAAGCATGACGCTCAATCGCCGCAAATTCATTTCATCCGCTGTTGCGGGCGCTGCCGCTGCCGGATCGGCAGCCGTTCACGCCGCCTCGGAATCTTCCAAAGACTCCATGCTTCCCATGAAATGGGATGAGGTCTGCGACGTCATCGTCGTGGGCTCGGGCGGCGCCGGCATGGCGGCCGCCATCCGCGCGGCCGATCAGGGCGCGAAGGTTCTCGTCCTCGAGCGCCTGGCCTTCCCGGGCGGCAACACGCAGCTCGCACAGGGACAGATGAATGCGGCCGATCCCGTGCGTCAGCCCCGGCAGGGCATCAAGGACAGCCCCGAGCTTCATGCGAAGCAGACGCTTGCCGCCGGCGACTACCGCGGCGACCCGGAACGCGTGCGCGTTCTTTGCGAGAACGCCTACGGCGCCGTCACCTAGCTCGAGAGTCTCGGCATGGAGTTCCAGCCCCGCGTCTTCCAGATGTTCGGCGGCCTTTACCCGCGCGCGCACCAGCCTGTTGAACCCAAGGGCAAGGGCTACATCCAGGTGCTTCTCAAGGCCCTGAAGGAACGCAATGTTCCGATCCGCACGAACGTGCGCGTGACGGAAATCATCCGCGAAACGCCGGTTTCTGGCGATGTGCGAGGCGTGCGCTGCGAAACGAAGGAGGGCGTGCGCTGGATCCGTGCCCGACAGGGCGTCGTTCTCGCTGCCGGCGGCTTCTCTGCCAACAAGTACCTGCGCGAACTCCATGACCCGCGCGTGAAGAATCTCGGCACGGACAACCTCCCCAACCAGACGGCCGGCGACGTCATGATGGCGGCGGTGCGCGTCGGCGCCTACCTCGTCGGCATGGACTTCATTCAGTCCACCCCGGGTGCTCCTGCCGGGAAGAAGATGAAGATCATCCTCAACACCAAGGTTGCCGAGTCGATCTACGTCGACAAGCGCGGCAGCCGCATCGTCGACGAAGGCGCGAGGCGCGATCAGATCCGCGATGCCGTTCTTGCGACGCCCGAGCGCTACGCCTACACGGTGGTCGACAACGAAACGTATGAGAGCTACAACTCGGCGGTTCATTCGAGCGTCGAGGAAGGGATCCGCATCAACGAAGCCTGGACTGCGCCCACGATCCGGGAGCTTGCTCAGAAGATGGGCGTTGATCCCGAGGGTCTTGAAAAGACGATCGACCGCTACAACAACGTGCTCGTCAAAAACCAGAAGGATCCCGATTTCGGCAAGGCTCCGAGAAATCTCACGAAGCGGATTGAAAAGGGCCCCTTCTGGGCCTGCTATACGGGCATGACCGTTCACCATACGATGGGCGGCATCAACTGCAACACGAAGGCGCAGGTGCTCGACTGGCAGGGGAACGTGGTTCCGCGCCTCTACGCTGCGGGCGAAATCACCGGCGGCATCCACGGCACCAACCGCGTGGGCGGGAACGCCCTTCTTGACTGCATGGTCTACGGGCAGATTGCCGGCATCAATGCGGGGAAAGAACGCCGCGCCTGATGCGTAGGGAGCCAGCGGCCTGAGAGGCATCCGGCCTCCTGAGTCAGGGGAAAGTCCGGGCAGAGCATTTGATGACGCCCGGACTTTCTTCTTTGCTTACGATTTCGCCATGATCGGAGGGGCGGCTGGGTGCTCCGGCATGCTAGAAAGTCGGAATCTTCGCGTTTTCCCCAAACCGACCCTATGCCCATTCTTTCTGAAATTGTCCGCGCCCTCGAGAACGGCGCGAATTTAAGCGAATCCGAACTCCTTGCGCTCGCCGCCGGCCCGCGTGAGGATCTTTTCGACACGGCCGAGGCCGTCACGCGGAAGATGGCGCCCCGCGCCTACAACCTCTGCGGCATCATCAACGTCAAGTCGGGCGAGTGCTCTGAAAACTGCCGCTGGTGCGCGCAGTCGAAGCACTGGGAAGTGCCCGGCGTCAAAATCCATCCGATTCTTCCCGACGACAAGGTGGAGGCTGGCGCAAGGCGCGCCGCGGAAACCGGCATCGTGCGCTATTCGCTCGTGGCGAGCGGCAGAAAGCCCTCAAGGCGTGAGATCCGCGAATACTGCGAGCGGATCCGAGAGGTGAAGCGCAATCACCCGGAGCTCGAGGTCTGCGTGTCGCTCGGACTCTTGTCTGAAGAAGATCTCAGCGCCCTGAAGGACGCCGGCGTCGTGCGCATTCACTGCAACCTTGAAACATCGCCCGAATTCTTTCGGGAAGTCTGCACGTCGCACCGGATAGACGACAAGATCGAAACCCTCCGGCGCGCCCGGGCCCTGGGGCTCGACGTCTGCTCGGGCGGCCTCATCGGCATGGGCGAAACGCTCCTCGACCGCATCCGCCTCGCGCGCCTCTGCCGCGAGCTCGAAGTGCCCTCGATTCCGATCAATCTGCTTTACCGGGTGCCGGGCACCCCTCTCGCAGACGTTGAGGCGCTCTCCCAGGAAGAATTCCTCGTCGCCGCGGCGCTCTTCCGGCTCGCCAACCCGACGGCCTATCTGAGGTTTGCGGGCGGGAGAAACCTCCTCACGCCCGACACGATCCGGGAAGCCATGCGGATCGGCATCAATTCGGCAATCAGCGGAGATCTTCTCACCACGACCTCGGGCGGCACTCCCGCCGACGATGCGGCGCTCTTTCAGACAGCCGGTTACGCCGCTCCATAAAGGACAAAAACAAATAAAAATACCGCCGGACCCTCGTGGAGAAATCCGGCGGCAGTACAGGTCTGATTACGCGTCAGAGGAATCGAGCGCGTCAGGCCTTCATCTCAACGAGCGAATGACCCGTCATTTCCGGGGGCTGCCTGAGTCCCATGAGGGCGAGCACCGTGGGCGCGACGTCGGCGAGGACGCCGTCCTTCACCTTTTCGACGCGGTCGGAAACAACGAGGATCGGCACGGGGTTCAACGAATGCGCGGTGTTGGGGGAGCCGTCTGCGTTCTTCGCGTGATCGGCATTCCCGTGGTCGGCAATCTGCACGACGTCGTAGCCGCACTCGCGCGCGGTTTTGATGACCTTTTCAACGCATCCGTCGACCGCTTTGACGGCCTTCTCGATGGCGTCCCAGACGCCCGTGTGACCCACCATGTCGCCGTTTGCGAAATTAAGGCAGATGAAGTCGTACTTCTCTTCGCGCAGTGCGGCGCAGAGCTTCTCAGCGACTTCAGGAGCGCTCATTTCAGGCGCAAGGTCGTAGGTTGCAACCTTGGGCGAGGGCACGAGAATGCGGTCTTCGCCGGGGAAGGGAGCCTCGCGGCCGCCGTTCAGGAAGAACGTGACGTGCGCGTACTTTTCCGTTTCCGCAATGCGGAGCTGCCTGAGCCCGAGGCTCGCCACGTATTCGCCGATCGGGTTGACGACGTTTTCCTTATCGAAAAGAACGTGGAGACCCCTGAATGTCGCGTCGTACGGGGTCATCGTCGCGAACCAGAGGGAGAGCGGCTTCATATTGCCCTGCGGGGCCTGCGTGAGAACGCTCGTCAGCTCCCGCGCGCGGTCGTTGCGGAAGTTGAGGAAGACGACGGCGTCGCCCTCCTCAATGCGGCCGACTGGGCGGCCTGAGGCATCCGTCTTCACGACGGGCTTCATGAATTCATCGGTGATGCCGGCGGCGTAGGAGTCCTCGACCGACTTCACGGAATCCTGCGAGGGCGCGCCTTTCCCGTGAACGAGGAGGTCGTAGGCTTCCTGAATGCGTTCCCAGCGCTTGTCGCGGTCCATCGCGTAGTAGCGCCCGATCATGCTCGCAAGCACTGCCGTTTCGCCCGGAGCGGAAAGCTTCTCCTCAAGGCGCTTCACGAACCCGAGGCCGCTCTTCGGATCGGTGTCGCGTCCGTCCATGAAGGCATGAACGAAGACCTTCCGGATCCCTTCCTTTCGTGCAAGGTCGATGAAGGCGAGAAGATGGTCGAAGCTCGCGTGCACGCCGCCGTCGGAAAAGAGCCCCATCAGGTGGAGCGCCGAACCGGTTTCCCTGGCGTGAGCGATAAGGGCGGCGATTTCCGGCTGCGCGGTGAGCGCGCCCGATTCGCAGGCGCGGTTGATGCGCACGAGGTCCTGATAGACCACGCGGCCTGCGCCGATGTTGAGGTGGCCGACTTCGGAATTTCCCATCTGGCCGGCGGGGAGCCCCACGTTTTCGCCGAAGGTGAGGAGTTCGGCATGCGGGCAGCGCTTCATGAGCGATTCAAGATAGGCCGGATGCGCGGCCGAAATGGCATCGGCCGGGTCGGCTGCGCCTCCGCCGATGCCCCAGCCGTCAAGAATCATAAGAAGGACTTTATGCATTTAGCGTCTCTTGCGGATTCCGCGTGAGTATTTTTGAAGTCTGAGCATTTTAACAGGCCCGAATCTGCTGATTTCCCAGGGATGCGGACGCTGCCCTGCATGCGCGCGGCTCCCGGCCTAGAATCCATGGATACCGCAGTCAATCTCTCTTCCCGCTCCTTATGAAGAACCCTTCCATCCGCATCATCCCCGCGCGCGAGAGCCTCCGGCGCGTTCACGGCGAGGGCGCAGCCGACCTCGATGTTTCGAGCATCGACCTGATGCTGCGCATGATGAATGCGGTGGATGTGGTGAAGGGCGTCATCTTCGATGAACTGAAGGCCTCGACGGGACTTTCCGAAGGGAAGTTCACGATGATGATGTGCCTGAGGGAGGAAGGGAAGCCCCTTTCGATCGGCGACATTTCCCAGCGCATCGGCGTGGCTCCCCCCACGGTGTCCGTGATGGTGGCGCGGATGGTGGGCGAAAAGAAGCCCCTCATCGTGAGAAGAAGCAGCGAGAAGGATGCGCGCTCGAGCCTCGTTGAGCTCACCCCTGAAGGACGGGAGCTTCTCGACAGGGTGCTCCCCGTTCATTTCCGGCGCGTGGAGGAATTTGCCGCGCCCCTCACGTACGAGGAGAGGGAGACGCTCATCGGCCTCCTCTCGAAGCTCACGGCGCCTTTCGAGAAGAAGACGCCGTGAGAAATGGCCTGACGCCGGGAGCCTCCGGGTATCCTCCGTCACGCAGTCCCTGATTGAGCCTCTTCTGCCTTGGGCGCCGTGCGGGCGGGAGCAGTTCCGGCTTCTCTGTCGGGCACTGCCTGCAGGTCGTGCCAGTACTGGCGGAGCTCCTTTCTCCGCTTCTCTTCATCCCGCCAGAAGCGGATCGCATTGAGGCTTCCGAGGAAAACGAGCCACAGAAGGGCGCCCCCGAAGAGCGGGAGGGTCGCGAGGCCGTCGATTCCTCTCAGCCCCTGATCGCGCCAGAAGTTGAAGAGCCAGACGAGCGGGATGCCGAAGGAGACGTCGTGCACCCAGCCGTGCATGAAGCCCGTCGCCATGGTGGCGCCGCCCAGGATGAAGCCCGAGGGCACGAGGAAAATCATGCGGCCTGCGCCCTGACCGGGATTGGTCGTGCCCCAGGAGAGGAGAAAGGCGAGCCAGGTGTTCCCGAGCGCGCAGAGAAAGAGCGCCGGAACGAAGAGGAGAATGTTGCCGGCGAAGCGGAGCTGCCCCAGAAGAATCAGCACCGCCAGCGCGGTCGTCACCACCGCCGTGAAGATGAAGGCATAGGGCACTCCCCGGGCGAGAAAGCCGAAAAAAGACCCCGACAGAACTTCGCCGTCCCAGGAGCGCGTGACGCGCAGGCGCCCCACGATCATGAGGCTTACGAGCCCGTGATACATCATCGAAAAGAAGAGGAGAAAGCTCACCACGGTCGCCGTCGTCGCCTGTCCGGTCGGGTTCGTGAGGTAGCGGAAGCCCATTCTGAGGGGCGACATCAGGGCCTGAGTTTCGTTCGAATTTTTGCCGAGCGACAAAACGCCGTCCGAGCGGGAGACGGCGCGCTCCGCGCCCAGCTCAGCGGCAATTTCGTTCAGTACGGAATACACCTCGCCGTTCTGCGCCGTGTTGCTGTCGTCCGCAAAGTAGCCGATGGTGAGCGTGCGGTCGCCCCTGAGGATCCTCGCCTGGGCGCCCTTCGGGATATAGACGACGCCTACAAACCGGTCGCCGCGCGTCATGGCCCGCGGATCCGACGGCGAATGGACGACCGCCCTGACCGAAAGGCTCGGAGAAGCATTGAGCTTTTCGACGAGCGCTGCCGACCAGCGGCTCTGATCGAGATCGACCACGGCAACCGGGGCCTCGAACACCACGTCGTGGGAGAGCGCAATCGAAAAGGCAAAGGCCGTGATGAGCGCAACGAGGACGGCGAGCTTCTGGTAGGGCACAAAGCGACCGCTCATCATGGCCTCCCGTTCCGAGGCCATGCTTTTCCGGATTCCCTTCATGAATCCTCGCATCAGAGCCTCACTTCAAGCGTCATGCCGGGAAGGAGCCCTTCGGCCGGAGGCACGTCGATGCGGACCCGGAAGAGCGTGAGGTCGGCCTGACCGCGCTCTCGCACCATCCGGAGGCTCGCAAAATCGGGCGCCGCCTCGGCGAGCGCCACCACGCCCGGAAGGGTTTTCTCAAGTGCGGGAGAAAAGCATTGGACGGTCGTTCCTTCAGCGAAGCGCGCGATCTCCTTCTCGCTCACGTAGATGTCGAAGTAATGCCGTTCGCTCTCGAGAAGCACCGCCGGCGCGTTGGAGCCGATCAGTTCTCCCTTTTCATAGAGCACTTCAAGGACCTTGGCATTTTCGGGCGCATGGATCCGAAGGCGCGTCTCGTTCACGCGAAGCTGTTCGAGCTCTGCGCTGAGGGACGCCCGGGTTGCCGCGAAATTCTCAAGATTGTGCTTCCTGTTCTGAGCCGCCCGGCGAGCGGTCTCAATGGCTTCAAGGTGCATGCCTTCGGCGGAGCCGGTCTTCTGCAGAAGCTTGATTTCTTCATTGCCTGCACCGATCGAGAGGCGCTTCACCGCATGCTCGCTGATGGCGAGCGCCTCGCGGGCTGCGATCCAGGCGGCCTTCGCCTGATCGTAGGCGGACTTTGCCATTGCGCCCCTGGGATAAAGGTTCTGAGCGCGGGTCCAGTCGGATTTCGCGCTTTCGAGCGATGCCGCGGCGGCTTTTCTTGAGGCTTCAGCCTCCTCAATCTGGCGCCAGAGCGTCCGCTCGTTCGTGTCGGCTTCCCGGAGCGCCAGGGCAATTGATTCCTCTTCGAGCGCCGTCTGCGCGTCGATCTGCCGGATGGCGGCTTTCTGGGCCTCAATGGAAATGCGGATGTCGGTGCCGTCAATGCCGAGAAGGAGTTCTCCCGCGCGAACGCGCTGACCTTCCGTTACGGGGCGCTCCACGAGTCGGCCGCCCACGCTCTGAAAGGCCGCCTTCACTTCGTGCGCCGTGAGGATGCCGGCCTTCAGGCGCTCGGCCTCTGAGACGGCATCATTTCGGTTTCCGAGGAAAATCAGACCGGCGGCCAGAATGCCGGCGGCGGCGAATCCGCCGATCGTGCGCAGGATGTCGCGTTTCTGCTTCTGAGGAATGGCCATTTTAATTAGTCAACTAAATAGTTAAATGTGGACAATGCCCTGGGAACCTTTCGAGGTTAGGGCTTATGAAGAATTTCAATAAAATCAGTTTTATTGGCGAAAATCTCTGCGACGGCTCGGGATTGGTCGGCTGATGCTGATCCCGCAGGGGCGGCGAAGCTGAGCTATACGAACCTCAGACTGAAAGATGGAGGCTTGCACTCTGCCAGAATAATTAGCCAGCTAATTATATGCTGGAAAAACTTTCTGCTGTTTGTCTGGTCCCGTCAAGACGATGAATCCGGGAAGAATTGCTTCTCTCTTAAGATAATTAAATCATGGTTTTACAATGATATTAAAGGAAAAAATATTCAAAATAAAATGCTAGACTGAGATTGAATCAATGCCTTTCGTTTAGCTTTGAGGTCTTCTGTGTTGAAAAAAACGATTGCAGTTGGAAATTCTTCCTTCGTTCTGATGAGGATGCGAAACTGCTTCTATGTCGACAAGACGCCGTACATCAAGCGCCTGATTGAATCCGGGAGCTTTGTTCAGTTGATTACGCGACCGAGGCGCTTCGGCAAATCGCTTTTTCTCGATACGCTGCGCACCTATCTCGCGGTTAATCCGGCCAATCCGGAAGATGTCTCCCGGCAAAAAGTACTTTTCGAAAACCTTGCCATCGCAGAAGACGCTGAATTTTGCCGAACCTATATGGGCCGGGTTCCGGTTTTCTTCCTCTCCATGAAAGGATTCACGGGGCCGTCTTTTTCTTATGCACTCGGCAAAATTTGCAAAAAGATCGCGGCTGCTGTAAACGAGTACAGCTATCTGCTGGAAAGTCCTCGTCTGACGGACAATGAAAAAGGAACGCTTCAGGATTATTTTGCGCTTAATTCGAGCAGTCTCCTCGCAGATGAGCGTAGGGCCTGGCTCACGGCATCGAGCTTTTTGCCGGACATTCTCTACTGCCTCACCAAGCACTTCGGACGGCCGGCGATGCTGCTTATTGATGAGTACGATGTTCCTCTCGAGAAGGCGGCCTCGTCCGGATACTATGCGGAGATGCGCAATTTCATTCGTGACTTCCTCTCGGTTCTGAAGCCGGAGGATGCGCCTCTGGCGGGCGGTTTTCCTGTTCTTGAGAAGGCCGTTCTCACCGGCTGCCTGCGCGTCAGCAAGGAAAGCATCTTTACGGGCGTCAATAATTTCTCCGTCAATACCGTCTGCAGTACTAATGAAAATTTAGCTGCTTCGATCGGCTTTACAGAGGATGAAGTCAAGAAGCTCCTGAATTACTACGGGCTTGCCGACCGCAGCAAGGATGTCAAGGCCTGGTACGACGGCTATCGCTTCGGATCGAGCGAAATCTATAGTCCCTGGGACGTTCTGAGCTTCTGCCAGGATGCGCTCGCAAGCAACGACGCCAAAACGGCTGAGCCCGACAATTATTGGATCAATACGAGCAGCAACGATGCGATCGATGAGTTTCTCGGGTTCCTCACGGAGGAGGATGCCGGCAGAATGCAGACGCTTCTCGACGGCGGCAGTATTGAGCTCAATATCAACGAGCAGCTGACATACTCGGATTTCGTTCAGCACAAATCTGAAGACTTCTGGACTCTGCTCCTTTTTACCGGCTATCTGACGGTAGATAAGTATCTGGGCGGCAAGAACTACCTTTTGAGAATTCCCAATGAAGAGATCCGCCAGACTTTCAGAAGCCGCGTTTCGGCCCGGTTCTCGAGTCAAAATGCTGCATTTGCCGCACACGGCATAAAGCTTGCCGAAGCTGCCGTCACCGGCAATGCTTCCCGCATGGCGGAAGTGCTCGAGCCGCTTCTGCGCACCTATGTTTCCGTTCGTGATTCGGCGACGAGAGCTCCGGCGGAAAATTATTATCACGGCTTCCTTTCCGCGCTTTTTGCCTGTGCAGGAAGCCGCATTCAGGATTTTCGCTCCAATGCGGAGTCCGGCAACGGGTATGCGGACATCATTTTCTCTTCAGGTAGCGGCCCGGATCGCTGCGGCGTCGTCATTGAAATCAAGCGTGCTGCCCGGCAGGAGGATCTTCCTGATGCTGTGGATGAGGCGCTTCGGCAGGTTGACAAAAAGGACTACTCGGAAGCGCTTCGAAGAATACGCTGCAGCAAGTATTTCGCTTACGGCATTGCCTTTTGCGGAAAGACCTGCGAGGTCGGCGGCGGCGAGCTGAAGCAGATTGCCCGATGAAGAGGCGCGAGGTCTCCGGTTGTAAAGTCGCGAAGCCTGAAACTTTGCTCGTTTACAGAGCGTTACGACTGTGACCAAAGAGAACGTTCTCCCTCAAGCCGCCTTTGAGGTGGCGGACTAAGATGAATCGCATCAGGGTTTACGCGAAGGGCTTAGTCCCTCGAAGAGTGATGCCCTGAGCCTCATGCGGCTGATTTCAGTCGGCCCGGGGCTCGAGGCATCTCATCTATTTAGGGAGAAAAACGTTATGACCACCAGGACCTGGACCGTTGAAGCCAATGAAAGTCTCGTGAAGCTCGTTGATGCGGTGCTCGCAAAGCATTCGGTTCGTTATCCGACCCCGGAAGCGTTCCTGCGCGCCGCTGCTGAAAACTTCGGCGAGCATCTCCTTGATCCGCGCGAGAAGAAGTCCGCCGAACTCACTGAGGGCGAGCTCTCCGACCTCATCAACGAGGCGGTTCAGAAATATGCCGAAAAGCACGGCGAACTCACGGAAGCCGAACTCCAGGACCTCATCGTTGATGCGGTTGCCCGCGACCGCGCGCGCCGCCGCGAGCTCACCGAAGGCGAACTCCAAGATCTCATCAGCTTCGCCGTTGAGGAAGACCGCAAAAAGGCCGACCGTCAGGCGGAACTGACCGAAGGCGAAATGGCGGATCTGATCGACTTCGCCGTTCAAAAGGCTCTTCAGAAGCATCACAGCCTCACGGAGGGCGAACTTTCGGATCTGATCGCCGCTGCGGTGGAAAAGGACCGCACCAAGGCGCAGTCCGAAAAGGAAATCACGGAAGGCGAGCTTCAGGATCTGATTTCGGATGCCGTTGCGCGCTCTGAAGCGAAGAAGGCCCGCCGTTGATTGCGGATGCCTCTGAGAGCGGAAGATGCTTTTCGCTCTCAGGAAAAAGAAAGGCGGCCGGAAGTCTGATCTTCCTGCCGCCTTTCTTTTTTCGTAATTTTTGAAGAGGTTCAGGCGCTGGTTGAAGCGCCGGCCGCAGAGGACTTCATGCCTGCGAGGCGAACGGCAAGGAGCGACCCCGCTGAGGACACGGCAATCCCGGCAAAGGTCCAGGCATTTTCGCCCGTGAGGTTGCCGACGAGCCCCAGAATGCCGCCCGCGACGGCGCCCGAGAGCCAGACCTTCGGATCCGCGCTTCTGAGGCGCCCGGCCACGAGGAAGAGAAACGGCGCGGCGACGCCCGGCACGAAGAGCGAATAGGCGTTCAAGAGCAGTCCGATGATGTTCCCGGAGAACCAGGCGCTCGCGAGCGCGAGCGTTCCGAGGAGCACTGCCCAGAGACGGACGGCGCCGGCGCGCTCGCGACCGCAGACGTCCTTTTCAAGAATGCCCGCTGCGGAAAGAAGGAGCGTATCGGCCGAGCCCGAAAGCGCGCTCACAAGCCCGAGGGCCAGCATGACCTGAAGAAGCATCGGCAGGGGCAAGTCGGGCGAAAGCCAGTCCGTGATGGGGGCTTTGGCGTCGATGTTGAGGAGCGCGAGCATCGTCACGATGACGCCGAAGAGCGCGAGGACGGGAGCTGCGGCAAAGGCGGCGGCTCTCGCGGACCGGGCATCCTTCGCGGCAAAGGTGCGCGAGAACATGTCGGGGCCGATCACGAAGGTGATGCCGACGAGGATCATCATCTTGAGCCAGTCCGTGAAGCCGAAGGCGTCGGTGAAGGGAACCTTCGGAAGGGCGGCCACGGCCCCGGGGCGGTCGAAGAGGCACCAGGCCCCTGCAAGCAGGAAGCCGACGAGAAGGAGAATCGCCTGAAGGGCGTCCGTGCGGATGACGCCCCGCTGGCCGCCTGCAGCCGTGTGAAGGATGATTCCGCCCGCGAGCGCGGCGTAGAGGATTTCCGCCTTCATGCCGCCCACAATCGAGAGCAGAAGCGAATGGAGCGCCGTGAACTGCGCGGCCGTCACGGCCGCCCAGGAGACGGCGATGATGAAGCCCGCCCAGCGTTCGGCGTTTTCGCCCGCAAGGCTCCCGAGGAGATGCGGGAGCGTCATGGCTTTGGTGCGGCGGATGACGGGCGCGACGAAAAGCCCGTGAAGAAAGAGTCCGATCGTCCCGACCCCGAGCCACCAGAAGGCGGCGGGGCCGATTTTCTGGGCGAGTCCGCCGATGCCGAGCGTGGCCGAGCCGCCGATGATGGTGCTCACAAGCGAGAGCGCGCAGAGGGCCGCGCTTGTGGTGCCGCCCGTCGTGAGAAGGCCGGAGAGCGTGCGGTCCTTCGTGTTCCCCCGGATTCCGAACCAGAGAAGGAGCGCGAGGTAGCAGACGATGAGAAGAGATAGAAGCGTCATGAAAAACTGCAAACCCATGTTGAGAGCCAGGGGCTCCGTACTTTTGGCGTCATGTTAGCCGCGGGGCGTTCTCCGCCGCATCGGGCATTAGGCCGACCGTTGTCGCGCTTCCTCGCGTACCGAAGGCTTCCCGAATGGGACTTGCGGAGTGAAGTCCCTCAAAAGAAAAGCTCCGTCCGTGCTGCTGCCGGCGGAGCTTTTCTCAGATCAGGGTCCGGACGGAGAGCCGGCTCTGAACCTTTCAGATGTAGCGCTTCAGGAACTCGCGCGTGCGCGGCTGCTGCGGATTGACGAGGACGTCGCGGGGCTTTCCCTCCTCAACGACGCGGCCGTCCGCCATGAAGACCACCCAGTCGGCCACTTCGCGCGAGAAGGGAATTTCGTGCGTGACGACGACCATGGTGAAGCCTTCCTTCGCGAGGTCGCGGATGGTGTTGAGGACTTCGCCCACAAGTTCCGGGTCGAGCGCGGACGTGGGTTCGTCAAAAAGCAGCAGGTCGGGCTGGATGCAGAGCGCGCGGGCAATGGCGACGCGCTGCTGCTGGCCGCCCGAGAGACGGCGGGGGTATTCCCCGGCCTTCTCAAGGAGCCCCACGCGCTTCAGGAGCTTCAGGGCGCGCTTTCTCACAATTTCCGGGTCTTCGCCGTGCACGTGCACGGGGGCTTCGATTCTCTTCGGCACGATCGACGCCTGGCTCATCTTCGCCGTGCACGTGCACGGGGGCTTCCATGACGTTTTCAAGGACCGTCATGTGCGGGAAGAGGTTGAAGCTCTGAAAGACCATGCCGATCCGGCGGCGCTGCTGCGCTAGAACCGGGTAGGGCGCTTCCTCGAGGCGGCCGTTCTTCTCGACGTAGCCGATCTGAACGCCGTCCACCTGAATCGAGCCCGAATCGATGGATTCGAGATGATTGATGGTTCTCAGGAGCGTCGACTTCCCCGAGCCCGAGGGGCCGAGGATGACGACCACCTTGCCGCGGTGGACTTCGAGGTTGATTCCTTTCAGAACTTCGTTCTGACCAAAGGACTTCTTTACGTTGCTCGCGCGAACGACGATCGCCGGGCCCGTCTTGATCGGGTGAACTTCCGTTGCTTCGTCAAGGATCTGATCTGCTGCCATGTTTTTCTTCTCCTGTGATTCCCAACGATGCCTCAGGCCTGGGGCGCTTCAGGCACGTAGCCCGAATTGCGCTCGCTTCTGCCGTAGTAGCGCTCGATCTTCGCCTGCACGACGGTAAGCACCGAGGTGATGACGAGGTACCAGATGACGGCGACGAGAAGGAGCGGGATGATCTGGAAGTTTTCGTTGTAGATCGTCTGGACGGAATAAAGGAGGTCGTCCATGGCGATCACGGAAACCATGGCCGTCGCCTTCACCATTGAAATGACCTGGTTCCCGGTCGGCGGGATGATGGAGCGCATGGCCTGGGGAAGGAGCACGCGAAAGAGAATCTGGCGCTTGCTCATGCCGAAGGCTTCCGCGGTTTCACGCTGCGCCGGATCCACGGACTGGAGGCCCGCGCGGATGATTTCGCCCATGTAGGCGCCTTCATTGAGCGAAAGCCCCACGATCGCGGCGGTGAGCGGCGTGATCACGTCGTTCGTCGCGACCGTCCAGACGCCGGGGATTCCGAGCGTGGGGAAGAGCGCCGCGAAGTTGTACCAGAAGAGGAGCTGCACGAGAAGCGGAGTCGAGCGGAAGAACCAGAGGTAGAGGTCCGCGAGCCACGCAAAGAAGCGCATATTGCTCATCTTGAACATCGCGCAGAGGAGCCCGAGCACGGTGCCGAGAATCATCGAGACCACCGTGAGGGAGAGCGTCATCTTGATGCCCGTGAGAACGCTCGGCGCAAAAAGGTATTCGCCCACGGTCTGCCAGCCGAAGTTGGGGTTGACCGCGCAGGCGGCAACCGCGGCGACGAGGAGAAGCGCGATGAGGAGGGTAACGGCGAGCCGCACGGGATGACGGCGCGGAACGGCGGTGCTCACGTCGATTGCCGTTCTGGCAAGCTCTTCGGATGTCCATTTCCGCGGCTTCTCTGCCGCGCCCGTAGTGCTGGTGGTCGTCATGTGGGGAGGCTCTGATTTGTTCTATTGAAAGGGGAAATGCGTGATGCCGCCCGGACGGGGGCTTGGGGAATCCGCTCCGTCCGGGCGAGAAGCGTGCGGAAATTACTTCTTCTGGGTGGCGAGGTTGATGCCGGGGGCTTCAAGCTTGTTGTAGGTGAGGTTCCACTTGTCGAGGACCGCCTGATAGGTGCCGTTCTTGAAGAGCACCTTCATGCCTTCAAGAATGACGGGCGTCAAAGCGCTGCCCTTCGGGAGCACCGCCCCCTGGAAGATGTCGCTGAAGCCGTTCTTTTCGCCCACGGCGGCGAGCTCAAGCTTTCCGCCCGACTGGCTCACGAAGTAGG
>OJOM01000760.1_pt1 | contig 14635 bp, 12 predicted proteins | sample 1598231 | NCBI WGS metagenome assembly OJOM01 (sample SAMN03922465, study PRJEB24848) | human gut metagenome | isolation source: stool sample | host: Homo sapiens | place: Germany | collected 2010-11 | reverse complement strand
CTCCTTGTCCAGGGTGATGGTCTCCAGAACATTGATGGCCTTGTACAGGATGGCACCGCCGGGGGTCTCGTACACGCCGCGGCTCTTCATGCCCACCAGACGGTTCTCCACGATATCCAGCAGGCCGATGCCGTTCTCGCCGCCCAGCTTGTTCAGGTACTCCACCAGCTCCACAGCGCCCATCTCCTTGCCGTCAACGGCAGTGGGAACGCCCTTTTCAAAGTGGATGGTCACATAGGTCGGGGTGTCGGGAGCCTGCTCAGGGCTGACACCCAGCTCCAGGAAACCGGGGTGGTTGTACTGGGGCTCGTTGGCGGGGCACTCCAGATCCAGACCCTCGTGGCTCAGATGCCACAGGTTCTTGTCCTTGGAGTAGTTGGTCTCGCGGTTGATCTTCAGGGGGATGTGGTGAGCCTCGGCGTAGTCGATCTCCTCGTCACGGCTCTTGATGTCCCACTCACGCCAGGGAGCAATGATGGCCATATCGGGGCACAGGGCCTTGAGGGTCAGCTCAAAACGCACCTGATCGTTGCCCTTGCCGGTGCAGCCGTGGCAGATGGCATCCGCGCCTTCCTTGATGGCGATATCGGCCAGCGCCTTGGCGATGCAGGGGCGTGCAAAGCTGGTGCCCAGCAGGTAGTCCTCGTACTTTGCACCAAACTTCAGGGTGGGGAAGATGTAGTTCTCCACAAAGTCCTTCTTCAGATCCAGAACGTACAGCTTGGAAGCACCGGTAGCCTTGGCCTTTTCCTCCAGGCCGTCCAACTCGGTACCCTGGCCCACGTCACCGGAAACGGCGACGACTTCGCAGTTGTTGTAGTTTTCCTTCAGCCAGGGAATGATGATGGAGGTATCCAGACCACCGGAGTAGGCCAGAACGACTTTTTTGATGTTTTCCTTTTTCATGGTAAACGCGCTCCTTTTAATAAAAATACACTTTTGTACCCTGATGCGCACTTTCCCTTCGCATCCTCTGTCTTTGATTCGTGGTTGATGCTTTTATTATACACAGCGCGGCTTTTCCGTCAATGCTGAAAACTGCCAAACATGCCGTGCATTTGCGGCAGGATTTGTTACACTTTGTATGTTTATGCAATATTATTTGTTTATATTCAAATTTTATGCAGTTAAAATGTATATATGAAATGCAAAAAAGCGCCCCGAAGGACGCTTTCTTTATGCCTGGTATCTTCCCAGGATCTTCTCCACCTGTTCCTGTGTCAGCGGGTGGGTGGGCTCCGGCTTTTCATTGCCCCTGCGCAGGGGCAGCCACCAGGTGGACAAGCCCAGCCAGCCGAACTTATAGGCAGTGTGGGGCTCACGGCCCACGCAGGTGAAGCCCAGGCGGGCATGGATACGCTCACTGGCGGGGTTGGGGTCTGCCACAAGGGCGTAGACGTTCCAGTAACCCATCCCGTCCAGAATATCCAGCAGGGCGCGGTAGAGGGTATCCCCCACACCAAAGCCCCGGGCATCGGGGGCACAGTAGATGGTGCTCTCCACAGCCCAGTCGTAGGCCTCCCGGGGGTGGTAGCGGTGGGCGCAGGCGTAGCCCAGCAGCTTACCGTCCCCATCCCGGGCCAGCAGCAGAGGGATCAGCGCACGGGTGCTGTCCACCCAGTCCTCATACTCCGGCAGGGAAGAGGGCGTCACCTGAAAGGTTGCCGTGTGGTGCAGGACATACCAGTTGTAGATATCCAGGATCTCCGCCGCATCGGCCCGGGTGGCCAGCGAGAGCCGGGGCAGATTCTTCTCAGCCCATTCGGCGCACAGGGTTTCCTTCTGCGCCTTGGTCAGCTTTTTCAGGGCTGCTTCCCGGCGCAGGGCGGCAGATTTGTCTGTGCACCGATCCAGATACGCAAACCGCTGTGCCCCCAGCGCACGGGTGCACTTGGCTCCCTTTCCGCTCTTGTGGGCGTGCAGGCGGCTGGCCGGGTCATTTGTCCAGCCCGTGTAGAGTTGGCCGCCTGCGCAGCGCACCATATAGACATAGGCCCGCTCCGTCTTCTCCGCTTCCCCGCTCATATCACAGTCTCCCGTTGTTTTTCAGCACCTGACGGCAGGCGGCCAGCGCCGTCTCCTTGTCCTTTGCGGTGATGAGGAAGCGGCTGGCGTGGCAGAAGCTGATGCCCTCGATGCCGCTCTTCTGCTCAATGATCTCCTGCGGCTGGCCCGCCCAGCTCTGGGGGAAAGGCAGCTTCGGCTTTTTGGTCTTGTGGTCGGTCACGCACTGGGCGCTCCACCCGCCGCGCTGGCTGGGGTAGATGACGAAGAGGGCATCGGTCTTGTACAGGCCATTCTTCCAGGGCAGGTAGCAGGGCAGGATCACGATGCCGTCCCTGGAATTCTTATAGGCCTGCTGCACTTTCTCGTCGGCGCGGTTTACGGCGTTCGCGCTCTCGATCTGGTTTTCCAGGATCTGCTTTGCCACAGCCACCGCCTTGAAGAAGCAGGTGTCCTGATCCTCCTTGGAATCCCACACCGGGTTGAAGAAGCCGATGGCATCGCACAGGCTGTTCTGCTCGCCGGTGTTATCGTTCAGGTCAAGGGGCTGGATAAAGTTTTCATCGATGAGCCGGGCCTGACGCTCCCCCACCAGCCCCGGGCCCAGCACCCGCCACAGCAGGCCGAAGGCCGCATAGGGGATGCCGTTGGCGCGGTACTCGCGGGGCTCCTGATGGTGATCGAACATGCCAAAGCCGATATCATACACGATGCCGTCGAAATCGTCTGGCACCACAAAGCCGCGGGTGATCCTGATGTCCGGCCGGATGATCTGCAGCAGCGCCGTTGCAAATACGTCGTCCGCATGGAACTTGCCGGCGTGGGTGAAGCCATTTGCAGGAATTTTCATAACAGCAATACCTCGTTCTCTTTCTTTGGGAACAGTATATCACATTCTGAAGCAGGGGACAAATTTTTGTGCACAACAAAGACCCGCCGAGCAGCATACGCCACACAGCGGGTCTGAAAGGAGGAAGTGCCGTTTCAGGGCACCTTATGAGAAGCATGTGTTACAGGACGATGGGTTTCTCCGGGTCGAGCTCCAGGTTTTCGCCGTTGGATTCGATCACGCGGCGGTACCACTCGTAGCTCTTTTTCTTGTAACGTTCCAGCGTACCGGAGCCGTCGCTGTTCAGGTCCACATAGATCATACCGTAGCGCTTTTTGATCTCCGCCGTGGAGCAGGAGATCAGGTCAATGCACCCCCAGCTGGTATAGCCCATCACGTCCACGCCGTCGTGCAGCGCTTCGCTGACCTGCACCAGGTGGTCGTTCATGTAGCGGATGCGGTAATCATCCTCCACCGTAAAGCTACCGTGGCCGTCCGGCACCAGGGTGTCGTTGGCACCCAGGCCGTTTTCGGCAATGAACAGGGGCTTGTGGTAGCGGCTGTACAGCCGGTTCAGGGTGTAGCGCAGGCCCTTAGGGTCGATCTGCCAGCCCCACTCGCTGACCTTGGAATACGGATTGCGCTTGAGGGTGGGGACCATGTTGCTGCCGGTGGGCTCGCCCAGCGAGTGGTCAGCGGCGGCGCAGTTGCTGGAATAGTAGCTAAACGAAACAAAGTCCACAGTGTGGGTCAGGGCTTCGCGGTCCTCATCGCTGATCTCCAGTTGCACGCCCTTTTCCTCAAACACGCGCTTGGCATAGTAGGGATAGGCACCCAGGGCCTGCACGTCCGAGAACAGGTACACCTCGTTGTCCAGCTCCATCACCTCGATGATATCATCGGGGTTCGGGGTGAGCGGGTAGATGGTAACGGCCAGAATCATGCTGCCCACCTTGTACTCCGAGTCGATGCTGTGGGCCAGCTGCACAGCCTTGGCGCTGGCCACCAGCTCGTAGTGGATAGCCTGATACAGCTGCTGGTTGCTCAGCTGGGCCTTGGGGGTCAGGATGGCACCGCTGACAAAGGGCTGGTGCAAAATGGAGTTGATCTCGTTGAACGTGATCCAGTACTTCACCTTGCCCTTGTACCGCTCAAACAGGACCTGGCAGTATTTCAGGTACAGGTCGATCATGATGCGGTTGCTCCAGCCGTTGTACTTGCGGGCCAGGGCCAGGGGCGTTTCGTAGTGGGAAATGGTGATGAGCGGCTCAATGCCGTACTTGTGGCACTCGTCAATGACATCATCGTAGAACTTCAGGCCCGCCTCGTTGGGCTGTGCTTCCTCGCCGGTGGGGAAAATGCGGCTCCACGCAATGGAAAAGCGGTAGACCTTGAACCCCATGCCCGCAAAGAGCTTGATGTCCTCTTTGTAGCGGTGGTAGTAATCAATGCCTTTCAGCTTGAGGTTGTCGGGGGTCGGCTCCTCGGTGATGACCTTGAAGCCCTTGGGCAGCACATCCTGGATGGACAGGCCCTTGCCATCTTCCAGATAGGCACCCTCGCACTGATTTGCGGCCGTTGCGCCGCCCCAGAGGAAATTTCTCGGGAAATACATACAGGTTCCTCCCTAATGTTGCAGCGTCCGGGGATCAGTTCTTTTTCTCGTCACGGAACAGGACGAACGAGACGATAAAGGCCACCACAAAGGCAATGGCTGCACCGGCGCAGGCATAGTAGAAGTTGGACATGGGGGTATCCAGGCCAATGTAGCTGGGCAGGGTCAGCAGACCGGGAGAGCCGCCGGAGTAGTTCTTGGTGTTCATCAGGCCCATAAAGAAGCCGCCCACGCCGCCGCCAGCCATGGCTGCGATCATGTTGGTGCGGATCTTCATGGTAACGCCGAACAGGACCGGCTCGGTGATGCCGCAGACGGCGGTGATACCGGTGGCGGAGGTCAGCTGCTTGAGTTCGGGGTCCTTGGTCTTGATGGAAACGGCCAGAGCAGCAGCGCCCTGTGCCACGTTGGAGGCCAGCTGGCCCGGATAGATGATGGTGTCAAAGCCGATGGTCATACGGTTGTTGATGCCAATGGGGGTCAGGGCGTGGTGGGTACCTGTCATGACCAGGAACGGCAGGAATACGCCGACGATGGTGGGCACCAGCCAGGGTGCCAGGGTGCTCAGGCCATTGATCACAGCGGCCAGGGCGTTGGAGACCACATAGCCCACCGGGCCCAGCACACACAGGGTGGCAATGCCGCAGATGAACATGGTCAGCAGCGGAGCGGTAAAGAAGCGGATGGCTTTGGGGGAGATGCGGGTAGCCCAGGGTTCCACCTTGGACATCAGCAGCACGCCCAGGATGATGGGGATCACGGACGAAGAATAGGAGGCGTTATAGATGGGCAGCATGAACACGGTGATGGCCTCGCCGCTTTCCTTGGAGGCAGCCACCAGGTTCACAAAGCTGGGGTGGATCAAGATGCCACCCAGCATCATGGCCAGGTAGGGGTTGCAGCCCAGCTTTTTCGCCGCCGAGTTAGCCAGCAGGATGGGCAGGAAATAGAACGTGGCATCGCCCATGAAGTTGATGACCTGGTAGGTGCTGGACGTATTGCTGACCAGCTTGAACGCCACCAGGATGGCCAGCACGGCCTTGATCATGCCTGCTGCGGTCAGCGGGGGCAGGATGGGGGTAAAGATGCCGGTCAGGGTGTCGATGACACGGTCGTACCACTTGCCCTTGGGGGCGGGGGTTGCGGCGGCAGGGGCGGTGCCCAGCATCCCGCTGAGCTTCTCGTACACCAGCGTGACCTCGGCACCAATGATCACCTGGTACTGGCCGTTTGCCTGGGCAACGCCCACAACACCGGCCAGGCCCTTGATGGCATCGGTATCGGCTTTGGATTCATCTTTCAGGTTAAAGCGCAGACGGGTGGCACAATGGGTGGCGTTGCTCACGTTTTCGGCACCGCCCACCAGGCTGAGGATCTGTTTTGCCAATGCGCCGTAATCTTCTTTTTTTGCCATTTGCAATTCCTCCATGATGGTTTGATCCAGGGTGATCCGGAGCCTGCTGCGCAGAAGCTCTGCGTCAGCCACACCGGGCAGCCCGCGGATCGCGTTGAGGTCGATCACACTGCGGTCCTTTACGGTAACGGACAGACAGCCGCTGCGGAAATCACACAGGCCTATGTTTTCTTTTCCGCCGGCCGGAGCAGCCAGCTGCTCCAGGAACTGTTTACGATCCATGGCAGAGGACCTCCCTCTCGGTCAATATCTTCTGAACCGCCCAACGCGCGCCATTGGGTGGATTCATGCAAAAAGGTGGGCAGGGAAGCGGGCCGGTTCAGGCCTCGTTCTTCTCCTGCAGGCGGGTGATGTGCAGCATGAGGTACACGATCTCCTCATCGTTGCACTGCCAGTTCCAGGCGGCCCGGAAATAGTCCGCGATGGCGCGGGCACATTGATACGCCTGCGGATAGTCCCGCCGCATCTGGGCCAGCATCCCGCTGATCCGCTCCTCCACCTGCCTGCCGGAGGCAAGCCGCTGGATGAGGTAGCGCAGATGCATGGAAAACCGGGAATACGAAAAGCTCTCTTTGTTGAGCGTAATAGCAAGCTGTTTCTCCACGATGCCGTCCACGTCCGAAAGGGCCTTGAGCGTCATCATCATGGAGTGCATATCGCCCGCTTCCGCCTCAGCGTTGATGAGGTGGAGGGCAATGTTCACCACCTCGCTGTCTGGCAGCTTCAGCCCGGCTTCCCGCGCCAGCAGCTCCCGTGCCTGTTTGGCCAGCGCTGTCTCCTTGGGGTACAGGTGGCGCACATCGTAAGCCAGCGGGGTCGAGATCTCGATGCCCTTGCGCAGCCGCTCCGCCGCAAAGTTCAGGTGGTCGGCCAGGGTAAAGGGCAGGTTTGGGTTCAGCGCACAGTCCAGCTCGATCTCAGCCCGCTCCGTGATCTCGGCGCAGGCCAGCACCAGCGGGCGGGGCAGATCGGCCGCCATGCCAAAATATTTGGGGTTCACGTCGTAAAACGTTCGCTCGATGCGGGAAAGATCCGTCAGCTCGTAAGGCATTTTGGGGAACCCGACCCCCCGGCCCAGCACCACCAGCTCCTTGCCGTTTCCGTCCAGTGCCAAGGCGGCATTGTTGTTGATCTGTCGGATGATTTTCATACCGTTCTACTCCCTGCATCGAATTTTCGGACAAAAAGAAAAACCCCGAATGCAGCAGCTCACACTACTCCCCTTGTTTTAGAAAGGGAATTCGATGCAAGTAGCGCCTCCGAGGAGTAACGTCTTGTTTTTACGAATTTATAATACCAAAGGTCCTTTGCTGTGTCTATTCGCACGATACCCAAAAAAGCGTATTGTTTTTTGTGCACCGTGAAAAAAGTGTAGCAAAAAGCCGCCGGGCAGAAAAATGCCCGACAGCCATTGGTTCAAGCTAAATTCTATGCACTTACTTTTTTCGGCTGCGCGTCTTGGTCACAGCCGTGGTGGGCTTCACGGCGGGGGAGAGGTTCGGCTTTTCGGTGAGGGCGGTGGTGGTGGGCTCGCCCAGTGCCAGCACCTCGGCCAGCTCCTTCTGTACCTTGGCGTTGACAGGGTCGTTCACAGCCAGCACATCGGAGTAGAACTGCTCCATCTCTTCGCGGGTGGAGAAGGTTGCAACGTACATCTGGTTGCCCATGGCACCGGACAGAGCCTCGGGGATGCGGTCCACCATCCGCATATTCTTCTGGTACTTCTGCATGATCTGCTCATGGCTGTACACAAAGTTCTTGCCATCGCGGCGGCCGGCAAAGGGGCAGTAGTAGTGCTCGCCCACCGGCATATCCGTGCCGCCGAAGGCGATCATATCTGCCCAGATCTTGTACACGTTGGTGGAGCGGGCAAAGTTGATCATATCCGGGGTAAAGCCGCCGCAGGGGCGCATATTGACCTCCAGCGCCACGAGCTGGCCCTTTTTGCCCATGCTGGCCTGATCCTCGGTCATGCGGAAGAACTCAAAGTGGACGAACCGGCTCTTCACGCCAAAGCTCTTGACGGCGGCACGTCCGGCGGCGCGGGTATCCTCGGGCAGATCCTTGATGATATAGTAGATGGAGTTATCGTTGTCGTTGACGATATCCATGATGGACACCGGGCTGACGTTGCCCGCCTCAAAGATGGGGTTGCCGCTGCCGTCGATGATGGCATCGTAGCTGTTGACCTCGGCGTGGACGAACTCCTCCATGATGTAGGAGAGGTCGGGGTGATAGGTGCTCTTGTAGAGCAGGAAGCGCTTCAGCTCCTCATCGCTGGACAGCTTATGGGTATCGGAGGCACCCACACCGTTGTCCGGCTTGACCACCACCGGATAGCCCACCTCGTCGATGAACTTCCTGCAGCCCTCCAGGTCGTCCACCATGTGGTAACGTGCGGTGGCGATGCCGGCCTTCTGGTAATACTCCTTCATCTTGCTCTTGTACTTGATGCGGGGCATATCCTCGGTCTGGAAGCCGGACTTGATGTTGAAATCCGTGCGCAGGGCCGCATCCCGCTCCAGCCAGTACTCGTTGTTGGATTCCAGCCAGTCGATGCGGCCATACTTGAAGGCGAAGAACGCCACCGCACGGTAGACCTCGTCATAATTCTCCAGACTGCCGACCTTGTAGTATTCGTTCAGGCTGTCCTTCAGCTCCGGCTTCAGCTCATCATAGGGCTGGTCACCGATGCCCAGCACGTTCATGCCGTTATTTTTCAGCTCCCGGCAGAACTGCCAGTAGTTGGTGGGAAAATTGGGGGAGATAAAGATAAAGTTGCTCATTGTTGCTCGTTCCTTTTTCACACTTACGTTCTCTGCCAAAGAAGACAGGGCCCGCCATTTTATCACAGACGCTCAGACTTGCCCGACATGCCAAGGGCTCCCCTACTAGGGGAGCTGGCGAGCGGCAGCGAGACTGAGAGGTTTAACCCAAAATATAAGGCATATAATACACGACCTGCTGATACCACCAATCCCAGTCGTGCTTGACATCATAGCCCCACAGGTCCACCCAGACAGGGATGCCTTTCTGCTCAAAGATCTGCTTGAGCTGCCGGGTGGTATCGGGCTGCTCCCAAGCGCCCTGACCGCAGCAGATGACCGCTTTCCTGCTGCGGTAGAGGTCCATATAGGGGTGATCGGTGGGGAAGTTGGCCATATAGTCCACGGGGGAGTTCTGGTAGACCACCTCGTCCATGTAATCGCCAAAGCCGTATTTTGCGGTGTAGATGCCGCTGAGGGCCAGACAGCCATCGAAAAGATAGGGGAACCGCAGGTAGAGGTTGACGGCATGGGTCGCGCCCAGGCTGCAGCCAAAGGCGATCACGCCGGGGAGGCTGTCCCAGCCGTTGCGCTCCTTGGCGATATACTGGATCTTGGGCACAACTTCCTCCACGATGTAGCGGATCCACTGCTCATAGCGGCGGATCCGCCAGTAGGGGTCGCCGTTGGTGTCGGACCAGGTCTCCTGATCGATGGTGTCGATGGAGATGACCATGATCTGCCCGGATTCGATCCACGGTGCCAGCGTACCGGCCATGTGGAAGTTCTCAAAGTCGAAGAAACGGCCATCCTGACAGGGGATAAAGAGCATGGGGCGGCCTGCGTGGCCGTAGACCTTGCATTCCATCTCCCGGCCCAGTGCGGGGCTGTAATCCTTGAAGTATTGTGTTTCCATGTAGTTCCCTCCTCTATAAAAAACCTCTCAGGCGCTCCGCGCCTCTCCTACCAGGAGAGGTGGCATCCCGAAGGAATGACGGAGAGGTTCAGTCCAGTTCATACATCAGTGTATGGAACACGAACGGCAGCTGCTTTTCCCAGCTGGCTTCGCTGTGGGTGCCGCCGGGCACCAGGCGGCTGGTCAGGTGGATGCCCCGGACCATGATCTTGCTGCACATCTCGGCAAATTCCCTGCGCATTCCCTCGTGGTTGCCCATCTCCTGGGAGCCGTAGTCCATGTAGAGCACCGTGCCGGGCTCCAGCTTTGCGCGGCCCACCAGACCGCTGAGCTTTTCAGGAGACACCCAGATCGACGGCGACAGGGCTGCCGCGCGGCTGAAGGTATCGTTATACTGCAGCAGGGCGTACAGGCTCATCAGGCCGCCCATGGAGCTGCCGCCGATGAACGTGTGCTCCCGGTCCGGCAGGGTGCGGAAATTGTGGTCAATGAAGGGCTTGAACCGGTGGATGAACCAGCTCATGGTCGCCTGCCCCTTGCCGTCAAAGTGGCCATAGGTCGGGTCATCGAAGCGGTAGGGCGAATACTCCACAAGGCGCTCGTTGTTGGGGCCTGCATTGCACTCCACTGCCGCCACGATGAGCGGGGTATCGGTATAGTCCAGATAATCCGCCACGCCCCAGCTCTTGCCGTAGGTGGCATCTGCATCAAAGAACACATTCTGGCCGTCGAACATATACAGCACCGGATACCGGCGCTCCGGGTCGGCTTCGTACATGGTGGGCAGGTAGACATACACCCGGCGCTGCTCCACGCCGTTCACCGCAGGATAGCTGACGCTCCATTTTTTGACCATATTCCAGTTCCCTCTCGTTTCTGTTTTTCTGCACATAGTCTAGCACTGTGCAGGCGGAAAAGCAATCAGGGAACAAAACCTCTCCGCCAATGTTTCGCATTGCCACCTCTCCTAGCAGGAGAGGCAAGAAAACGGTATCGTAAACTTGGCTCCCCTGACTAGGGGAGCTGCCGCCGTAAGCGGCTGAGAGGTTCTATGATACGGCAAACGCCGCCCGGCATTTCCACCCGGCGGCGTTTGCAAAAATTCTGAACAGAGAGAAGCGCGGGAAGGATCAATACTTCTTCTCAACCGGAACGATCCAGCCCTTGGTATCGGGGATCTTGCCCCACTGCATCCCGGTCATGGTGTCGTACAGCTTCTGGGTCACAGGGCCGATCTTGCCATCGCCAATGTAGGCGTGCTCGCCCTTCCAGACCAGCTCCTTGACAGGGGAGACGACTGCGGCGGTACCAGTGCCGAAGACCTCCTCCAGCTTGCCCTCGCGGGCGGCCTGCATGATGTCCGCAATGGCCAGCTTGCCCTCGATGACATCATAGCCCCAATCCTTCAGCAGCTCGATGCAGCTGCGGCGGGTAACGCCGGGCAGAACGGTGCCGACGGTTGCAGCGGTGTAGACCTTGCCGTCGATCTTGAACATGATGTTCATGCTGCCGACTTCCTCAACGTACTTCTTCTCCACGCCGTCCAGCCACAGCACCTGTGCGTAGCCCTGCTCCTCGGCCAGCTCACCGGCCTTGATGGAAGCAGCGTAGTTGCCGCCGCACTTGGTGAAGCCGGTCAGGCCGGGAGCGGCACGGATGTACTCATCCTCAACGTAGATGCGGACGGGGTTAATGCCCTCGGCGTAGTAAGCGCCGGAGGGAGCACAGATGATGCAGAAGATATAGTGCTTGGAAGCGTGCACGCCCAGACCCACATCGTTTGCAAAAATGAAGGGACGGATGTACAGGGAAGCACCATCGGTATGGGGCACCCAGTCGCGCTCCACGTCCACCAGAGCCTCAACAGCCTGCACAAAATCCTCTTCCGGGATCTTGGGGATGCACAGACGGTCGGCGGAATCCTGGAAACGCTTTGCGTTGCAATCAGGGCGGAACAGCTGAATGGTGTCATCCGCGGTGCGGTAAGCCTTCATGCCCTCAAAGATCTCCTGCGCATAGTGGAACACCACCGTGGCCGGGTCCAGCGGGAAGGGTGCATAGGGGACGATGCGGGCATCGTGCCAGCCCTCGCCCTCGGTATAATCCATCACAAACATGTGGTCGGTAAATTTCTTGCCGAAGCCCAGCTTGGTCTCGTCCTGAGGCTTCTCCTTGGGAGAAGTGGTACGAGTGATCTTGATATCCAACATGATATATTTCCCTCTTTTCTGATCTCACACAGCAGATTTTGCGCGGCACGCGCCCGCACCTGAAATGCCGAATGTTGTTTTCTATTATAGTAGCATGAGCCGGATTTGCAAGGAAACGCAAAATCTTTCATGTTTGGGGGCTGTAAGTTGTCGCAAATTGTGATATTATTGCTGTAAGCAGGCTTCTCCCACAGCGGCCCCTGCTGTTAAACCTCTCCGTCAAAACCTATCGGTTTTGCCACCTCCCCTAGTAGGGGAGGCCTTGGCAGTCCGGGCAGGTTTCCAGTTTTGCCAAAGGCTCCTCTATTAGGAGCAACAGCAACAACCGCCGCCAGTGGCGGATAAAGGGCGTTGCTGTTGGGGCCGCGGCCAGCATAACATAAGAATTGGATGCTGGGAGCCGCAACCCGTGCCTGCCGAGCGATAGCGACGGCTGAGAGGTTAGACAAAGTATTATCTCATCAAGAAGGGAACCAATCCATTATGATCAACGGCGTGATTTTTGATATGGACGGCCTGATGTTCGACACCGAGCGGATGTGGGCTACTTTCTGGGAACCGGCGCTGGCGGCGCTGGGTCTGGAGTACAAGGAGGGCCTTGCCGAGGCTGAACGCGGCACGGCGGGTGAAACTTCCCGTAACATCGTACGGCAGTTCTACGGAGAGGACTGCGATGCCAACGCCATCATCGACAGCCTGCACCGGGTGGCCGATGAAGAGTTCCAGAAACCGGTGCCCAAAAAGCCGGGGCTGGACGAGCTGCTGGCCTGGCTGGATGCCAACCACATCCCCATGGCAGTGGCCTCCTCCAGCCGGGTCCATGTCATCGAGGGCAACCTGAACAACTGGGGGCTGACCCACTACTTCAAGGCGCTGGTATCCGGCCAGCAGGTCAAACACTCCAAGCCCGACCCGGAGATCTTCCTGCTGGCGGCGGAAAAGCTGGGCACCGACCCCGCCCACACGCTGGTGCTGGAGGACAGCTACAACGGTGTCCGCGCCGGTGCCGCCGGGGGCTTTGTCATCGTCATGGTGCCCGATCTGCTCCCCGCCGACGACGAGATGCGCGGCCTGTATACCATGGAATGCACCAGCCTGAACGAGGTGCTGGCCAAACTGAAAACGGGAGAATTATAATTGAGGGAAAGCTCCGCAAAATCGCCCCGTGTTCCGGGGTTTTATTGTCTCCCGTGTTATGTTATAATAAAAGAAAAGAAAAAAGGAGACATCCCCCATGAAGATCGCAATCCCTTATGAAAACGGTATGGTATTCCAGCACTTCGGCCACACGGCAGAGTTCAAGTTCTACGAGGTCGAAAACGGACAGGTGACGGCCAGCGAGGTCGTCTCCACCAACGGGCAGGGCCACGGCGCACTGGTGGGCTTTCTGGCCCAGCACAATGCCAATGTGGTGTTCTGCGGCGGCATCGGCCCCGGGGCACAGAATGCCCTTGCACAGGCTGGCATCCAGCTGTTCGGCGGGATCAGCGGCCCGGCAGACGCGGCAGTAGCAGATTATCTGGCCGGAAAGCTCCGCTTTGACCCCAACGCCCATTGTGACCACCACGACCACGGCGAGGGCCACCATTGCGGTGAGCATCATTGCGGCGGGCACTCCTGCGGCCAGTAACCCATAACATCACAAAACCCCGGAGCGATGCATCACAGCAAACGCTCCGGGGTCATTTTATACCTTAGAAGAACCGGCAGAAGCCAGGGCAGTGCCGCGAACACTCGGCCTCATCCTGACAGCATTTTATTGGGACACAAAAGAGATGCTCTCGGTCTGCTTCGATGCGGCCGGGCGGGGCGGGTCTGCCTTGGTCAGCATCTGCTGGAATTTCCGCGCCGCCGTGTTCAGCGGGCGGTGGCGGTCGTAAACAAGGCAGATCGAACGGGTCGGGATGATCTCCTGCAGATGGAGCTGCACCAGCTCGCCCCGCTCCAGAGCATCCCTCGCCATGGGTTCCGGCACAAAGGCAAGGCCCAGTTCGCTTTTGACCAGCGTGAGCATCTGGTCGGTGGTGGCGGCTTCCGTATCCGGCTTGAGGACCGCGCCGTGATCCAGGAAGAACTGCCGGTACAGGCTGCGGGTCACGCTCTCGTCGCTGAGGGAGATGAGGGGATAGCTGCGCAGCTCTTTCAGGGTCAGGCTCTGACTTGCCAGTGCGGTGAAGGTCCTGCCACCCACCAGCACCTCGTAAAACGGCTTCAGCTCCACCATTTTCAACCCCGACTCGATCTCCGCCGGGGTGCTCACAATGGCAAAATCCACCTCGCCGTTCTTCACGGCCTGCACCGCCTGCGGGGTGGAGTGGTTCGAGATGCGCAGCCGGATGCCGGGATATTCGGTATGGAAATCCCGCAGCTTTTTGGAAAGATAAATGTTGAGCGCCGTCTCGGTGGCGCTGATGCTGATGGTTCCGTGCTCCAGCGTGGCACTGGCGCTCAGCTCCTCCTCGGCATCCTGGATCTGCACCGCCGCCGAAGCAATGCGGGAGTAGAGCATCTCGCCTTCCGGTGTCAGGGTCACACCCCGGTTGGAGCGGATGAACAGCACGCAGTTCAGCTGGCTTTCCAGCCGGTTCATCGAGTGGGTGATATTGGGCTGATTGTTGCCCAGAACCCGCGCGGCCTTGGTAAAGTTCTGATACTTTGCCACATAATAGAAGATCTTGTAATACTCCCAATCCACATACATGATATGCCTGCCTCCTCCATGTAAAAATCGCATTGCTGCCTTGTGCAGGATACTTTTTGCACATTCTATTCCTGCCCGTATCATAACAACTGCAATCGAAAATTGCAAGAGGAAATTGAAAAATAGTACACCTATCAGGACGAGCACGGCAAGAGCTGCGACAAATGGGAGAGCTTTCCCA
>OJOM01000722.1_pt1 | contig 15108 bp, 10 predicted proteins | sample 1598231 | NCBI WGS metagenome assembly OJOM01 (sample SAMN03922465, study PRJEB24848) | human gut metagenome | isolation source: stool sample | host: Homo sapiens | place: Germany | collected 2010-11 | reverse complement strand
GCATCGTGCCCCGGGCCGCCATTGTGCAGCCCTGCGCCGCCGCGCTGGCCGTGGGCGACCTGCTCACCGCAAAATACGGCATGGCCTGGATGGAGGACCCCACCGGCTACCGCAAGGAGGTGCTGTAAATGGAATACGGACTCATCGGCGGGCGGCTGGGCCACTCCTACTCCAAGGTCATCCATGAGATGCTCTGCGGCTACCGGTACGACCTGTGCCCCCTGCCCACGGAAGAGGAAGTCCGGGCCTTTCTGACCCGGCGGCAGTTCAGGGCCATCAATGTCACCATCCCCTATAAGCTGCTGGTCATGGAGTACTGCTCCTACATCGACCCCCACGCCAAGGCCATCAACGCCGTGAACACCATCGTCAACAGGAACGGCCTGCTCTACGGCTACAACACCGATTACCCCGGCTTCTCCTACCTGTGCGATGCACATGGGGTGGAGTTCAAGGACAGGACTGTGCTCATTCTGGGCACCGGCGGCACCCACAACACCACCTGGGCCGTGGCCCATGACCGGGGTGCGAAACAGATCTATACCGTCAGCCGCCATCCCGACCCTGAAAAGGGAGAGCTGACTTATGCTCAGGCCCTGACCACCGGGGCGCAGATCATCATCAACACCACGCCGGTGGGCATGTACCCCAATGTGGGCGTGAGCGCCCTGGATATCACCTCCATGCCCGGGCTGGAAGCCGTGATCGATGTCATCTATAATCCCGATAAGACCGAGCTCATCCTCCGGGCCGAGGAGCTGGGGGTGCCCGTTGCCATCGGCGGTCTGGAAATGCTGGTGGCGCAGGCAGTGTACGCGGCAGAATTTTTCCTCGACCGCAAGTTTGAGGATGCCGGTGCCGAGATCGCCCGTGTGACCAGCGAACTGCGGCGGGAACAGCTGAACATTGCCCTCATCGGGATGCCCTCCTCGGGCAAATCCACCCTGGGCCGCGCTCTGGCGGAACGGCTGGGCAAGCGGTTCGTGGATCTGGACGAGGAGATCGTCAAGGCCGACGGCCGGAGCATCCCGGACATCTTTGCCGCTGAGGGGGAGGCAGGCTTCCGGAAGCTGGAGGCCGCGCAGACCGCCCGCTTTGCCAGGGAGAACCGGCAGGTCATCTCCTGCGGCGGCGGCGTGGTCAAAGACCCGGCAAACCTCCGGGCGCTCCACGCCAACGGCATCGTGCTCTTTATCGACCGGCCGCTGGAAGATCTGCTGGTGGGCGGCGGAAGGCCCCTTTCCACCAGCCCTGAAGCCCTGAAAACCATGGAAGCCCAGCGCCGCCCGCTCTATCTGGCGGCAGCGGATGCTGTGATCCCCAACAAGACCACCCCTGCGGATGCCGTGACGGCGGCAATGGAGGCGCTGGATGAAATTTTTAGTCATTAACGGTCCCAACCTCAACCTGACCCAGTTCACGGAGCCGGGCATGGAGGGGCAGATCGATTTTAATACACTGCTGGATTATATCGAGGCGGGTTGTGCCCAGATGGATGTTCAGGTGGACTTTTTCCAGTCCAACCACGAGGGCGACCTCATCGATGAGATCCAGTCGGCGGCAGGCCGGGCCGATGGCATCGTCCTCAACCCGGGCGGCTACGCCTATTACAGCGTGGCCATTCTGGAAGCGCTGCAGGTGTGCGGCGTGCCCGCCGTGGAAGTGATGCTGGCCGACCCCAGCGGCAAGGAGCCCTTCCGCAGCGTGGATGTGGTCTCCTTTGGCTGTCAGGGCCGCTTTGCAGGCGAGGGGGTCAGCGGATATCTCCATGCCTGCGCCTACCTTGTGCAGCTGCTCCGGCTGGATGGCGGCGCGCAGACGCACCTGGTGCAGTAACAACCCTCTCAGTCTCGCATTCGCTCGCCAGCTCCCCCGAAGGGGGAGCCCTTGGCAAGTAGGGCAGGCTGTGCAGCAAAACTGAAAGCATAGAGACAAAACAGAAGGGAAAAGAAACAAGATGATCATTTCGACCAAAAAAGGCACCCCCAAGGAAGAGCTGGAAAAGATCGTAGACAAATTCGAGAAGCAGGGCCTGGATGTAACCCTGATCACCGGCAAGGATTACAATGTGTTCGGTCTGGTGGGCGATACCACCAAGATCGATGAGCGTGACGTGCTGGCCAACCCCTGGATCGACAACGTCACCCGCGTGTCCGCTCCCTATAAGCGGGCCAACCGCCTGTTCCACCCCGCCGATTCCATCATTGACTGCGGCGGCGTGAAGATCGGCAGGGGCGAGAAGATCGCCGTGATGGCAGGCCCCTGCAGCATCGAGGGCGAGGAGCAGGCACTGCGCATTGCCAACGGCGTAAAGGCGGGCGGTGCAAGCCTGTTCCGCGGCGGCGCTTATAAGCCCCGCACTTCTCCCTACTCCTTCCAGGGTCTGGAGACCGAGGGCATCCTCGATATGGTCAAGGCACGGGAGGCCACCGGAATGCCCATCGTGTCCGAGCTGATGAGCGAGGACCGGATCCCGGAGTTTGAGGAATATGTGGACGTGGTACAGATCGGTGCCCGCAACATGCAGAATTTCCAGCTGCTCAAGGCCGTGGGCAAGATGCACAAGCCTGTCCTGCTCAAGCGCGGCCTGTGCAACACCATCGAGGAGTGGATCATGTCCGCAGAGTATATCATGGCCGGCGGCAACGAGCAGGTCATTCTCTGCGAGCGGGGCATCCGCACCTTTGAGAAGTACACCCGCAACACCCTCGACCTCTCCGCTGTGCCTATCATCCACGAAAAGACCCATCTGCCCATCATCGTGGACCCCAGCCACGCCACCGGCAAGGCCAATCTGGTTGAGCCGATGATGATCGCTGCTGTGGCCGCCGGTGCCGACGGTCTGGAGGTGGAAGTCCACTATGATCCCCGCCACGCCTGGAGCGATGGCGCACAGTGCCTGACCCCGGATGCCTTTGCACAGGCCATGGCAAAGTGCCGTCAGGTCGCATGGGCCATTGGCCGGGATATGTAAGATGGATGTGGTGGTAAAACGCGCCCGCGCAGTGGCGGGCAGGATCGCCGCGCCGCCCAGCAAAAGCATGGCTCACCGGGCGGTGCTCTGCGCGGCGCTGGCAAAGGGAACCTCCCATCTCCATCATCTTGCTTTCAGCAAGGATATCTCCGCCACGCTGGGCGCGGCGGGCCGACTGTGTGCCCGTGTCACCACCGGTGAAAACGACGCGGTGGTGGAGGGGCTGGGCCGCTTTCTGCCGGTTGATGCCCCCGTGGACTGCTGTGAGAGCGGCAGTACCCTGCGCTTCCTCATCCCACTGGCCAGCCTGACCGGGCAGGAAGTGACTTTTACGGGCCGTGGGCGGCTGATGGAGCGGCCCCAGTCGGTCTACAAAACGCTGTATCAGCAGCAGGGCCTGCGTTTTGAGCAGGGCGCGGACCGCCTGACTGTGGAAGGTGCCCTGACCCCGGGCGAATACGAGCTGGCGGGCAACGTGTCCAGCCAGTTCATCAGCGGGCTGCTGTTTGCCCTGCCCCTGCTGGGCGGCACCAGCACCCTGCACCTCATCCCGCCTGTGGAGAGCCGGAGCTACATCGATATGACCCGCGCGGTGCAGCACGCCTTTGGCGTGGAGAGCCGCTGGCTGGATGAAAACACGCTGGAAATTCCCGGCGGGCAGCACTATCTTCCCGGTGATTACACCGTGGAGGGCGATTACAGCCAGGCGGCTTTTCCTGCCGTGCTGGGCGCTGTGACCGGCGGTGTGGCCATCACCGGCCTGTCTGAGGAGACCTTGCAGGGCGATGCGGCCATTCTGGAGATCCTCCGGCGGTGCGGCGCAAGATTCACCCGCACCGGGCAGGGCGTGGTGTTTGAAAAGGCCCCGCTCCACGGAACGGACATCGACCTTGCCGACTGCCCCGACCTGGGCCCCGTGCTGATGGTGCTGGGCCTGCTGTGTGAGGGCACCACAGTCATCCGCAACGCCGAGCGTCTCCGCATCAAGGAGAGTGACCGCATCGAGGCCATGGAGACCGAGCTGCGGGCCTGCGGCGGGCAGCTGGAGAGCGAGGGCGGCACCATTACCATCCATGGCTGTGCCGGTACGCTCCATGCCCCGGAGCAGCCGCTTTCCGGCCACAACGACCACCGCGTGGTGATGAGCCTTGCGGTGCTGGCGCTGGCCGCCGGGCTGGTCCTGCCCATCAGCGGGGCCGAGGCCGTTGCCAAGAGCTGGCCGGATTTTCTGGAAGCCATCAAGCCTTTGGGCGCGGAGGTGGAACATGTTGGATAAATCAAAGCGTTATCTCATTGTGGGCCTGGGCCTGCTGGGCGGCAAGTACGCCCTGGAGCTGAGCAGGGCCGGGTTCCATGTGGACGGCATCAACCGCAGCGAGGGCCATCTGCAGTATGCTCTCGATCACGGCTATATCGCCAGCGGCAAGACCCACGATTTTGAGGATCTGGTGCGTCAGGCCGACCATATCATCTTTGGCTTGTACCCCACGGCCCTGATCGAGTGGTTCCGGACCTACGGCCACCTGCTGAAGGAGGGCTGCATCTTTACCGATGTGTCGGGCGTAAAGACCGGTCTGGTGGAGCCCATTCAGGCCATGTGCAGGCCGGGCGTGGAGTTCATTGCCAGCCACCCCATGGCGGGCCGTGAGACCTCCAGCGTGGAGCACGCCGCCGAGGTGAATTTTGCCCCGGCCAACTTCATTGTGACCCCCACGGAAAAGAACACCCCGGAGGCCGTTCAGTGGGCCAGGGAGCTGGCCGAGGTGCTGGGCTTCAAGCATATCTGCACCCTGACCGTGCAGGAGCATGACAGGATGATCGGCTATGTCAGCCAGCTCTGCCATGCCATCGCCGTCAGCCTGATGTGCGCCAACGACAATACCTCGCTGTGCGAGTACACCGGAGATTCCTTCCGGGACCTGACCCGCATTGCACGCATCAACGATAAGATGTGGGCGGAGCTGTTCCTCTGGAACAAGGAAAACCTCATCTCCGAGATCGACCAGTTCAGCGGGGCGCTGAACGAGATGCGCAACGCCCTTGTGGCCGATGACCGGGAAAAGCTGGAGGAGATGTTCCGCCTGTCCACCCAGCGCCGCGCGGCGTTTGATAAGAAAGCGCCGTAACCTTTTCAGCACACAGCACTGCTGTTTTTTCTGGCTCCCCTGCTGGGGGAGCTGGAATCGAGACTGAGAGGTTTGGCACAACACGAAAAAATGAGGTGTACCGAATGCCCAAACAGGAAGGCCAGAAATCCAAGCTGCTGGCGCTATTGCGCATTTTTGAGCAGCAGACCGATGAAAACCACCTGCTGAACGTGCCGCAGCTGGTGGAGCTGCTGGAGGCGCAGGGCATCCGCTGTGAGCGCAAGAGCGTGTACAGCGATATTGAGGCACTGGGTGCGCTGGGCTATGACATCAAGCTGCGCCGGGGCCGGGGCGGCGGGTATTTCCTTGCCAGCCGCACCTTTGATCTGGCGGAGCTCAAGCTGCTGGTGGATGCCGTGCAGGCAAGCCGGGTGGTATCCGGCACCACGAGCAGGCGGCTGATCCACAAGCTGGAAAAGCTCTGCTCCAACTACGAGGGCAGCCAGCTGCAGCGTCAGGTCTATGTGGAGGGCCGCCCCAAGACCGACAGCAAGAGCCTGCTGTACAGCATCGATGCCCTGCACGAGGCCATCAACAACGGTAAAATGGTGGAGTTCCTCTACAGAAAAGCCGACAGCCGCGAGAAAGAGAAAAGGACCGTCAGCCCGTGGCAGCTGGCCTGGGAGAACGGGTGCTACTACCTCATTGCCTTTGCCGACGAAAAGGGCATCCGCCATTACCGGGTGGACAAGATGAGCGGGGTCCGGGTGCTGGATGTGCCCCGGCGGGGTCAGGAGCAGTTTGCGGATCTTGACCTGCCTTCCTATCTGCGCAAGCACTTTGGAATGTACGGCGGGCCGGAGCATCGCGTTACCCTGCGGTGCACCGCGGATCTGGAAGGTGCCATGCGGGAGCGCTTTGGCGCAACGCCCATGTTCCTGCCCGAGGAGAATGGCTGCTTCCATTTTGATGTCCCCATCTGCGTCAGTGACCAGTTCTATGGCTGGGTCTGCGGCTTTGGCGGCAAGATAGAAGTGGTCGCCCCGCCCGAAGTGCGGCAGGGAATGCGGGAGATGACCGCCCGGCTGGCAGAACAGCATCAATAACAAAAAAGGACTGCGAAAGCAGTCCTTTTTGCGTGTTTACGGTTCCTTCAATTCCAGATCACTGGGCAGGATCAGATCCAGCGCGGCGGCGGGCTCGGCGACAAGGCGGCGGCTCTGGTGGAAGATGGCCTTTTCCAGTGTGTTGCGGGCAAGGCGGCCATTGCCGGCGGTGCGGGCATCGGATTCCTGCCAGCGGGCATAATAGCCCAGCAGGGGTTCGGTGCAGGCTTCGGCTAGGATGTAGCCCTTGTTTTTGGCAAGGACCTGGGTGATCTGCAGCAGCTCGTCTGCGGTGTAGTCCGGGAACTCGATCCGGTTGGGAAAACGGCTGGCAAGGCCGCTGTTGGCGGTGAGGAAGGTCTCCATCTCCCTGGTGTAACCTGCCAGAATGACCACCAGCTCATCCCGGTGATCCTCCATTCCCTTCACCAGCGTGTCGATGGCTTCCAGCCCGAAGCTGTCCTGCTCGCCGCGGTAGAGGCTGTATGCCTCGTCAATGAAGAGCACACCACCCAGGGCGCTCTCGATGACGCTGTTGGTCAGGGGGGCGGTGTGGCCGGTGTAGCGGCCCACCAGGTCGGCACGGGTCACCTCCACCAGCTGTCCGCCCTTGAGGGCACCGATGGCTTTCAGGTATTTCGCCACCAGCCGGGCAATGGTGGTCTTGCCGGTGCCGGGGTTGCCCGTGAAGATCATGTGCATCGAAAGGCTGGCAGTCTTGAGCCCGGCGGCGGCGCGGCGTTGCTGCACCTGCAGGTTGTCGGCCAGACCGAACACATATTCCTTGACCGGGGCAAGGCCCACCAGCTCGTTGATCTCGGCGCGGATGGCATCCAGCGCGCCGGTGTAGGCAGCAGGCAGCAGGTCGAACAGGGGCTGGTCTGCGCCGTCGTTCAGGCGGAACAGCACCCCTTCCGGCCCGGCGGTCAGGGTCACGGTGCCGGTAAGGGTTTCATCGGTCCGCAGACAGTATTCGCTCAGGGCGCGGAAGATGCGGTCAGTGCACGCGGAAAGGCCTGCCGCACCCTTCTGTGCGGTGCACTGAGCTGCGACATAGTCCCGCACGTCGGCCCCGGCGGAAAGGGTCAGCCCCAGCCGGGTGCGGATCTTCTGGGCCAGCGCGTTGAGCTGCTGTGCGGCAAGGGCGGCCAGATCCTCCCGGGTGTAGGAGGCCGTCTCGCAGACATCCCCCAGTGCCGACACCAGCGCCGCACCGAATTTGTCAGCCAGTGCCTCCCGGCCCTTGTGGGAGTAGAAGATGAGGTATTTGCCGCAGGGGTCGATACGGCTGACGGCTCCCGGGGCCAGCGCCGTGCCTGCATCCACAAGGATGCCCTCTTTGTTCACGAGATACCGGCTGGACAGGGGGGCACTGCCCTTGACGGCCAGATCAGACAGGGTCTTCAGAAAGCCGGGATAACAGCTCTCGTAGTGCTCAAAGGCAAGGATCTCCCCGGGTGCGTGCAGGGCGGCGTAGAGGTCCTGCAGGAAGAGCTTCTCGGCTCCGGAATTGGGGTAAAGGGCCAGATCCAGCGTGGCGATCCTGTCGCTCTGCAAAAGACCCCGGGCCGCCATGCAGCGGGCAGTTTCTTCCAGTGCAAAATGCCTGCCTGTGCCTGCCCCGCCTGTGAGCAGGATGACGTTGTGGGCGGCGGGGGCTTCGGTGCCCAGCACAAAGGGGCGGCGCATGGCCCGCACCACGCTGTCCACAAAAGCATCCTGCCCCAGCACCGTCTGCTTGACCTCGGCGGCAAGGCCTTCAAAGCTGCCCAGATGTTCCGGCTTCACGTCAGTGGTGCCCCTGGCCAGCAGGCCTTCGTCCTCCATGTCCCGCAGCATCTGGCGGCTGCTTTCCAGCGCGGCGGCGGTGGCATCGCTCTGGGTTTTGAGCTGGGCGTTCTGCTGCTTCAACAGCTCGTCCAGCCGTTTCTGCTGTTCCAGAAGCGCCGCGTTCAGGTCAGGCAGGGCGGCGCTGCCGCCTGTTTTGGGTGCAGAAGTGCCGGGGGCGGCCTTGAATCTGCCCCCCGGGCCGAACACGCCGTTCATCAGACTTTCCCAATCGTCGGTGTATGCCATAAAACTTCCCTCCGTGCAGTGCTTTTTCTTTCAGTATAGTGGAGTCTGGTACGTTTTGCAAGGAAAGGGTTGAAATAAAGGACAAAGTTCGTTACACTATTGTCAAATGAAAGGATGAATTGCCATGGAGCCAAGAACACCTGCTGAATGGAAGACGCTGTTTGAGAGCGAAGCCTTTGCCCGCCAGACGGAATACTACGGCCCGCTGGGGGTGGAGTATACCCCCGCCGGGACACACCTGCGCCTGTGGGCTCCCACGGCAAAACAGGCAGCAGTGAACCTGTACCGCCGGGGCACCGGCGGGGCCTGTGTGGGCACCCTGCCCCTGCAGCAGCAGGACAAGGGTGTGTGGAGCATCTATCTGCCCGGCGACCAGCACGGAAAATACTACGATTTCACCCTTACCACCCCGTTTGGCACCTGCAATGCAGCGGACCCTTACGCCCGCTCGGCAGGGGTGAACGGGGTGCGCAGCATGATCTTTGACCCGGCCCGGGTAGACCCGCAGGGCTGGGAGCGGGATGTGCGGCCGGTGATCCCACCGGCCCGGCGCAGTGTGTGGGAGGTCAACGTCCGGGATTTCTCGCAGGACCCGGCCAGCGGTGTGCACACGGCCTGGCGGGGCAAATTTCTGGCCTTTACCCAGCAGGGCACGACCCTGAGCAGCGACGGCATCCACCCCACCTGCCTGAATTACCTCAAGCGGCTGGGGGTGAGCTATGTCCAGCTCATGCCAATTTTCGATTTTGGCAGCGTGGATGAGAGCCGCCCCCTGACCCGGCAGTATAACTGGGGCTACGACCCCACCAACTTCAATGTGCCCGAGGGCAGCTACTCCACCGACCCCACCCGGGGTGAGGTGCGGGTGCGGGAGTGCAAGCAGATGATCGCGGCCCTCCATGCGGCGGGCATCGGCGTTGTAATGGACGTGGTGTATAACCACATGTACCGCTCCGATAATGTGCTGAACCGGGTGGTGCCCCTCTACTACTTCCGCCAGAACGACGACGGTTCCCTCTCCAACGGCAGCGGCTGCGGCAACGAGTTTGCCTCCGAGCGGCCCATGGCCCGGCGCTATCTCATTGATTCGGTGCTCTACTGGGCACGGGAATATCACATCGACGGCTTCCGGTTTGACCTGATGGGCCTGTATGACGTGGAGACCATGAACCTCCTCCGGGCTGAACTGGACAAGCTGCCCGGCGGGCGGGATATCCTGATGTACGGTGAGCCGTGGCAGGGCGGCTGCAGCGCCCTGCACCGGTACGAGGCCAACAAGAACAACCTGAACATGCTGAACGAGCGCATCGGCATCTTTTGCGACAACACCCGGGATGCCATCAAGGGCGGCTGCTTCGATGCCCGGGAGCCGGGCTATGTGGAGGGCAGGCCGGGGAGTTTCTGGGATATCGGTGCTTCGGTGGCGGCGTGGTGCCGCAGTGAAAAGCTGCCGCCTCACGCCCCGGGGCAGATCATCAGCTACGTTTCGGCCCACGACAACTTTACCCTGTGGGATAAGCTCCTGATGGTACGCTACGCCCGCCCGGAGTTTGCCGCTGTGGACAAGACTGCGCTGGCCCAGAACCGGCTGGCAGCGGGCATCTACCTGACCAGCATGGGCCTGCCTTTCTGGCAGGCGGGCGAGGAGTTTGCCCGCACCAAGAAGGGGCAGGGCAACAGCTACCGCTCCAGCCCGGCCCTCAACCGGCTGGACTGGCACCGGGCCGAACAGTTCCACAGCCTTGTGGATTACTACCGCGGGCTCATTGGTCTGCGGGCGGCGTTCCCCCGGCTGGGCGCGCTGGACAAGGCCGGCCCTGCCGCCATCGAGTTCTTCCCGCTGGAACAGCCTCTTGTGGGCTGGCGGCTCCCCGCCCAGTGGGGCGACGGCGCGGCATGGAGCGCCCTGTGCGTCTACTATAACCCCACCGAGACGGCGCAGGTCGTCACCCTGCCCGGCGGCAGCTGGAAGCTGCTGAGTGACGGCATCTCCTCCAGCCTGTGGCGGGGCAGCAGCCGCATCTGCACCGGCCAGACCGTCCTCCTGCCCCTGAGCGCCACCGTGTTCGGGCAGGTATAAAAATACGGTCTGCCGTTGCTTGACAAACCGTTAAAAATTGACTATACTACAAATAGAAAAGGCGCTGGCCCGCAAACGACTAGCTCCTTACCTGATGATCAAGAAAAATGACCGTTCAAGTTGGGGAACTGTGAGGCGGTCATTTTTTCTTGCGTTTTTTATCGCTTGTGGCGATTTTCCATGTAATCTGAAACGTTACGAAGATGGTTCCGCCGATCAGCGTCAGCAACACTGCAACATCCGAAAAACTCATGGCTCTCACCCCCTTTCTGCCCGTAAGCGTCCGGGGAGTGGCAACTTCTCAAGAAAAATGCCTTACCCGGCGTTTGGGCCGGTAAGGAGCAGCCGCCTGCGTTGTGGACACAGCGCCTTTGCTGTCATCTCTGACAGCGAGTTTAGTATATCATAACTTTTGACAACCTGCAATTGAAAATCCCCTGACCAGTTCAACGCCGGTCAGGGGATTTTTGATTTATGGATCAGGAAAAAGATTGGGGAGAATCAGGAGTTTTTCTGTGCCTGCTGGGTCTGGGCGTTCTTTTCACCCAGGGTCAGGCTGACGGTCTGCATCTGGCCTTCCCGGGCCACGGTGATGGAAAGGGTATCACCGGCGGCATGCTGCTGGATCAGGGTGCCAAGGTCGTCCTTCTGGGCGATCTCGGTGCCGTCGATGCTCACGATGCGGTCACCGGTCTTCAGACCGGCCTTGTCGGCGGGGCCGCCCTGCACAACATCCACAACGTAAACGCCGTAGGCAGTGACGTTGAGCTGTGCGGCGGTCTGGGCATCGGTCACAGCCAGATAGGTGATGCCCATGTAGGGGCGGCCGGAGACATAGCCGTTCTCCAGCAGATCCTGTGCCACCTTGATGGCATCGTTGATGGGGATGGCAAAGCCCAGACCCTCCGCATCGCTGGAGGAGGACTTTGCGTTGACCAGACCGATGAGCTCACCGTTCATGTTGAACAGGCCGCCGCCGGAGTTGCCGGGGCTGACAGAGGCATCCATCTGGATCAGGGACATGGTGTTGGTGGAGCTGGTGCCCTGGATGGTCACGCTGCGGTTCAGGGCGCTGACGATGCCGCTGGTCACGGTGCCGCCCAGCTCACCCAGCGGGTTGCCCACGGCCAGCACGCTCTCGCCCACGGCAAGGCTGTCGCTGTTGCCAACGGTGGCGGGGGTCAGGTCAGTGGCATCGATCTTGAGGACAGCCACGTCGCTGGTGTCATCCTCGCCCACCACAGTGGCGGGGTAATCGGTATCGCCGATGGTCACGGTGATGTTGGATGCGCCGGACACAACGTGCGCACAGGTCAGGATATAGCCGTCGGAGCTGATCACGACACCGCTGCCAGCACCGCTCTCCACCTGGTTCTGGCCGTACCAGGACCACTGGGAGTAAACCACCTGCTCGGTGGTGATGACCACAACGCTGGGGCTGACCATCTCAGAGACCTGAGCGGTGGTCATGCCGGAAGCGGTGTTCACTGCAGAGGCAGAGCCGGAATCACTGCTGGACGTGGAGGAAGGTGCCACCTGCTGGATGACCACCTTGCCGCCTGTGTTGCCCACCTGGGCTCCCACAAAGCCGCCGACAAAGCCCATGGCTGCGGCCAGCACCAGCGCAACTGCACTGCGGGCGATATTGCCGTTTTTCCGGCGGCGCTTTTTGGGAGGCTGCTTGGGGCTTCCCTGTGCGGCCTGATACCGGGGGCCTTCCGGAGGCGGCACCGCGCCGCCATCGCTGCCGCTGTTCGGCTCGGCCTGGGGGGCAGCCTGTGCGGCCTCGCCGTAGGTACCTGCCGTGTTGGCGGTGTTCATGCCGGAGGAGCCGACGTTGGGGTAGCCGGTCTCGCCGGTCTGGCTATGTTCAGAGGAATAATCGTATTCCCACTTGTTCTCGTTATCCATACTGGTTACTTCCTTTCTCAAAGGGAATGGTTCGGAGGGGGCGCTTCTGCCGCACCTCCTTGGAACTGTTTCTATTGTATCCGGTAATTGTGAAAAGGAATCGCTGACCGGGTGAAGAATATGTGAAATAAGGTCGCAGCGGGAAGCCTTGACAGCGGCGCGGGGGCTTGGTATTTTAAGGGTGCAGCGCAGAAGCCGGCAACGTTGCGAAACCTCTCCGTCATCTTCGCTTTGCTCGATGCCACCTGTCCGGGTTGCGGCACCCAGCGGCTACTTCGTGCAAAGCACTCGCACCCTGCTGGCCGCGGCCCCAACAACTCCTCACTGTTTCCGCCACTGGCGGCGGTCGTCGTCGTTGCCTAGTAGGAGAGGCCTTGGCATACCGTCGCGTTTTCGTGGGTCGGCGCTTCGCTCCTGTTTGCCCTGCGGCAGGTATTTGTTTTGGAGCGTCAGCGATTATTGCGAAAAAACGAATCTTCTGCCAAGGGCTCCCCTACTAGGGGAGCTGTCGCGGCAGCGCCCGCGACTGAGAGGTTTAGCCCAGCAGGGCAAGCCCGCGAAAAGGAGCAAGTTATGAAACTGGAAAAGACCCCGGGCGGTTATGCCCTGTATAAAGAGAAAACCATCATTGGCACCTGCCAGGCCCGGCCCACGGAGCAGGGCGCGGACATCACTGCCCTGACCATTGTGCCGGAATGGCGGCGCAAGGGCTACGGTTCCTACCTGTTAAAAGAGGTATTGCGCAGCCTGGGCGGCTATGACAAAGAGAGCGCCACGGTGTTCACGGCTCCTTTGCCTGCCGATGCGGGGGAGCGGGCTTTCTGGGCAAAGTTCGGCTTTGCGGCAGAGGGCAGCGGGCTGTGCCGCCGCCGCACCCCCGACCTGACGGCCGTGAAGCTTGTGCAGGACTTCCTCGCCGCGCGGCTGGCTGACCCCAGGCTCTGCATCGATGCCACCTGCGGCAACGGGGGCGACACGGCCCTTCTCTGCCGCCTTGTGGGTGAAGGGGGCCGAGTGCTGGGCTTTGACATCCAGCCTGAAGCCATTGCCTCCACCCGGCAGAACCTTGCACAGAAGGGCCTTGCGGCAGAGCTTCACTGCGACAGCCACGCCAACCTCTTACAATATGTACAGCCCGGCACCGTCGATGCCGTGATGTTCAACTTTGGCTGGCTGCCCGGTGCCGACCACGGGGTGTTCTCCCACGCCCAAAGCAGCATCCCGGCGCTGGAAGCTGCCCTTGAGGCCCTGCGGCCCGGCGGGGTGCTCAGCGCCATCCTGTACAGCGGCAAGGTCATCGGTTCCGACGAAAAGACCGAAATCCTACAGTGGATACGCTCCCGGCCCATGAAACAGTGCACCGCCCTTGTCTGCGGCTTTGCCAATTGGGCCGATACCGCCCCCTTGCCCTGCTTCCTCCTGAAAAAATAACAAAAACTCTTGCATCTAGGTGGAATTGCTGGTAAAATATAAGTCGTGTGTAATTTTGGCATCCTTGCCCTCTCAGCCAAAGCCTGTCGGCTTTGCCAGCTCCCCCGAAGGGGGAGCCAACGCATCTGGAAGGAGAAGTGCTGCAGATCTGCAGGGCCTGTACCTGGAGCAGCAACCGGCTCTCCCTTTGGGAGAGCTGGCTGCGAAGCAGACTGAGAGGGCAAGCCAGTTTACGGAGAATCACCAATGTAACGTGAGATTGACCGAATAAAGAGCCATTCTGATTCAGGAGAAATCAATATATGACAAATCGTGAAGAGATCGAGCGCCGCCGGACGTTTGCGATCATCAGCCACCCCGATGCCGGCAAAACGACCCTGACCGAAAAGCTGCTGCTGTACGGTGGAGCCATCAATCAGGCCGGCTCCGTCAAGGGCAAGCAGAGCGCCAAGCACGCTGTGTCCGACTGGATGGATATCGAAAAGCAGCGCGGTATTTCTGTCACTTCCTCTGTCCTGCAGTTCAACTATGCAGGCAAGTGCGTGAACATTCTGGATACCCCGGGCCATCAGGACTTCTCGGAGGATACCTACCGTACCCTGATGGCAGCGGACTCCGCTGTCATGGTCATCGATGCTGCAAAGGGCGTTGAGGCCCAGACCATCAAGCTGTTCAAGGTCTGCACCCTGCGTCACATCCCCATCTTCACCTTCATCAACAAGATGGACCGCGAAGCCCGCGATCCCTTTGAGCTGATGGAAAACATCGAGGAGATCCTGGGCATCAAGACCTACCCCATGAACTGGCCCATCGGCTGCGGCAAGGAGTTCAAGGGCGTGTTTGACCGCAACACCCGCAAGGTGCTGGCTTTCTCCAGCGACGGCCGCGCCAACGGCGTGAAGAAGGTCAACGAGACCGAGGCCGAACTGGGCGATGCCGCACTGGACGAGCTGCTGACCCCCTACCTGCACCAGCAGCTGGTGGACGAGATCGAGCTGCTGGACGGCGCTGCCGAGGAATTTGACCTCGACAAGGTGCTGCGCGGTGAGCTGAGCCCTGTGTTCTTCGGCTCCGCCCTCACCAACTTCGGCGTGGAGCCCTTTCTGGAGGAATTTCTCCGCATGACCACGCCTCCCCTGCCCCGGAAGGCGGGAGAGGATATCATCGACTCCTTTGATGACGATTTCTCCGCCTTTGTCTTCAAGATCCAGGCCAACATGAACAAGGCCCACCGGGACCGCATCGCCTTTATGCGCATCTGCTCCGGCAAGTTCGAGCGCGGCATGGAGGCTTACCACGTGCAGGAGGGCAAGAACATCAAGCTTGCCACCGGCACCCAGCTGATGGCGCAGGATCGCGCCATCGTGGATGAGGCCTACGCGGGCGATATCATCGGCCTGTTTGACCCGGGCATCTTCTCCATCGGCGACACCCTGTGCACCG
>OJOM01000715.1_pt1 | contig 15241 bp, 10 predicted proteins | sample 1598231 | NCBI WGS metagenome assembly OJOM01 (sample SAMN03922465, study PRJEB24848) | human gut metagenome | isolation source: stool sample | host: Homo sapiens | place: Germany | collected 2010-11 | reverse complement strand
GAGACAGCTCCCGGGGGATGCAAGCAATCCCTAAAAGTTTGTTAAAACAAACCAACTGAAACATGAAAAATCTGTGGGTTTGTGCGCAGGAACCACCGGGCAGCAGGCAGGGGAAAAGGGAAGAGGAAGTAAAAAGGAAGGTTTTTTGTGTGAAACTCACAGTCTCCAACGTGTTTTTGAACAACAGCTGTGCAAGCCGCAGAAAATGGCTCCAAGATAGAAATTGGGTGTGTCGAAATCTGTTTTTTGTGATAGAATAAGAACAGATATGCGCTTTCAGCATCTGATTTCATCGTCAAGACAACAGGAACATTGAAGGAGTTGTAAGTATGTCCAACGAGATCAATCCGATGGCATTTTTCCAGGAACCCAGCGTGGCAGACCTGCGTCTGTTGGCCTGCCCCGGTGCAGAGGAGCTGACCAAGCTGATCGACCAGCATCTGGTGGAATGGGCAAAGTCCGCAGGCGTGGAGAAGGATAGCTTTATCATCCCCTGCGAGTGCCCCCGCTTCCAGAGCGGTGACGCAAAGGGCCTGGTCAGGGAGTCTGTGCGCGGCGACGATATCTTTATCGTTATCGATCCGGGCAATTACAGCGTTACCTACAACCTGTTCGGTTACGAGAACCACCTCTCCCCGGATGACCACTTTGCCAACCTCAAGCGCCTGATCCAGGCAGTGGCCGGCAAGGCACACCGTGTGTCCGTTATCATGCCCAGCCTGTACGGCGGCCGTCAGCATCGCCGCGTGGTTCGCGAGAGCCTGGACTGCGCTGTGGCTCTGCAGGAGCTGCAGACCATGGGCGTGCGTAACATCATCACCTTTGATGCCCACGATCCCCGCGTTCAGAACGCTGTGCCGCTGCTCAGCTTCGACAATGCAATGCCCACCTATCAGGTGCTCAAGAGCCTGCTGAAGAAGAACCCCGAGATCAGCTTTGATAAGGAGAAGTTCATCGTGGTCAGCCCCGACGAGGGTGCCATGAACCGCAACATGTACTTCTCCAGCGTGCTGGGCTGCAACCTGGGCATGTTCTATAAGCGCCGCGATTACACCCGCGTGGTGAACGGCCGCAACCCCATTGTGGCACACGAGTATCTGGGCGATTCCGTTGAGGGCAAGACTGTTTTCATCGCCGACGATATCATCGCTTCCGGTGAGAGCATGCTGGAGGTTGCCAGCAACCTGAAGGAGCGCGGCGCTGCCCGCATCATTGCCAACGCGACCTTCCCGCTGTTCACCAGCGGCCTGAAGAAGTTCGATCAGGCAGTTGCCGATGGCAAGCTGGACTACGTTGTGGGCACCAACCTGACCTACCGCCAGCCCGAGCTGCTGACCCGCGACTGGTATGTTGACGTGGATGTCTCCAAGTATGCTGCCTACTTTGTGGTGGCACTGAACCACGATATGTCTGTTTCCAGCATCATCGATCCCATCAAGAAGATCGAGGCTCTGCTGGCAAAGCGCAGCTGATCAGAAAAAATGCAATGCAAAAGGAGCTGTACTCCCGCGGGGGTACAGCTCCTTTTCGTATGTACAGCATTCGGCAGAAGCCGGGGCTGCTGTTCCTCAGCGGTTCCGGTAGGCCTCCGGACCTTCCAGATACAGATCTCCGCCGTGGGCATCCAGGATGACAGTCAGGGGCATATCCTGCACGGTCAGGCGGCGGACAGCCTCACAGCCGAGGTCCGGCCAGGCGATGACCTCCAGCGTCTGGACGCTTTTGGCCATCAGGGCACCGGCACCGCCCAAAGCAGCCAGATAGACCGCGCCGTTGCGGACAACGGCCTCCTTGACAGCGGCATCCCGCTTGCCCTTGCCGATCATAATTTTGTTGCCCAGATCCAGCAGGCGGGGGCTCATGGCATCCATCCGGCCGCTGGTGGTGGGGCCGGCAGAGCCGATGACCTCACCCGGGCGCTCCGGGGTGGGGCCGACATAGTAAATGGCGCTGCCCTCAAGATCGAAGGGGAGCGGTTCGCCCCGGTCCAGTGCTTCGATCATCCGCTTGTGGGCCTGATCCCGGGCGGTATACACCACGCCGGAGAGCAATACGGTATCGCCTGCCCTGAGGGGGGCCAGATCCTGGGCGGTGCAGGGGGTGGTCAGTCTGTATTCCATTGCAAAGCCCCTCCTTACAGCCGGGCCGACGCGCGGCGGGTGACATGGCAGGAAACGTTCACGGCCACGGGCAGGCCCGCCACATGGGTGGGCATCTGCTCAATGGCAAGGCCCAGACAGGTGGTCTGGCCGCCAAAGCCCTGCGGGCCGATGCCCAGCTCATTGATGGCGGTCAGCAGTTCCCGCTCCAGACCGGCATAGTAGGGATCGGGGTTGGGAACATCCAGCGGGCGGAGCAGTGCCTTCTTGGCCAGATAGGCCACCTTGTCAAAGCTGCCGCCCACGCCGATGCCCAGCACGATGGGCGGGCAGGGGTTGGAGCCCGCCAGACGCACGGTATCCACCACGAACTTTTTAAAGCCCTCCACGCCGTCGGCGGGTTTAAGCATCTGGATGCGGCTCATGTTCTCGCTGCCAAAGCCCTTGGGTGCTACCGTGATGCGGCAGCCCTCGCCGTCCACCAGATGCACCGTGATGGCCGCCGGGGTGTTATCGCCGGTGTTGCCCCGGCGCAGCGGGTCGGCCACGATGCTCTTGCGCAGGTAGCCGTCGGTGTAGCCGCGGCGCACGCCCTCGTGGATAGCGGCCTCAAAGCTGCCGTCGATGTGGGCATCGGTGCCCAGCTCCACAAACACGCAGGCCATGCCGGTGTCCTGGCAGATGGGCAGGTCTTTTTCTCTGGCGGCGCTCAGGTTGGACCACAGCAGGTCCAGGGTATTCTTTGCCAGCGGCCAGGGCTCTTCCTGCCGGGCCTTGTCCAGTGCCGCCTGCACATCCTGCGGCAGGCGGGTGTTGGCCTCGATGCAGAGCCGGGCTACGGCATCGGTGATGGCTTGTGCGGAGATGTTCCTCATCTCGTGTTCCTCCCTTTACAGGCGGGCAACGCCGGTCTCGCGGGCAGTCTTTGCCACGGCAGCAGCCACGGCCTCGGCCACACGGGGGTCGAACGCGCCGGGGATGATATTCTCCTCGCTGCGGTCGGCATCGGTGATCAGGTCAGCGATGGCATAAGCTGCGGCCAGCTTCATCTGGTCGTTGATATCGCGGGCGCGGACGCTCAAAGCTCCCTTGAACAGGCCGGGGAAGCAGAGCACATTGTTGACCTGGTTGGGAAAGTCGCTGCGGCCGGTGGCCATCACGCGCACGCCGCCTGCCTTGGCTTCGTCCGGCATGATCTCGGGGGTGGGGTTGGCCATGGCAAAGACGATGGCATCCTTGTTCATGGTTTTGCACAGCTCGGTGGTCAGGATGCCGGGGCGGGACACGCCGATGAACACATCAGCTCCCTCGATGGCTTCCTTCAGGCCGCCCTTGATCTGGCGGGGGTTGGTCACCTCGCCCAGCCAGTTCTTGTGAGCCTCGGCGCTGTTGCAGCCCTTGTACAGGGTGCCGAACTGGTCCACCGCCACGATGTCCTTGGCACCGGCGGTCATGAGCATCTTGATGATGGCAGTACCGGCAGCGCCGGGGCCGTTCAGGACGATGTGCACGTCCTCCATCTTTTTGCCCACCACGCGCAGGGCGTTGATGAGGGCAGCGGTCACCACGATGGCAGTGCCGTGCTGGTCATCGTGGAACACGGGGATATCCAGCTCCCGCTCCAGCGTCTCTTCGATCTCAAAGCACTCGGGGCTCTTGATATCCTCCAGATTGATACCGCCAAAGGTGGGGGCAATGGCCTTGCAGGCTGCGATCACGCTGGCGGCATCGTGGGCATCGATGCAGATGGGGAAGGCATCCACGCCGCCGAACTCCTTGAACAGCACGGCTTTGCCCTCCATCACAGGCAGACCGGCCTCGGGGCCGATGTCACCCAGGCCCAGCACGGCGGTGCCGTTGGAGACAACGGCCACCATGTTGCCCTTGAAGGTGTACTTATAAACATCGTCGGGGTTTTCCTTGATCTTGCGGCAGGGCTCGGCAACGCCGGGGGTGTAGGCGGTAGACAGGTCATCACGGGTCTTGACCTCCACCTTGCTGGTAATGCCCACCTTGCCGTGGTGGGTCTCGTGCATTTCAAGGGCGGCTTTGTTGTAATCCATGGGGTGTTCCTCCGTTTGTATCGGGCGCTTCCCGCGGAAGGGAGCGGCCGGGGTTTCTCATATCTCTTTTATTTTAACAGAACCGGGCGGGCATTTCCACCGGAAAAGCCGCTTTTTCGGCCGGTGCCCCGCAAAAGTCGGACAAACCCGGCGCTCTATTTGTGGAATTTCTGCAAAATTCTTTTCTTTTTCACTTTTGCCCTTTATAATAAGGTCTGTACTATGCGACCCGAATCTGAACCCGGCGGGATGCCGGTGTTCCAACAGGAGGAACTTTATTTTGAAAAAGATCATCACAAAGGCAGTCTGCCTGCTCTGCGCCGGTGCGCTGGTGCTGGGCGCAGCAGGCTGCTCCAAGTCCGCTGATTCTTCTTCTGCCGCTTTCAGCACAGCCGCCGCTGTTTACGGCAGCGCGGAAGATTACGATTACGAGAACTTCTCCTACAGCAGCGGTCTGGACGAGAATGGCTACTGGGAGGGCGTGAAAGCGCTTGACTATGTCACCCTGCCCGAGAACTTTGCAAGCCTTACCTTCAAGCGTTCTGAGATCGAGCCCACCGAGGAGGAGCTCCAGAGCGAGATCGACAGCCTGCTCAGCGACCACACCACCGAGAAGCAGGTGACGGACCGTGCCGCAGCGGACGGCGATACCGTCAACATCGACTATGCCGGTTCCGTGGATGGCGTTGCGTTCAGCGGCGGCACTTACAGCGGCTACAGCCTGACCCTGGGCAGCGGTACTTTCATCGATGGCTTTGAGGATCAGATCGTAGGCCACACCCCCGGCGAGACCTTTGATGTCACCGTGACCTTCCCGGAGGGATACAGCGATTCTACCGATTCCGAGGGCAACACCGTTGTCCTGAGCGGCAAAAAGGCTGTGTTCTCCGTTACCCTGAACTACATCAGCGAGAAGGTCCTGCCCGAGCTGACCGATGCGTGGGTGGCCGAGAACTACGGCGAGAGCGATGATGTTCACACCGTGGAGGAGCTGAAAGCGCTCTACCAGAAGATGCTCTACAACACCAACCTGCAGAACGCCATCATGGACGACCTGCTGGCAAACTCCACCTTCAAGGAGCTGCCCAAGGAGGTCACCGATTATCAGGTGAACCAGTGCCTGAACTACTACTACACCATGGCAAACTACTACGGCTACGATCTGGACAGCTTTGTGCAGACCGCCGCTGGCTATGAGAACGCCGATGCCCTGCTGGAGGGGATGAGCGACAGCATCACCACCTACTCCAAGGAGGCTCTGCTTTATCAGGCAGTGGCCGAGACACTGGACATCGTGCCCACCCAGGAGCAGATCGATACCTATTCCTCCTACACCGGCACCTACGGTGAGAACTACTGCACCATGGTCGCCCTGATGGATGCCGTCACCGATGCGCTGACGGAAAGCGCAGTGGTGAGCTGAGTGTCCTGCCCCCATATCAAGAGAACTTGTGCCGCTTCGGGTCTGCCGGGGCGGCATTTTTGTCTTGTTTGCAAACAATTTGTGAATTGTTGCCGTACCATCGAAAACCCTATTGACAAAGTGGGGTGTTTGGAGTATAGTTTTAGCAGTCGGACAGACAGAGTGCTAAAAATGAAATGGCAATCAATCTGAAAGACTGCTGAAATAACACTTCCGGTACGAATGGAGGTCGATTCTATGAATACCAATCAATATACGCAGAAAACGCTGGAAGCTCTGCAGGCTGCCCAGCAGCTGGCTGTGGAGTACCAGCACAACGCTTTGGAGCCGGAGCATCTGCTGCACGCCCTGGCTTCGCAGGAGCAGGGGCTGATCCCGCAGCTTCTGCAGAAGCTGAACGTGGACCCGGGCAGCTTTGCTGCTGCCGTGGCCGAAAAGCTGTCGGCCCTGCCCCGGGTGTCCGGCTCCGGCCGTGACCCGGACAAGGTCTATATCTCGCAGGCAACGGATAAAGTCCTGAGCGCTGCCGCCCGGGAAGCCAAGGCCATGAAGGACGAATACGTCAGTGTGGAGCATGTGTTCCTGGGCCTGCTGGATGAGCCGACCCAGAACACCACGGAGCTGTTCCGCGCCTTCAACATCAAGAAGGATGCGTTCCTGCAGCAGCTGACTGCCGTGCGCGGCAACCAGCGCGTGACCAACGACAACCCCGAGGATACCTACAACGCCCTGCAGAAATATGGCCAGGATCTGGTCGATCTGGCCCGGAAGCAGAAGCTGGACCCCGTGATCGGCCGTGATCAGGAGATCCGCAACGTCATCCGTATCCTGTCCCGTAAGACCAAGAACAACCCCTGCCTGATCGGTGAGCCCGGCGTTGGCAAGACCGCCATCGCCGAGGGCCTGGCCCAGCGGATCGTGCGCGGCGATGTGCCCGAGAACCTGAAGAACCGCACTGTGTTCAGCCTGGACATGGGTGCGCTGGTGGCCGGTGCAAAGTACCGCGGCGAGTTTGAGGAGCGCCTGAAGAGCGTCCTGAATGAGGTCAAGAAGAGCGAGGGCAAGATCATCCTCTTCATTGATGAGCTGCACACCATCGTGGGTGCGGGCAAGACCGACGGTGCCATGGACGCGGGCAACCTGCTCAAGCCCATGCTGGCCCGGGGCGAGCTGCACTGCATCGGCGCAACCACGCTGGACGAATACCGCCAGTATATCGAAAAAGACCCCGCTCTGGAGCGCCGGTTCCAGCCGGTGCAGGTGGATGAGCCCACAGTGGAGGACACCATCTCCATCCTGCGTGGCCTGAAGGAGCGCTATGAGGTGTTCCACGGCGTGAAGATCAGCGATAATGCGCTGATCGCCGCCGCAACCCTCTCTGACCGCTATATCACCGACCGCTTCCTGCCGGATAAGGCCATCGACCTGGTGGATGAAGCCTGCGCCATGATCAAGACTGAGATGGACAGTATGCCCAGCGAGATGGATGATCTGGCCCACCGCATCACCCAGCTGCAGATCGAGCAGGTCAGCCTGAAAAAGGAGACCGATGCCCTGAGCCAGAGCCGCCTGCATGAGCTGGAAAAGGAACTGGCCGAATTGCAGGATAAGTTCCGCAGCATGAAGGCAAAATGGGAGAATGAGAAGAACGCCATTGGCAAGGTACAGACCCTGCGTGAGCAGATCGAGCAGACCAATGCCGCTATTGAGAAAGCCCAGCGTGAGTATGACCTGAACAAGGCTGCTGAGCTGAAATACGGCAAGCTGCCTGAGCTGCAGAAACAGCTGGAAGCGGAGGAAAAGCTGGCCAACGAGAAGAAGGAGGACAGCCTCCTGCGTGACCGTGTGACCGACGAGGAAATTGCCCGCATCGTGGCCCGCTGGACCGGCATCCCGGTGGAGAAGCTGGTAGAGGGCGAGCGCGAGAAGCTGCTGCATCTGGACGATGTGCTCCACAAGAGAGTCATCGGTCAGGACGAGGCAGTGACCAAGGTGAGCGAGGCCATCCTGCGCAGCCGCGCCGGAATCGCCAACCCCAACCGCCCCATCGGCAGCTTCCTCTTCCTCGGCCCCACCGGTGTGGGCAAGACCGAGCTGGCCAAGGCGCTGGCACAGGCTCTGTTTGACGATGAGCGCAACATGGTGCGTATCGATATGACGGAGTATATGGAGAAGTTCAGCGTCAGCCGCCTGATCGGCGCGCCTCCGGGATACGTGGGTTATGAGGAGGGCGGCCAGCTGACCGAGGCTGTCCGCCGCAAACCATACAGCGTGGTGTTGTTCGATGAGGTGGAAAAGGCCCACCCCGATGTGTTCAACATCCTGCTGCAGGTGCTGGACGATGGCCGCATCACCGACAGCCAGGGCCGTACCGTGGACTTCAAGAACACGGTCATCATCCTGACCTCGAATCTGGGCAGTGACATCATTCTGAACGATCTGGAGCAGCGCCGGGCACAGGGTTCCAACGAACTCAGCGACGAGGCAAAGCATCAGATCGACCTGCTGCTGAGGAGCAAGTTCCGCCCCGAGTTCCTGAACCGTCTGGACGAGATCGTCTACTACAAGAGCCTGACCAAGGACGAGATGCGCAAGATCGTGGATCTGCAGCTGGCAGACCTGCGCAGCCGCATGGACGAGGGCAAGCATCTGAATCTGGACGTGACCACCGCCGCCAAGGACTACATCATCGATTCTGCCTACGACAGCGTCTATGGTGCCCGCCCCATCAAACGGTTCATCCAGAGCCGGGTGGAGACTTTGATCGCCAAGGCAATCATTCAGGGCCGCTATGCCGAGGGCAGCACCCTGACCGTGGATTACGACGGAAATGCCCTTGTGCTGAAATGATTTTCCACAGTTTTACCAGTTTTGTACCTCTGTGCCGGCTGTAATGCTTGCATGGGGGTGCGGAATATGATATTATAACAAGTAACATTGATGTGCTTTTCATCGCGGAACAGCCACGGTGGAAAGCACATTTTTGTATCCCTAGGAAAGAACTCCTTCCGTCATCGCTGCGCGATGCCACCTCCCTCGGTGAGGGAGGCTGACCGTGCGGCAAGGCTCCCTCTTTGAGGGAGCTGGCTGCGAAGCAGACTGAGGGAGTCCGTTCTTTAATAAAAAACAGAAAGTTGAGTGTGATTTTCCTTTATTATGGACGATGGCAGTATGACGCTCTGGGTAGCGCTGGTGATCCTGGTGGGTTTCTCCGCCTTTTTCTCCGCATCCGAGACCGCATTTTCCTCCCTGAATCAGATCCGCCTGAAAAGCCGCGCCGAGGACGGCGATTCCTCTGCCGCCCGGGTGCTGGCCATGGCGGAGCAATACGATAAGCTGCTTTCCACCATCCTCATCGGCAACAATATCGTGAACATCGCCGCCGCTTCCATCGGCACCATCCTGTTTACCCAGATGCTGGGTGCCGAGCGGGGCGCTACGGTGTCCACCATTGTGCTGACGATCATCGTGCTGATCTTTGGCGAAGTGACCCCCAAGAGCCTGGCCAAGGAGATGCCGGAAAAGGTGGCCACGGCAGTCTCGCCCTTCCTTGTGCTCCTGATGGCCCTGATGACCCCGCTGACCTGGCTGTTCACCCAGTGGAAAAAGCTGCTGGGCCACTTTGTCCACAGCGGCGAGGCCGATACCATCACAGAGGGTGAGCTGATGACCATGGTCAGCGAGGCTGAAAACGACGGCGAACTGACCGACCGGGAAAGCGAGCTCATCCGCAGCGCCATCGAGTTCGATGACGTGGAGGTGGAGGAGATCCTGACCCCCCGTGTGGATGTGGTGGCTGTGGAGGATGATATCCCGCTGGAGGAGCTGGCCCAGACCTTTGCGGAGTCCGGTTACTCCCGTCTGCCTGTCTACCACGGCACCATTGATAATATCATTGGTGTGGTACATGAAAAGGATTTCTATATCGCCCGCCTGAAAAAGGCGACCAAGATCGATGATCTGGTGGTGCCCACCCTGTATACCACGGGCTCCACGCAGATCTCCCAGTTGCTGCGCACCCTCCGGGAGCAGCACCACCACCTGGCCGTTGTTGTGGACGAATACGGCGGCACCGAGGGTATCATCACGCTGGAGGATATCCTGGAAGAGCTGGTGGGTGAGATCTGGGATGAGCACGACGAGGTCACTGAGGACTTCCGCAAGCAGTCGGACGGCAGCTGGCTGGTGTCCGGCTCTGCCAGCGTCGATGATCTGTATGAGGAGCTCGACCTGCCGGAGGAAGAGGACATCGATTCCAATACCGTCAACGGTCTGGTGCAGGAAAAGACCTGCCATCTGCCCAAGGTAGGCGACCGCTTTACCCTGGGCGAGTACGATGGTGTTGTTACCCGCACCGCCAAGCGCCGCGTGACGGAGGTGCGCCTGACCCCCGCCGCCCCGGCTGAGGATGCCGAGAAGGACGACGAAAAGGATAAGCGCTTCTCCCGCCTTGCACAGCGCGGGGAGAGCCGCTGACAGGAAGCATAAGATAGAAACAGTGAAACGCCGCCGGGTGGAGCTTTTTGGCTCTGTCCGGCGGCGTTTTCTTGATTCAAGTCCTTGCCCGCAGCCCTGCACTGTGCTAAACTGAATAAAATACAGAACGCAGGAGGACAAGGAACTTGAAACGGATGTCGAAGTTTGCGCGCCGGTGTGCGGCGCTGATGCTGGCGGTGGTGCTGCTCTGCATGGCAGTGCCTGCCGCCTTTGCAGCGGAAGGGGACACCCTGCCCGCCGGTGCCACCACCATGGGCGGTGCCAACACTACTCTGATCCCGGACGAGGAGGAAAACTGCCTGAGTTGGCTCTTCGGCTCCGGCGATACCATCACCATGCCCTACCTGAACGTCAAGGGGCAGGGCCTGCGCCGGAACGTGACCCTGGATCTTGAGGACTGTCTGGTGGGCATCACCTACACCGAGCTGGGCTCCATCGGCAGCTATGTCAGTGACGCGGCGGCACAGCAGGCGTGGAAAGCGCAGGCGGTGGCCATCCACTCCTATCTGGAATACCACAAGAAATACGGCTCTTCGGCCAACGCGCTGGTGTACACCCCCGTGGATCAGATCCCTTCCTCTGCCCGCAGCGCCATCCGCAGGGCAGTCTCTGAGGTCAAGGACGAGGTGCTGACCTGCAACGGCAGCGTCATCGATGCAGTGTGGTCGGCCAGCGCGGGGTACAACACCCAGACCGGCGTGTACGGCACCTGCTCCGGTCTGGATGCCTGGGGCACCGATGTGCCCTATCTGCAGAGCGTGGAAAGCCCCTACGAGGAGCAGTATCACAACCTGATGCGCCGGATCATCGGCAAGGATTACCGCTACATCGAGTATAACGACAGCAAGACCGGCCAGCCCTACGAGAGCGCCGACACCACCCACAAGGATCTGGGCGGCTTTGTCCGGTACAATACCTTTGTCTCGAACGGAAAGAGCTACCGCTACATCGGCCAGTTCGTTTCCTCCCGTTATTGCTTTGATTTCAGTGCGGACGAGAACGGAACCCCCTGCATGAACTACTATGGCTTCGGCCACGGTGTGGGCATGAGCCAGTGCGGCATGGTAGGCTATGCGCAGGAGCAGGGCATGGGCTACCGGGACATCCTGCGCCACTACTATACCGGCGTGTCCTTTGGCACGGTGGGCAGCGGCAGCTCGAACGGAGGCCTGTTCGGCTGGCTGTGGAGCCTGCTGGGACTGTAATGAATTTTACACCGGAAAGCGCAGGAAATGCGGAAAAGCGCTTCTCAAACGGGACAAAATCTGGTATACTATTATAGTTTGTAAAAATGCGTCTGGGCGGCGGAATGGCCCAGTGAAGTGGAGAAGTCGGAATGCAGTTGGAGAAAGCAAAGGAAACAAAGCAGGACATGGAGCGCTGCCGCCTGCTGGCACAGCGCATTGCGGAGGAGCTGGCCCCGGCAACAGCTGCGGTGCTGAACGCCGAGACCCCGGCACTGGAAAAGGCCCTGCACCGGGCGGGCGTGGATGCCAACCCCTTTACAGTGGCTGCCCGGCAGGCAGACCTGCTGGTGGTGGAGGACCCCGCCTGGGTGGAGATGCCTGCGCAGCTGCCCGGACAGGTGCTGCTGGTGTTTACCGGCAGCAACGTGGCTGAGGGCTGGGCCGAGGAACTGGCCCGCCGGGGCTACTACCGGGATTTCCGCTGGCGCAGCCGGGGCCGTGCCCAGCAGTCGGCTCTGTACTGCACGGTTCAGCCTGCCACCGCCGAGATGATCGCGGGCTATGAGAAGGAGTTGGATCTCCTGCGTGACCGGATGGTGCGTGCCGAGCGCACCTGCAACGAGGAAGCCGCCCTCATTGAGCGGCTCCGCAGCGATCTTTCCCTGAGCCGCAGCCATGCCAAGAACCTGGAAAAGACCCTGAACGAGGTGACCAGCTCTACCTTCTGGAAGCTGACCTGGCCCATGCGGTATGTTGTCAGCAAGAGCCGCCAGATCTGGCACACCTTCCCGCTTTTCGTCCTGCTGGGTCAGCTGCGCCGGGACGGCATCTCGGGTGTGCGGGAGCACGCCCGCGCCAGGCGGGAGTATGCCGCCCTCTTCCCGGGGAACCTTCTGCGGGCCGACCGCTTTGCCCCGGTGGAGCTGCTGGTCAGGCAGGCGAACGATCAGCCTGCCGGTCCCAAGATCAGCATCGTGGTGCCTCTGTACAACACCCCACTGGATTTCCTGGACGAGATGCTGGATTCCGTGGTGAACCAGACCTACAAGAACTGGGAGCTCTGCTGCGTGGATGCCGGTAAGGACGAGGCCGTAGGCCAGCATGTGCAGGCCCGTGCGAAGGCCGATGCACGCATCCGGTATCAGAAGCTGGAAAAGAATGAGCTGATCCCCGGCAACACCAACAAGGGCTTTGAGATGGCCACCGGTGAGTATATCGCCCTGCTGGACCACGATGACCTGCTGCATCCCTGCGCCCTGTGGTACGCGGCCAGGGCCATTGCCGAGCAGAAGGCCGACTTTGTCTACACCGACGAGGCGACCTTTGAGGGGAAGCCGGAGCATGTGGTGCTCTACCACTTCAAGCCCGACTTCATGCTGGACAACCTCCGCTCCAACAACTACATCTGCCACCTGACCGTGTTCAGCCGCGTCCTGATGGAGCGGGCCGGCGGCGGTGAGCGGATGGAGTACAACGGCAGCCAGGATTACGAGCTGTTCCTTCGCCTGACGGAGCAGGCTGAGAAGATCGTTCACATTCCCCATGCCCTGTATTACTGGCGCTCCAGCCCCGGCAGCACGGCGGCAGATATCTCCGCTAAGACCTACTGCATCGACGCAGGCATTGCGGCCCTCAAGGCCCACTATGCCCGCTGCGGGATCGCTGTGGACGATGTTGTCCTCATCCCCGGCACCCCGGGCTATTACAAGACCGATTACACCATTGAGCACCCGGGCCGGGTGAGCATCCTCATCCCCACCTGCGACCACATCCGGGATCTGGAGCTCTGCGTGGATTCCATCTATGCCCGCACCACCTACCCGGATTTTGAACTCATCCTCATCGAGAACAACAGCAAGCAGCCCGAGACCTTCCGCGCCTACGAGCGGATGCAGAAGGAACACCCGGACAACCTCAAGGTCGTGACCTGGGAGGGCAAGGGCTTCAATTACAGCGCCCTGAACAACTTTGGAGAGCAGTATGCCACCGGCGAATACCTGCTGCTGCTCAACAACGACACCGAGGTCATTACCCCCAACTGGCTGGAAGAGATGGTCATGTACGCCCAGCAGAAGCGGGTGGGCTGTGTGGGTGCAAAGCTGCTCTACCCCGATGACACCATTCAGCACGCCGGCATCGGTTTTGGCATCGGCGGTGTGGCGGGCCACCTGCACAAGTATTTCCCGGCAGCATCCGATGGCTACATGGGGCGGCTGAACTATGTGCAGGATGTTTACGGCGATACCGCCGCCTGCCTGCTCATCCGCAGGGAGATCTATGATGAGATGAACGGCCTGGACGAGAGCTATGCCGTGGCCTTCAACGATGTGGATTTCTGTGTCCGTGTGCGGGAGGCGGGCTACACCAACGTGTTTACCCCCTTTGCCCAGCTCTACCACTACGAGAGCAAGAGCCGCGGCACCGAGGACAACCCCGAAAAGCAGAAGCGCTTCCAGGGCGAGGTGCTCCGCTTCCAGGCCCGCTGGGGAGACCTGCTGGCCGCAGGCGATCCCTGCACCAACCCCAACTTTGATATCCAGCGTGAGGACTTCACGCTGAAGATCCTGCCTTTGGAGTGAATTGATGAAACTATCAGCCTGTATTGTTGTATATAACGGCTATGACGAGGCGCTGAAGGCGGCGCAGACGGTGCTGCACTGCACGCGCCGCTACCCGGTGACCCTGTATCTGGTGGACAATGCCAGCCCGGACGGCAGCGGCAAAAAGCTGGAGCAGGCCGTGGCGGACGGTCTGCTGGCAGCAGGCCCGGGCCAGCAGGTGGTGGTGCACTGCCGCACCGAGAACGGCGGCTTTGGCACCGGCCATAATATGATTCTGCCCGAGCTGGACAGTGATTTCCACTTTATCCTCAATCCGGATATCCAGCTGACCGCTGATACCCTGAGTGATCTGGCCGACTGGATGGCCGCCCACCCGGATGCCGTGATGGCCCGGCCCTCGCTGGTGTTCCCGGACGGCAAGCCCCAGCAGCTGCCCCTGCGCCGGTGCGCCCTGCGGCCCATGCTCTACCGCCAGCTGCCCCGGCTCAGCTTCTGGAAAGGCCAGAACGACCACTACCTGATGCTGGATGAGGACCTGACCAGGCCCATCGAGATCGAGTTCTGCACCGGCAGCTTTTCCGGTGTGCGCACCAGCACCTTCAAGGCGGTGGGCGGCTTTGACGAGAGCTATTTCATGTATGTGGAGGATGCGGACCTCACCCAGAAGATGCGCACCCGGGGCAAGGTGTATCTGGTGCCCCAGTATACCGCCATCCACGCCTGGCACCGCGCTGCCCACCGGGATCTCAAGCCCGCCCTCTGGCAGACGGGAAACCTGCTGAAGTATTTCCATAAGTGGGGCTTCAAGTGGTAAGAAACGCTCCACCATCGCGATGTGCTGCCGCCGTGGGCGGCTGAACGGTTCTGTTTGACGGCCTGTTCCGGAAAAATTCTGGAACAGGCAGTTTTTTCTTGCTTTTTTTTTCGATTTGAGAGTAGAATAAGGTGTAAAACTATCTGATGCCGCCCCGCGCGGCCGGAACTTTTACCCTGTAACTTTGTTGACAGCGGACGCAGCTCCGCTTTGAATATTACGAGGTGAGCGTTTCATCCCGTATAGCTGCACAACTTTTTCAATACAAATAAAGGAGTGCACAAATTATGAAAGGCATTATTCTGGCCGGCGGTGCCGGCACCCGGCTTTATCCGCTGACGATGGTCACCAGCAAGCAGCTGCTGCCTGTCTACGATAAGCCCATGATCTACTATCCTCTGTCCACCCTCATGCTGGCGGGCATTCAGGATATCCTGATCATCTCCACCCCCACTGATACGCCGCGCTTTGAGGCGCTGCTGGGCGATGGCAGCCAGTACGGCATCCATCTGCAATATAAGGTCCAGCCTTCTCCCGATGGTCTGGCACAGGCCTTTCTGTCTCTTATACACATCTGACGCTGCCGACGAATAGAGA
>OJOM01000652.1_pt1 | contig 16211 bp, 9 predicted proteins | sample 1598231 | NCBI WGS metagenome assembly OJOM01 (sample SAMN03922465, study PRJEB24848) | human gut metagenome | isolation source: stool sample | host: Homo sapiens | place: Germany | collected 2010-11 | reverse complement strand
CCCTTGCTGGGTAGGTTGCCAAACCTACATTTACAGTATGCCCTTATGGGCGCAGTACTTCATGGTCGGAAAGTACCTGAATTTCAGAACCGACAAACTGCTGCGCCTCGCGTGCATCCGGCACCGGATTTTCTCCCAAGAAGAAACCCGCATCCACTGCCAGCGATTTTAAAGAATCTTCCGGGTAAGTAAAACGATAGAAAGAAGCACGATTGGCAGTAGTGATTTCCGTACGAATGCCGTTCTGCTTAAACTGCGTGTCATAATAGCCCAAACGAATGGTTTCATACTCACGGTAATCATAATGGTTGACCCGGTCCATTCCATCTCCAAATGGAGTGACCAGCACATTACCATACTTGGGACCTCCACCCGTACCACTGACATGTACCTGGGCAAATCCGTCTACCCGCTCCGGCATAGGTAACCATCCGCTATTGGGCGAAGGCGTACAGTCGGGCGAAGGCTTTACCATGCCATACGGACACGACGGTCCGATAAATACACGCCCCAGTCCCTCGGAACCGATACGAGGGTCGACATAAGAAGAATACTCATAAGAATCTACGGAAGTTTGTCCTTCCACTGTTCCTACTCCAATGAACCCCAGTAGAAACAAGCATATTGATTTTGTGTTCCACATAAGTAATATAGTTTCAACAAAAGTTTAAGCAAACATTTAATTCTCATTTTAGGCAAAAGTAAGGAGAAACACCCAGCCTAAAGAGGAAAATAATGCAAACTAAGAGGGAAATAGTACACTTCACGGAGTTAATAGCCTGTGATTGTATCTTTTTCCAGGTCAATCACAAAATTCTGACAAGGTTCTCCATTCAGAAAAGCAAGGAAAAGCGTACCCAGCCCGTTCACCATCTCCACTTCTGTCGAACGAAGTGGAGAAATACGCGTACGGTCAAACAGATAACGATAAGCCGCCAAACGAGTTTCCGGAATATCTTTCAACGCCAGGCGCTCCGCATAGCGCAAACGATATAAATCAAGCACCAGGTCTTTCATACACCAGTCGGTCCAGTCAGTATCCTCCGACTTGTCTTTCCCCGACACCGCTTTCAGCATTTGGGCACCGGTGAAATCCAGACAGGCCCGCCAGGACTCCGGGAGGTCGCGCGGTATGAATCGCAAGCGAACCAAATCACGAAACTGATAATCACAAAATTCTCCATACGTACGGGCAGAAAGAATTTCCTTATTCCATACAGGTGAATGTCCTCTCAAACTGTCCGACTGGCATTCTGCCCGATACAAAGGAAACAGGCTATCGAATCTTGGCACCGTATCCAGCGTCACCGTTTCCACCCGAAACACTTCATCACTTTCAATGGTCAGAATCTTATAGGCCGGTACATAGGTTGCAATTGAAGGAACCTGTATATTATATAGGTGTTTCCCGTCTTTTCCTTCCCAGATACCAGTATCATTCACGTGCATGTGTCCGGCAAAATGCAAACGAAGTCCAGCTTGCAGAAAAGCCTCACTCACTTCGGCCTCCGGCACACGGTGCAAATCGAAGCAGCGGTCTCCCCACATCCGACGTACATGTTCCGACACACCGTCATTGAAATCGACCAACGGATAATGTGAAAATGCCACCAGTATCTTATGGCGCTTCTGTGCTTCCTCTACTACCTTTCGCACCCAAGGCAACAAAAACGGTTTGTGTTTCAGCACAAGGTTGTATCCAGCACTGGAACCTTGATAGCTCCACTTTCCATCCTTCATTTCTTTTGGAAGATAAACTCCCCCGTCAATAGCCAGCAGCCAGAGTCCGTCTACCGGTTCTACCAGGTAGCTGGCATCTGTAGCCGTCAACGAATCACACAGTGTGTAGGTCCGCTTATCCAATACGCTTTCACGGCAGGCTTCTTCGTAAGCATACTTATCATACGTATAAGAGGTAAAAGGACTTTCCCAATAACAGTCGTCCTTCCGAGGAAAAAAACCGAAATCGGCATAACACTCCATCTGCGACACATAACCGGCACACGAATCCTCACGCGTCACACGGCTTCCATCGGCGGCTAAAAAATGCGTATTCTTTTTCACGAGCCCTAACGGAAGGGCCGGATCGTGATTACCCGTAGTCACAAAAAAACGAATTCCCTTCGCTGCGGCATACGAATTCAGCAGTTCCTTTATTTTTTCCTGGTTGAAAAATTGCCCGTTGTCGGTCAAATCGCCCGGCAACACCACCCAGCGAATATTTCTGCGAGCCACATCATCAAGGGCAGCCAGAAAGGCATAGTAATTTTCATTGAACAGGCGGGTGGACTGTACCTGTACCTCCATGGAACGCACCCGTTCAGGATGTCCGTCCACATTCTGAATATGTGCATCCGAAATAAACGCAATCTGTGTCTGTGCATTTCCCAGCACCATAATTCCCCCTAAAAACACAGAAATAAACAACCGTAGCACGTAATGCATAATATTAAATTCTAACAACCCCACAAAGATAAGAAAATTTATGACATGCCGCATCGAATCATCCTTTGAATCCCCTTATCCTTTTTTCAAAACTTCAGGACAAATTCTCTGTTTCACACTGTGGGATACAAAAACCACAGTGTGGGATATATATTTCACAGTGCGGGATACAAATCCCATACTGTGAAACAGAGAATACTCTTAAGAGTTTTCGATTAACCGAAGTCCGGTTTTCTTCTTTTTTTAATGGTTTTTTCCTTTTTGTATTCAAAAACAATCTATTTGTATGTCACTGCTTAATTATCAAAACCTTACAACCGTACGACATGAACAAAGCCCGAAATAACGTATGAGTTCCGCTTCCGCCCGGGAAAAGACATGTTCTACGTGCAGTTTGAAAGAAATAACAGTGAAGTGCGCCTACTGGAATGCATTGAGAGCAACAAGGTGACCTGATGGGCGGACGAGGAATATACCTACACCGTCTCCCTCGCCGCGGCAAATCCGGGCAACACCGACGACGGCAACAGCAACTAACCGTGGACAACGAAAAGGGACTGAACAACCTCGCCAAGCTGGTGAATGAAAAAGGTCAGACCGACATCAGGAAGTATGCTGTCAGTAATTACAGTGAATTTTAAATAACGGGAGATAAATGCCGTCTCTCGGATATTTTTATTATTTTTGCAGCCGATTATACGATAAACATAAATAATAAAGATATTATAACCATGGAATTAGCAAGTAAGTACAATCCCGCTGACGTGGAGGGAAAATGGTACCAGTATTGGCTGGACCACAAACTTTTCAGTTCTAAACCCGACGGACGTGAACCTTACACCGTCGTCATTCCTCCCCCTAACGTGACGGGAGTGCTCCACATGGGACACATGCTGAACAATACCATCCAGGATATTCTTGTAAGACGTGCCCGCATGATGGGAAAGAATGCGTGCTGGGTACCGGGTACAGACCATGCATCCATCGCTACTGAAGCAAAGGTGGTAAACCGTCTGGCTCAACAAGGCATCAAGAAAACAGACCTTACGCGTGAAGAGTTCTTGAAACATGCATGGGCGTGGACAGAAGAACACGGAGGCATCATTCTGAAGCAGCTCCGCAAACTGGGCGCATCATGCGACTGGGACCGTACGGCTTTCACCATGGACGAAACCCGTAGCAAGAGCGTAATCAAGGTATTCGTGGACCTTTATAACAAGGGGCTGATTTACCGTGGCGTACGTATGGTAAACTGGGACCCGAAAGCACTGACTGCCCTGTCTGACGAAGAAGTAATCTACAAAGAAGAGCATAGCAAACTGTATTACCTGCGTTATTACGTAGCTGATGACGACATGAGCGGTGAAACAGGAGCTGAAGGTGAAATCGTACACCGCGACGCACAGGGCCGCCGTTATGCCGTAGTAGCTACTACTCGTCCGGAAACCATCATGGGTGATACGGCGATGTGTATCAACCCGGCAGACCCGAAGAACCAGTGGCTGAAAGGTAAGAAAGTTATCGTTCCGCTGGTAGGACGTGTGATTCCGGTTATTGAAGACAGCTATGTAGACATTGAATTCGGTACAGGTTGTTTGAAAGTTACTCCGGCACACGACGTGAACGACTACATGCTGGGAGAAAAATACAACCTTCCTTCTATTGATATTTTCAATGACAACGGTACACTGAGTGAAGCTGCAGGACTGTATGTAGGTATGGACCGTTTCGACGTACGTGCGCAGATTGAAAAAGACCTGGATGCAGCAGGATTGCTGGAAAAGGTAGAAGCTTATACAAATAAGGTAGGTTTCTCTGAACGTACCAACGTAGCCATCGAACCGAAACTGTCTATGCAGTGGTTCCTCAAGATGCAGCATTTCGCTGATATGGCATTGCCGCCGGTAATGAACGACGAGTTGAAGTTCTACCCTGCCAAATATAAGAATACATACCGCAACTGGCTGGAAAACATCAAAGACTGGTGTATCAGCCGTCAGCTGTGGTGGGGACACCGTATTCCGGCTTACTACTTGCCGAAAGGCGGCTTCGTAGTAGCTGAGACTCCGGAACAGGCATTGGACCTGGCTAAGGAAAAAACCGGAGACGCAAACCTGAAGATGGAAGACTTGCGTCAGGAGGATGACTGCCTCGACACCTGGTTCTCTTCATGGTTGTGGCCGATTTCATTGTTCGATGGTATCAATAACCCGGGCAACGAAGAAATCAAGTACTACTACCCGACTGCCGACCTGGTAACCGGACCAGACATCATTTTCTTCTGGGTAGCACGTATGATTATGGCTGGCTACGAATACATGGGCGACATGCCGTTCCGCAACGTATACTTCACCGGTATCGTACGCGACAAGATTGGCCGTAAGATGTCAAAATCACTCGGTAACTCACCCGACCCGCTGGAACTGATTGAACAGTTCGGTGCCGACGGAGTGCGTATGGGTATGATGCTGGCTGCTCCTGCCGGAAACGATATTCTCTTCGATGAAGCACTTTGCGAACAAGGACGTAACTTCAACAACAAGATATGGAATGCCTTCCGTCTGGTAAAAGGCTGGCAGGTAGCCGACATCGAACAGCCGGAATATGCCAAACTGGCTACTGAATGGTTTGACTCTATGCTGGCCAAGACCGCAGAAGAAGTAAACGACCTCTTCGGAAAATACCGTCTGAGCGAAGCATTGATGGCTGTATATAAGTTGTTCTGGGACGAATTCTCAAGCTGGTATCTGGAAATGGTGAAACCTGCATACGGACAGCCTATCGACAAGGTAACCTATGAAAAGACATTAGCATTCTTTGAAACCTTGCTGAAACTGCTCCATCCGTTCATGCCGTTCATCACAGAAGAGTTGTGGCAGCACATTTACGACCGTCAGCCGGGCGAAAGCATCATGACCCAGACGCTCGTAAAAGACATGCCTTACAACGAAGCACTGATTGCACAGTTTGAAGCTGTGAAAGAAGTAATCAGTGGCATCCGTACCATCCGCCTGCAGAAGAACATCGCACAGAAAGAAGCGTTGGCACTTGAAGTAACTGGAGAAAATCCGGTAGCCGGTTTTGATTCTGTAATTGCCAAACTCTGCAACTTGTCAGAAATCAAGCAGGTAGAAACCAAGTCAGAAGGAGCTGCTGCCTTCATGGTGGGTACTACAGAATATGCCGTACCATTGGGTAACCTGATTAACGTAGAAGAAGAGCTGAAGAAACTGGAAGCTGACCTGAAATATCAGGAAGGATTCTTGCAAAGCGTAATGAAAAAGCTGAGCAACGAAAAGTTTGTCAGCAAGGCTCCGGCCAATGTCATTGAAATGGAACGCAAGAAACAAGCTGATGCTGAAACGAAGATTGCAGCATTGAAAGAAAGCATTGCCGCATTGAAGCGTTAAGTTTTTAGCCGAGGAATATTTATTTATAAGGGCTGTCACATGACACTGTGGCAGCCCTTATTTTTATGCCAGAGAAGACAAATTGTCAGATACTACTGACAAGGGGACAAGGCCTATTGTCAGCTTATCCTCATACATTGATTTATGTCAATAAAAAGAGGAAAAAATAAAATTATATGCTTTAAAACATGTTTTTCAAAAAAAAGGCATTACCTTTGCAGTGTAATAAAACGAACGAAGGAACCTGAAAGGGTTCTGGAAGAAAGGATAAAAAGATTAAGGATAACAACAATAGGTAACAAAGATTTGAAAGGTCCTCTGCGAAGAGCACCTCGAGAAACAATAACTAAACTAGAGATTAAGATACAATAGGTACTAACAAAAAGCAAATGAAAGGATAACAGTTATGAAAAAGGTAACAAAGATTTTCAAGAAGATTGCAAATGCAGATCCTATGATCTGGGGGTACGTCATGTTGAGTGAAAACGCTCACACGAAGTAACCCGCTGCCGATGACCGGCGGATTTATTATGATTCGAAAACAAAACAATTGACAATAGAAAGTCCGGAAATCTATTTTCTGACAACATGCAGAAGATGAGGTTTCCGGACTTTTTTTATTTTCTTGACGATATAATATCTATCGAATCGGCTGCAACTTGATAATTTCTCCTAACTCAGGAATTATGACCGGCATGCCGCGCTTCTTGGCTTCTGCCGCAAACACATGAGGAGGATCGAACAAGGGTTCATCTGAAAGGTCGAAAGTGCCATAATGCATCGGAATTGTAACCTTTGCATGCAAATCGGCCGAAGCTGTTAATGCATCGTATGGAGATATATGATTCGGCTTCATAAACCAGCGCGGTTTGTAAGCTCCGATTCCTACCATGCAATAATCTATGTGAGAGAAAAATCCGGCTATTTCTTCAAAATGCCGAGCATATCCGGTATCTCCACTATTGTAGATGGTAATACCATCTCCCTGAATCATAAAAGAGCCCCACAAGCGCTCTCCTCCATCACTCACACCACGCTTGCTCCAGTGCTGTGCAGGTAGAAAAGTCAAGCGGAAATCACCGTCGACATACTGTTCATACCATGCAGCTTCTATCACTTCCAGATTGGGGAACCAGCTTTTTATCAAAGCTCCCGTATTCAAACCACAAAAAAGTTTAAGTTGAGGATTATCTGCTACCAGGCGTGCCACACTCGGTTTATCCAGATGATCAAAATGATCGTGACTAATAAGCAGATAGTCTATCTGACGAAAGATAGACGGATCGGCAGGAAATTGACTTCGGCGTTTGACAAACGGAATACTTCCATATACAGGATCAATCATCAAACGCTTTCCAGCCAGTTGAAGAAAAAAAGAGTTATGCCCGAGCCATATCAATGAATTACCCACCACTTTCTCCAGAGAGGTGAGATAATGTACCTTAGGGTTCCATTTGATTGTACGCTTTTCCTTCCGCTGGGGATTAGGAGAGAACCGCCATTTCAGGACACTTCCCATCCCCGGTTTCCAACGGTGCTGACGGTTAAAAAACTTGCCATTCACGGTCGGATTCCCTCTCCAATGAGGATGTATGCTTCGCAACCCCTCATTGCGGCGGAATGTGATTCGCTCTCCCATTCTATCGGAATTTAACGTTCCAGCAAATCCTTCAAAAAGGCATCCAGTTCTTCATCCAGCCCTTTTAGCAGCTCATCATTCAGTAGCAAGGTATCATCTTCGTCCACAAGAAGCAATTCGGCTACCGTTTCTTTGTCTTCGTCAACCAGCACAAAAGAGTAAGGCTTCATCAGACAAAGTTTCTCCAGTTTTCCGCTCTCTTTCAGCGCCTCAACCTCAGCACGAAGAATCGGTTCTACTACAGTATAGAAGTCATCACTCTCATATTCTACCCACTCATTGATAATCGTACGCGACAATTCCTGATCGTCATCGTCGAAAATAATCAGCTCACCACTTTCTGAGTTGGGTTGCAAATGAATATCTGTAACGACCGTTTCATCTCCTTCTGATGCATACCGGCAAAGGGCTGTTTTCAGAGCCGAGACTATTGAAGCACGTGATTGTTCACTCATTTTCATAGGCTATATTCTTTTTATGTACTCAAATGTACAAAAAAAATGAATCGGACAAGATATTATTAATTGATTTTGTTTCCAAAACGAGCCATTTGAAGGTTCAGCAACTGAAAATCTTTGGCACGTTCCTGCAATACTGTAGAATAAAAGAGTGCAGCACGTTCTTCTTCGGAACCTTTAGATGCACAACTTTTTGACTTCTCAATCCAGTCAACAGCTTCGCTCATCATTCCCTGTACCTCACAAGCCAAAGCCATATTGAAGGCGGCACGCGATTTTAACTTTCCCTTCTTCAATGAGTCGTATAAGTTCTTCCACAAGCGACCGGCTTCCTGCCAGTCTCCTTCACGCAACGAAACAGCCGCATCACGCATATCTGGATTTCCTCCATCAAAATAAATGCGCTCCACATTCTTCCAATGAGGCACCAGTTGATTTACGAGTGTAAAACCTGTGTGCTGAGAGGCTTCGTTCACCACGTCATAATCAGACAGTGTAGGATTCAAATCCCACAACAGGCTATCCACCTTGCTGATAGTCACGACTGGCATTACCCGAGAAGGAATATATGCACGCAGCACCGGACGCATTTTCAAATCAAAAGCAGCAAAAGGAACCATCAAGCCCGGATAATAAATCTCTTTCTTTCCAGTCAGCAATTGGATTCTGTCTACGGAAAGAATCATGTCTACTCCAAGTACCTGAGCCAGGCTGTCCACTACCGGTTGAGGAAGAATTTCTCCTTCTGTTAGCTCCTGTGTAATCGCTGAATCAGAAATAACTACCTGCTGAAAATAACGGCTATCCGCCAAGCCTCCGGCCAGACTTTCTGACAACAATTTTCCATCTCCATCTAATTTTCCCAATGTCAGCAAATTCTTTTTAGGGGAAGGAATGGCAGGCGCATGATTTACTACTGCCACCGTGCGGACTTGTTCTGGAAAAGTGACTTCTGCAGGATATAACTGATCAAATGTAAAAGACTGAAGTCCTCCGCATGAAACCAGCATGGTAGCTGCAAAAAGGATTCCGGCCACGATGTATTTCTTCATAATTCACTACTTTTTTGTTCGCAAACAAAAATAATAAATAAAAAAGACACGGATTCCATCGTTTTCACAGATTATTCTAAATTAAGAAATAAAAATCTGCAAACGGTGAAAACCGTGTCTCAAATATCTCAATCAAATGCTTAATCAAGCATTCTTACCGTGACAGTTCTTATATTTCAATCCGCTGCCACAAGGACATGGATCATTGCGACCGACTGTCTTTTCTGCACGATAAGGCTCTTGCTTCTGTTCACGAGTATCGCGACCTGCAGCTTCACGCTGATCTGGGTCAGTCAAGTCCTGTTTTTCTTCACGATACTGCTGGCGGGGAGTCTGCGGTTCAGGAGCAGCTTCACGCACTTGTTCCGGCTCCTGTACCGGTATCTGGCCACGCATCAATACAGAAATGGTATTGTTGTTTATCTTGTTGACCATGTTATCAAACAGGTTCACAGATTCCAGTTTGAAAATCAACAGCGGGTCTTTCTGCTCATAACTTGCGTTCTGTACAGAATGTTTCAGTTCATCCAATTCACGCAAGTTTTCTTTCCAAGCATCGTCAATTGTATGCAACAAGATGGCTTTTTCGAACGACTTCACAATTTCTTTTGATTCGCTTTCGTATGCAGCTTTCAAGTTTACTGAAATGTTGTACATACGCTTGCCATCGGTAATAGGTATCATGATATTCTCATACATGTGTCCCTGAGCCTCATATACCTGCTTGATAACCGGATTAGCAATCTGAGCCATACGTTCAGTCTTACGTTTGAACAATGCCATAGCTTCCTGGAAAGTCTGCTCTGCCAGATCGTCTTTCTTCTTGGAACGGAAATCTTCTTCAGTAAACGGAGCTTCCATAGCCAATACCTGAAGAATTTCCATCTTGGCATCATCATAAGTCGGCTGCTGTACGGCATTGTAACAACGTTCCCAAATCATATCCACAATATCCATTCCGATACGTTCTCCCATAAGTGCATGACGACGTTTGGTGTAAACCACTGTACGCTGCTTGTTCATCACGTCATCGTATTCCAACAGACGTTTACGGATACCGAAGTTGTTTTCTTCCACCTTCTTCTGCGCACGTTCAATGGAGTTAGAAATCATCTTGTGCTCAATCATTTCTCCCTCCTTGAATCCTAACTTATCCATCACAGTAGCAATACGGTCGGATGAGAACAGACGCATCAAATCGTCTTCCAACGATACGAAGAATACAGAAGAACCCGGGTCTCCCTGACGTCCGGCACGACCACGCAACTGACGGTCTACACGACGTGATTCGTGACGTTCTGTACCAATAATGGCCAAACCACCGGCAGCTTTCACTTCTGCGCTCAGCTTAATATCGGTACCACGACCAGCCATGTTCGTAGCAATAGTTACCGTAGAACTCTGACCTGCTTTCGCTACAATCTCAGCTTCCTTCTGGTGTAACTTCGCATTCAAAACATTATGCTCAATCTTACGCAAGGTCAGCATCTTGCTCAACATTTCAGAAATTTCTACTGAAGTAGTACCTACCAGCACCGGACGACCAGCCTGTACCATCTTCTCAATTTCTTCGATTACGGCTTTATATTTCTCACGTTTCGTTTTATAAACGCGGTCGTTCATATCGATACGAGCAATCGGACGGTTTGTCGGAATCACCACTACATCCAGCTTATAGATATCCCAGAACTCTCCGGCTTCCGTTTCTGCAGTACCGGTCATACCTGACAACTTATGGTACATACGGAAGTAGTTCTGCAAGGTAATCGTTGCAAAGGTCTGTGTAGCAGCTTCTACCTTCACGCCTTCCTTGGCTTCTACAGCCTGGTGCAAACCATCGCTCCAACGACGGCCATCCATGATACGTCCTGTCTGTTCGTCAACAATCTTTACCTGACCATCCATAACCACATAGTCCGTATCTTTTTCGAACATGGTGTATGCCTTCAACAGCTGATTAATGGTATGTACGCGTTCTGCTTTAATGGCGTAATTGGTCATCAACTCATCTTTCTTAGCCAGACGTTCTTCATCAGACAGCCCTTTCTGATTTTCAAGTTCAGACAACTGAGCTGCAATATCAGGAAGTACGAACAAAGTAGGATCCTGTGAGTTACCGGTAATCAGGTCTACACCTTTATCAGTCAAATCTACACTCTTCAGTTTTTCATCAATCACAAAATACAAAGGTTCTACCGCTTCCGGCATACGCTTGTTATTCTGTTCCATGTAGATTTCTTCTGTCTTCAGCATACCAGCCTTGATACCCGGTTCACTCAAGAACTTAATCAACGGCTTGTTTTTAGGCAATGCCTTGTGGCTACGGAAAAGGGCGAGGAAACCTGCTTCCTGATCTTCCTTCTTATCTGAAGCAATCAAACGTTTGGCATCGGCCAAATACTGGGTAGCTAGTTTACGCTGTGCTTCTACCAGACGTTCTACCAACGGACGAAGTACTTCAAATAATTGCTGGTCGCCTTTAGGCACCGGACCTGAAATAATCAACGGTGTACGTGCATCGTCAATCAATACAGAGTCCACCTCATCGACAATGGCATAATTATGCTTGCGCTGTACCAAATCCTTCGGAGAAACGGCCATATTATCACGCAGATAATCGAAACCGAATTCATTGTTGGTACCAAAAGTAATATCTGCCATATACGCACGACGACGAGCTTCAGAGTTAGGCTGATGCTTATCGATACAATCTACGCTCAGGCCATGGAACATATAGAGCGGACCCATCCATTCAGAGTCACGTTTTGCCAAATAATCGTTGACAGTTACCACGTGTACGCCATTACCCGTCAAGGCATTCAGGAACACCGGAAGCGTTGCTACCAAAGTCTTACCTTCACCGGTTGCCATTTCCGCAATCTTACCCTGATGTAATACCACACCACCAAACAACTGTACATCGTAATGTACCATGTTCCAGGTCATTTCGTTTCCACCTGCTTTCCAATGGTTCTTCCAGATAGCCTTGTCACCTTCAATGCGAACAAAGTCACGTCCCTGTGCAGCAAGTTCACGGTCAAAATCGCTGGCAGTTACTTCCAGTTCTTCATTTTCTGACAAACGGCGAGCCGTATCTTTTACAATAGAAAAAGCAGTCGGTAACACTTCACTAAGTGCTTTCTCATATTTTTCCAAGACTTCTTTCTCCAACTTATCAATTTGAGAGAAAATAGCCTCACGTTTTTCAAGGTCAGTAGATTCAATCGTAGCTTTCAGCTCTTCAATCTTTTTATTTTCCTCTGCGGCTGAATCCTTGATAAACTTCTTCAGTTCTTCTGTTTTCGCACGTAGTTCATCGTTCGTCAACTTGGAAATTTCCGGATAAACGGCTTTTACCTTTTCTACCCACGGCTGAATTTCCTTCATGTCACGAGACGCCTTGTTTCCGAACAGCTTGCTTATAAATTCATTAAATCCCATTGTATATTTCTTTTTTATTATTTACTAATTAATTATTTTTTATCCTACCGCTACAAAGATAGGTAAATTGTGAATTATTCGCATATTATTTATTTACGAATATTAATCATTGGAGCCTCCGAACAAGCATTTGGCGCTCGTATGCGCATGAAATGAGCTAAAGTGGGTACAATTGAAGTAATTTTTACCGGAGAATAAAGTTTTTCAGGCCTTACATCAAATCCCATAAACACAAGCGGAGCCGCAGTATACGCTTCACGAACCACTTCTATCTTCTGAGAATATTCATTGACCACGGACCATCCCGGCATTACTTCAACATAAATATCGCCCGAGCAATTTGGATTATATGTATTTCGAATTTTTCCAATCTTCGGAGTCCAGGCTCCCAAAAGTAAGCGCTGTGCTGAATAAGCATTCTGTACCCCACTCATTTGCACCACAAATTCAGAGGAGCGCGTCATCACTTCCACCAAATTCAGCTTGCGCTCTTCTATCAGTTTGTGATTCAAATAAATTTGTCGGTCATAATACGTTTCCACATATTGGCCTTGCCCATAAAGAGCCATTAAATACATGTTCAGCAAAGCCGCACAACGCTTTATGTGAAATTCTCCACCCGGAATCTTGTATTTAACCGGGTCTACTGGTTCCGGATCGGTATAACCTGTAGAAGTAATAAAGAATAATGTATTACGAAGCCCGATCTTACGGTCTATCAAATCCAACAAATCTCCAATACTGTTATCCAGACGGACATACATGTCCTGTATTTCCATCGCATATTCCGTATTGGGCTTGTGATCATAATTTCCCGCATAATAAGACAATGTCAGCAAATCCGGAGCTGCATCCTGCCCGATTTGCGTATTGCTTAAGCATGCGTTTACCAGACGGTTTACCTCGTCATTTATATATGGACTTGTCTTAAACTTTTTATATTTATCCAGACGTTCATCCGAGAAATTATGCTTAAAGCTAAGCTGCTTGGTTTCAGTAGTGATATACTGATAAGAGGTTACCGGCAAATAAGGAAGCCACTCCAAATTGTTGATGCGAAAATCAAGTCCTTCCTTATCATTATAATTGCTCACCCACAACGGGCAATCTCCATAATAAGTCGTGCCAGCCCACTTTCCGGTTTCATCATTCAACCAAAAAGCACCATTTGCAGCATGCCCAGCAGCCAAGACAGCCATTTCACGGGTCGGTGCAATAGAATAAACTTCGGCCCGTCCCTGAGTAGCTACCTTCAATTCATCCGACAAGGTGGAACAACGCAACAACTTAGCAGAAGAGCTTTCCGATGTATATACCCCCATAAAATCCTGGTCATCTACAGATTTTATAATCCGTAAAGACCCACGGTCCATCCAGCGGTTAGAAGGAATACCATTATAATAAGGTGTAGTACCTGTATAAATCGAAGCCGTAGCAGACGAACGGTCTACATTGATAAAATCATATTCTGCATTGGTATATATACGTCCCTCTTTTAAAAGGCGCTTAAATCCTCTCTCCCCATACAATGCCGAAAAAGCTTCTATGTAGTCTGCCCTCAGCTGGTCAATCGTCAACCCCACCACCAATTTTGGAACTGGAGAAGGAGCCTGCGCCTGAATTCCAGAGAAGACAAATACAGTCAATAAAGATGTCAGTATACGTTCTTTCATTACTTTTTATTCAATACTAATACATGGCTTGCAGCATTTACCAGCAAACCGAGTGCCAAAGGTAATACTGTTAAATTAAAATCTTGCGGTAAAAACGGGAATAGCACTATAAAAAGTGTTAAATATACAAGATTGCAAGTATGATACAAGTCTTTTTTATGTTTTAACTCACGATAAATCATAAAAGGCAGGTAAAACAATGGCAACGGATTAAACAAGACCAACAACCAGTTTGAACCTACAGTCGGATGAGAAGAGACGAAAAACAGGAAGGCAATAATACAACCGGCTATTCCTTGAGCTGCATACAATAAGATATCCCATCCCCAAAAAATCGTTTGCTTCTTCCACTGGAAGAATCCGATAATTACATTCAAAAGCAAAAATAAAGTAGCGGCTACCATCGGACTTATTCCCCAGGAAGATTCTGCTTCCAATTCGGCATCCACAATCTTTTCCTCACGCAAGACCAAAGGCCGTCTGCCTCCGTCTGGAGTCTGAATGTATGCATCCTGAGCAAAATAACGCATATAAAACGGAGCAAACATTTGCTGCCTAATATCTATCGGCTTATCAGCTTCCGCTCCAAGACACAAATCTATACCTAATTCATCCCACGGAGAGCCTTTGGTAAATTCATGCACAATCCCTCTGAACGTTTTATGCCAATTCACAGAAGGATACACGACTTTTCCCTGAATGCTTCTTTCTATCTGATCACGAGCACGGGTCGTACAATTATCATAGAAATAATTATAACGATAAATCCTGTTTTCCGGAAGATAATTATCCTGAAGCAATTTCAGCAACGACATTTTCTCCGAATATGTCAAATTCAGGACCTGCTGATAAACCGAAGAGCCCCTGAATGCATATTCCGATTCAAAATAAGGATAAGGTGTAATTCCTAACTGGTAGTCTGTTTCACCTTTTACAAAGCGATATACAAAATGCGGCGTATTGAAACTAAACATTCCATAATTAAACACCAAATCCACGCCTCTGGAAAAATTCTGATAACGAATAGCTGTATGACCAAAAAGTGCATAGATTTCATTACCCGGCGCACAAGTCAGCAAACTGAACTGAATACTATCGGTTTGCGGCATTTTTTCCATATTATCCGAGATTTCTCCCCTAACCTTCACCGGAGAGAAAAGGCAACTTATCAAGACCACCCAACACAGAAAAACAAATTTCCTTTTCATAAACAAACACAAATATCAACCAGACACCAACACATGCTGAAGTATCTGAATAATTCATAATATTTTTTTCCGCATGCAAAAATACACGGATTCTAGCATAAGAGCGAAATAAATAATCAGTTTTATTGATGTGCATATCCAAAATTTTGTCTTACTTTGCAGGCGAAACAAAGAAAGAAAACGTGAATCTAGTAATTGATATTGGTAATACTGTAGCAAAACTGGCAGTATTTGATGGTGATAAAGTGGTGGAGGTTTTAAGAGGGTCCAATCATTCGCTGGACTGGCTGTCAATGTTATGCAACAAATATCCAATCGAAAGAGGTATCATTGCATCAGTTATTACACTCAGCAATACCATACGACGCCAATTGGCGGGAGTTCCATTTGAAATCATTGAACTGAACCACCTGACTCCTATCCCCATCCGCAATTTATATAAAACGCCCGAAACTTTGGGTATGGACCGACTAGCAGCCGTAGTGGGTGCCAACTACCTTTCTCCAGGAAGAAATCTGCTGGTAGTAGATGCAGGAACCGCACTGACCTACGAGTTTATAGATGCAGAGGGAAATTACTGGGGAGGAAATATTTCACCCGGCATATACACTCGTTTTAAAACACTGAACGCCTGTTGCGATAAACTTCCTTTAATTGAAAGAAAAGGCGAGACACCCGAATTTGGATTTGACACGGAGACTGCAATCCGTGCCGGAGTCATCAGAGGAATAGAATTCGAAATCATTGGCTACATCACCCTGCTGCAAAAGAAATATCCCGACCTTTTGGTTTTTTTAACTGGAGGAGATAAATTTTCTTTTGATACAAATTTAAAAAGTATCATCTTTGCAGATAGATTTTTAGTATTGAAAGGTTTAAACAGAA
>OJOM01000640.1_pt1 | contig 16420 bp, 20 predicted proteins | sample 1598231 | NCBI WGS metagenome assembly OJOM01 (sample SAMN03922465, study PRJEB24848) | human gut metagenome | isolation source: stool sample | host: Homo sapiens | place: Germany | collected 2010-11 | reverse complement strand
AGTCAATAAGGGTTATAGGTTACCTTTATCAACCTAAATACATTATATAAGGAAGCAGAGCATGAGCAAGAAAATTAAGCTTTTACTTTTTATATTGTGCCTGGCAGTGGCAGCATTAAACGGCTGTGCTAAAAACGCCGACAGCGAAGTGCAGGGCAGTGATTCTGCTGCAGCAATTACCAATCCGCGTCAGATTGTAGCGGCAGACAATAAAACAGCACGCACGATTATGTGGGAAGCAAAGGTTAAGCAGCCTTATACGCTGGAGTATCGCTTGCAGGGCAGCAAGGATATACAGGCAGTGCAGGCAACGGACAGCAGCTTTACGGATAAAAACAGTATTATTCAATATACTGCGCGTCTTAGCGGCCTGGTGCCGGGCAGTGCTTATGAATACCGCATCAACACAGCGCAGAATAAAGGACGTTGGCACAAGCTGAGCACCGAAAAGGGAGATGGCTTTACCGCCTTAATCTTCCCGGATTCGCAAAGCGCTGATTACAGCGGCTGGCAGCAGCTGGCGCGTGAAGCGTACAAGCGTCATCCGGAGAGTGCGTTTTACGTGAATATGGGTGATTTGGTGGACAACGGACAGGATGCAAGCCAATGGCGTGCCTGGTTCAACAGCGTGAGCTTGTTCAGTGATGCTGTGCCGCTGGCACCGGTAATCGGCAATCATGAGGCGTACAGCCTGGAGTGGAAGGAATGCCTGCCTGTAAGCTATACGCATTTGTTCAATGTACCGCAAAACGGGCTGGCAAAGTATCCGAATCAGTTTTACAGCTTTGATTACGGTCCGGTGCATTTTGTAGTGTTGGATACAAATTTTCCGGAGATGAAAAAATTCCAGCCTGATTTGCTGGCAGATGAGCTGTCTTGGCTGGAAAAGGATTTGGCGGCGAGCAAGGCGCAGTGGAAAGTTGTTCTGATGCACCGCGATATCTTTCTCTACGGCTTCGGGCCGGAGTCGGGCAGAGCGCAGACCAAGACGCATTTTCTTGATTTCAGCTACCAGCTGATGCCGGTGTTTGAAAAATATAAGGTTGACGCAGTGCTGACGGCGCATTTGCATACATATCGCCGTCGTGTGCCGTTGCAGAACTTTGCGCCTGCACCGCAGGGAAGCGGTATTACATATATTCTGACAGGTGTGGCCGGCGATGTGCGCTATCCTAAGCTGTGGGGAGATTTTGAGTGGGATGCGGCAGCAGCGCCGAAGCCGGAAACAGCCAACTATATGACGCTGACGGCCGATGAGAAAAGTTTGGAGTTTAAAGCATTTCTGCCGGATGGCAAGCAGTTTGACGAAGTAAAATTAATTAAATAAGCAAAAAGGCTGTCGCATCATCGTAGTGCGACAGCCTTTTTAATTACGGTTAATCAAGCTCAATCAGTTCATATTTGTCATTGCCCATCTTCAGCTCGTGCATAGCGGTGAGCTGGTGCAGGCCGTGACGGCTTTCCATGCGCTCAACGAGGTCATGGTTGCTTTCCTTGGCATATACCAGATCGACGGAAGCCTGGTCGATGGCCAGAATGTCAGTAGAAGCGAGAATGCCGATATCGGGGATGGTCGGCTCCGCAGCGCTTAAGCCGACGCAGTCGCAGTCAACGGACATGCGGCGCAGGACGTTGATGTAAACGATGTGCTTGCCGAAGAAATCAATGGTAGCCTTGGCAGATTCAGCCATGTTTTCCATGAGCAGCTCCTTGCCGGGCCATACGTTCCAGTCTGCAGGCAGGTTATCCTTATCTACGCCGTGAACCTGTGCTTTGCCGATGCGTCCGTCAGCGCAGCCGATAGCAAGGTTTTTCATGGAGCCGCCGAAGCCGCCCATGGCGTGACCCTTGAAGTGCGTCAGCACGAGCATGGAGTCGTAGTTGACGATGTTTTTGCCCATGGAAACCTCTTTGAAATGTTTACCGTGGCGTACAGGCAGATTAACTGTTCCATCTGCGTCCATGATATCAACAGGGCAAAAGGTCCAGCCGTTGACCTTTAAGGTGTCGAGATGCTCTTCGGTGGTATAGCGGTCGCCCTGATAGAGGGTGTTGGTTTCGACAATGGTGCTGTCAGGGATTTGCTGCTGCAGTGCTTTGACCAGCTCGCGCGGCAGAATGTTGGGGCCGTGCTTTTCACCGGTGTGCAGTTTGATGGCAATCTTGCCGTAAATGCTTTCGTTGATTAAATCGTATAATTTGATGAGATGCTCTGCATCAATGTGTTTGGTAAAGTAAACTTTGGCATGAGAGCCTGCGTTATCGGTTTTGGCAACTCTTTTGCAGCCTACTACAGGGGCTTGTGCAAATTCTTGTGTCAATTTCGTCTACCTCCTATAATTTGTTACTTATATTTTAATACCTGAAGTATACTCTAAGTCAAGAGGAAAATGGAAGTTTGTGTTAATGGTAATATAAATTTTTGGCAGCTTACTTGCTTGGCGCGATAGCGTTTACACAGCTAAGTCCGTTTAAGGTACGCGGATAGCCTATATAGGGCAGGGCAATGGTGAGCGCATCCAGCAAATCCTGACGGGAGTTGCCGACGGAGATATTGGCAGCGGCGTGTGCCTTGGCCTGTGGTTCGCATCCGCCGAGAGTAACGATTGCTGTAAATGTGATCAGTTCACGCTCTTTGACGTCGAGCACTTTGCGTGTGTAGTAGTCGCCAAAGCAGTTGGCGCTGAGGTAATCATTAATATGCTTTTGGTCAGCAGGGGCGCTCGCGTTCATCTTATCAATGTTCTCTGCGCCGAAGATGGCGCGCTGTACGGCGAGGCCTGCTTCGTGGCGTGTTTCATCGGTAGTTGTTCCGGCAGGAGCGCAGGGCTTGATTTTGAGCATTTCCATAACCTGGTCAAAGCGTTCCAGTGCTGTTTTTACCTTTGGCAGACCAACGTATGGCGTGCAATGGAAAATGGTTTCGTGTACCTGCTCCGGCGTTGCACCTGCTCTGAGAGCGCCTTCGACGTGGGCAGGAATATCCTCTGGTGTGTTGTTGGCAGTGAGAACAACGAGCGTCAGCAGCTCCTGTTTGGCGGTACTGAGCTTAATCTGCTTATTGATATCGTGATAGATAAACTTTTTGCTGATAGCGGAAAGCTCCGGTTCGTTTTTAATATCAGTAGGATCATTTTTGGTGAATAAGCTTTGAGCAGCAGTATTTGCTGCTGTTTCACGTGTTTGTGCCATAGCGGTGGTGCCTCCTAAAAGTAAAGTGCATGAAAGAAATGCAGTGAGTATAATTTTTGAGATGTCTTTCATTGGTGATTCTCATTTCAGTAAATTAGTGTTGAGCGACTTGTCTGTCTGTAAGGGAAGATATCACTGAAGGTGACAGCGGGTTTATTTCAGCTTATTATATTCCTCTGCATCCACAGGCTCGCACCATTCGCTTTTGGTGTTTTCGCCCGGAACCTCGATGGCGAGGTGCGCAATCCAGCTGGTGGGGGCGGCGCCGTGCCAATGCTTAACTCCGGCGGGGATGTTGACTACATCACCGGCATGCAGCTCGCGGGCAGGCTTGCCCCATTCCTGGTAGTAGCCACGACCGCCGGTGACAAGCAGAATCTGCCCGCCGCCTTTATCGGCGTGGTGAATATGCCAGTTGTTGCGGCAGCCCGGCTCAAAGGTGACGTTGCCGATGACAACCTGATCGAGAGAAAGCATATTAAGATAGCTTTGGCCTACGAAATATTGTGCATAGGCATCGTTTTTAGGGCCTGTTGGGAATATGGTGAAAAATTTTTCTTCTGTCATTGTTATCGCTCCTTTAAAAATTAGAATTGCAAGCTGTCAAGCCAGCTTTTGATTTGACCTTGGGCGTTCTTGGCGCTGCTGCCGGAGAGAACAAGATCTTGGGTGAATTTGGCATTAGGTGTCAGCTTCTGCAAATCGCTTAGGCAGCGCTGTTCGCCACCGCCGCCGTGGGTGAAGAAGGGAGCAACGGTTTTGCCGTCCAATTTATAGGTTTCTACGAAGGTGGCAACAGGCATGGGGAAGCTGCCCCACCAGTTGGGATAACCAAGGAAAACAACGTCGTATTTGTCGAAATCAGCAATTTTTGTGCTGATGGCAGGACGGGCGTTGGCTGCCTGTTCTGCTTTGGCTTTGGCGACGGTGACGCTATAGGTTTCGGAGTACGGAGTTGCGGGCACGATTTCTACGATGTCGCCGCCGACCTGTTTATGGATTTCTTCAGCAACAGCTTTGGTGTTGCCGCTCCAGGAAAAATAGGCTACTAAGATTTTTTTACCATTATTCATGTTTTGTGATGCTCCTTCACTAGTGGATTGTTTTACTTTAGGCGCAGGTGCGTCTGCTTTAGCAGCGTTGAACGAACCGCAGCCCATAGTTAATGCTGCAAGGCTCAGAAGGCTAACGCCTGCGAGTTTTAAAAAGTCGCGTCTGTTCATATTGAATCCTCCTTGTATGATTGATGTTTATATTTAGCTAAGATAGCAAGAAAAGCCATAACGCCCACGCTCCCAACGCAGCTTCCACCGCAGCTGCCGCACACGCCTGTGCAATAGGGCAGCGTCTGTGCCGTGACTGGCGCAATGCCGGCGAAAAGCTGTGGCATTGCCTTCGTAACAGCCTGGGGCAGGAGGATGCTGGCAGCAGCACCGCCGCCGAGAGCGAGCTGAGATAATTTGTTGTCATGAAGCGCTTTATCAGTTGTGCTCATCTTACTCTTTCTCCTTCGCCAGATTGCTTTGATAGCAGATAGCTTGTTTCGGACAGCCGTGCGCGCACTTGCCGCAGATGATGCAAAGTCGTCTGTCAATCGTTGCTTGGCGTTCGTGCATGGTTATCGCACGCATGGGGCAGTTTTGCGCGCATTTGGTGCAGCCGATGCAGGCGTTTTTGCGCACCTGCATGGCGAAAGCACCGGGAACAAAACGTCCAAAAATGTGAAACAAGGAATTATATGTGCCAACAGGACAGATAAACAGGCAATATCCGCGTCCACCTTTGGTGAAAAGCCCTAAGAAGACATTCGCTAAAAAGAACGTGGCGATGAGCGAGGAGAGCGTGTTTAAGAAATGTTCTGTGAGAAACAAGTTGATAAAAATCTCGAAAGAATAATAATTGCAATAGATGCAGGGAATGCCAAAGCCCAGCCAGATGGAAAAAAGAAAACCGATGAAAAAACCATAACGTAGCGGCAGCACGGGCACGAGCTTTACCCAGTCTATTTTATATTTGTCAGGCAGCAGGCTGCCAAGCAGTTCACTGAAGGCACCGGTAGGGCAAAGCTTGCCGCAAAAGAGCGGACCGAACCACAGCGAGGTTACGGCGAGTAGCAGGCAAAAGATTAGTGAAATCGTGCTTGTCGCAAGCCATTCGCCTGTGACGATGTTCGCAAGCGGAATACGTGCACAGGGAACGTGAATCGAGCTGAAGCTTGTGTCGGTGATGAAAGTACTTGCTAGTTGGTTGAAGAACATGAACGGCTCGTAGAAAAGTATGAAGCCGACGATATAACCGACAGTGCGTTTGAGATTGTAAGTTAGGTTTTGCATAGCGTTTCCTTCGTTTTTAGTTTATGACTTGGAGATAACTCCAAGTCAAGTAAATTATAGCTTGCGATTGTTGCTATCGGTCAAGAGTTTTTTTATAAGCTGTGACCTAAATCATAGGCAGCCTGCGGAGCTGCCTCTGCTATAGGAGCAGTTTCTGGTACAGACTTTGTATTCAGCATATTGATAGCGGCACCGCTGGAGAGTACAGTGCCGAAGCCTGCTACGGCAACCTTGATAAAATCTCGTCGGTTCATAAGTTTTCCTCCTCAAAAAATAACAATCAAAAAGGCAGATAACAAATTGCTATCTGCCTAAAATTATAATGATTCTTATTTACATGTCTAATACTTATCTTGTAAAGCTATTCTATGCTTAAAAAGCATTTTGCAAAATCAATGAATTTTTGCAGAGTATGGCTCTGCTGTCTGTCGCGTCGCCATACAAGCAGAATATCGCCGCTTAGTGCTGGCTGCAAAGGACGGAATACAAAGCGGTTTTCATTCATTAGTGGCGGCCTGATGGTTATAGCGTAATAGTTATTCTGTTCTACGAGTACGGCTGTATTGGCAAGCAGGTTACAGTTGCCAACAAAGTGCATTTTGGCAATATCGCCGCTGAGCCAATTGAAGATTTCACTGCGTACTTGCAGGCGTACAGGTAAAATAACAGGCAGGCCGCAAAGCTCACAGGCTTTAATGGCTTTTCTTGTTGCCAGAGGAGCATCCTTGCGCATTAGAATACCCCAAATTTCCTTTTTCTGTAAATGAATATAGTCATAATTTGTTGTATCGACAGGTGCCTGCAGGATAGCGATATCGATAAGTCCTTTTTCCATTTTTTCCAGCAGAGTATCTGCCGTAGCTGTAAAAAGGTCAAAGGTTACAGCCGGATATTGCCTTTGAAAAGCTCCGATAAGCTGTGCCAGTGTTTGCGTAGCATAGTACTCACCTGCGCCGAAGGCAATGCTTCCGCTGAGGTTTTGCTCCTGGTCTTGGATGTCGAGCGTAGTTTTTTCTACCATGTCTAAAATTTCCTGTGCGCGCTGTACGAGAAACTGCCCGGAGGGTGTGAGCGCGAATTTATGTTGGCTGCGGTCAAATAGCTTAGTTCCTAAATCTTCTTCAAGCTGCATGAGCTGACGGCTGAGCGTGGGCTGAGTGATGTGCAGAACTTCAGCTGCTTTGGTGATATTTTTTTTGTGTGCGACAGTCAGAAAATAGTTGAGAATACGAAAGTTCATAGCGACGGCTCCTTTCTATCGATATGCTTGTAATTTTTGGCATTATTATAACGCAGCCTTGCTGATTATGCAAAAAAAGCATGCAACGGTAATTATTATAGGTATTGGACGCATATTTAGGCTGTTAGTATAATTATCGGTGAAGGGTAAATCCTGTTTTACATAATGATGTCTGCAAGGAGGTTTACTATGAAAAAATTATTGGCTTCTACAGCTTTAGCTGTAACATTGCTTATGAGCGGCTGCGCCGGTGCGGATGCACCTGATAGTAAAGCAGCTCAGAATCCTGCACCGAAAGTGCAGTCTGCTAAAAATAAAACGCAGCAGTCACAGTCTGCAGCGCAAGGAACCAAGCTGAAGCTGCAGGTTGATGGTAAAAATATTATTGTTGTACTTGCGGATAATGCGGCAGCGAAGCGTTTAATTGATATGCTTCCCGCAGAGATAAACCTGAATGATTTTAATCATACCGAAAAGATTGGCTATTTTAAAAATAAGCTTACCGGGGACGGAGCGCCACGAGGGCATGCTCCGAAGGCCGGAGATGTGTGTGTTTATGTTCCATGGGGTAATATAAGTGTGTTTTATAAGGATTTCAGATATACGGATGATTTGATTTATTTGGGACACGTTGAACAGGGACTAGATATTTTGAGTACGCAGCAAAGCGATTTTAAAGTAAATTTTAGTATAGAGCACTAATTAAGGTAACTGTAAATCCAGCAAGATAAAAAGCTTCTTTGGATAATACAAGAAATTAAGCTTTCCTTAGTTTATTACTTAGAGAAAACGTAAGCGTCAATTATGGTGCAGGCTTGAGCGTAAAAACTGGCAAAGATAGCTATGCGTACTTTGACATCGAGCGTGCAGTCGGCGGCGAGTATAATAAGAACTGGAATTTTCACGCTGGCGTACGTTGGAGCTTCTAAAGAAGTCACAAAGACTTCACAATATAAATCCTAGAAATTTAGTATACTTTAAATATGGTTTAACTTTTCACATTGAAGGAGGTTTATCTCATGAAAAAATTAACAGCTATTATTACTGGCGCACTGACTGTTTTGGCAATTTCTGCTACAGCATTTGCTGCTAATCTGATTAGTGCGGACGAAGCTCGTGCAATTGCGCAAAAGCAAGTTCCAACAGGTAGTACTTACCTGCATACTGAAGCAGAACTGCAAAAACTGCAACCATATTATGAAGTGAAGTTTTTTGATACTGCTACTCAGACAAAATATGAAATTGATGTATATCAGGTAAATGGTAAAATCAAAGAATACAATATGGAAAGAAAAGCGTTGGGCGGTAGCGCTAATGTCATCTTGTCCAAAGATGATGTAAAAGCAATTGTTGCTAAAGAAGTTGGTGACGTGTCGATTTATGAACTGAAATTGGACAGAGAACATGGATTATATGAATATGAAGTGAAATTCAGTGCCTATGGTTTGCGTGGTGAGATGAATGTTAATCCGGAAACTGGTGTAGTGCTGGATAAAGAGGTAAAATACAGCTTTTAAGAATAAATTTTTATAAATTTTTTAGAGCGGTGCGAAAGCATCGCTCTGTTTTTGTAATTTATATCCTTGATTTTGAGTTAAATTCAGATGCCGTTAAAAAGCTACAAGGCAATAATAAGGAGCTGTTGATTATTTCTGGTGTTGTGTATCGGATTTGTACTGCAAGATGGATGCATTTCACTTTGATAAAATAGAAGCTTTCTATATGAAGTATCTGAAATAAAAGTGAGGCTATCACTAAGAGTGTATGATGATAGCCTCACTTTTTTTCACAAATCGGCTGGGAGAACCGATATTGAGAGGGGAATCAGGGTTTTACGGTTGTACGGTAAGCCTGTTTGCCATCTTTGAATTCGATGATGGTTACGCTCTTAACTGCGTCATGCTGCTATGCAAAAGGGGCGGGCAGTGCATGTTTTTTCAACAATTTTATAAATATATAAATCTGGCACCATCAGCATCTCCTACCGGAAAGCTTTGAAAACTTCGCTTAAAGATGATATAATAAGCTATTATACTATGACTGGAGTACGCTATGCGCAGGAAAATATTATTTGGTGTTGATTATACGGACAGCGAGCTGATTAAGCTCTTGCTGTATCTGTTTGTTGGCGGCACGGCGGCCTTGGTGGAGTGGGGTTTGTTCTACATTTTCTTCCACTATCTTTTAGCCGGCTTGAACCTGACCTTGCTGACTATGCTGGCAACAGCCTTATCCTTTTGCCTGGCAACACTGTATCATTATTTCTTGGGCAATGTTCTGGTTTTTGACAGCGGCAGCCGTTACAAACGCGGCAAGGAGCTTAGCCTGGTGTTTTTGGTAAGCTGTATAGGCTTGGCGTTTAACCTGCTGCTGATGTATATTTTTGTCAGCCTGCTTGACTGGCAGCCGATGCTGTCGAAGGTGCTGACAAGCTGTATTGTTGTTGTATGGAACTATCTCTCACGTAAAAAATGGATTTTTAGGAGTTAGATATGCCTGGAGAATATGTAGACGTAAAAAAATTTAAAAAGGTTGTGCTTTTGTATAACCGTAATTCCGGTAAGCAGCTTTTTGCCAGTATGATGGCTAAGGTGAATGAAACCTATAAGCTGGTGAAGGAATTAGTAGGACCTAAAAATGCAGAAATGCGAGATATCCGCTTCTTTGACCAGATACCGCAGATTGCTGCGGAAATAGTTGAGGAAAAGGTTGACTGGGTGATAATTGCCGGCGGTGACGGCACAATCAGAGCGATGATTGAACAGCTGGCTAATCGCAAGTATGTGCCTTACATCAGCGTTTTTCCTGCCGGTACGGTAAATCTGGTGGCTAAGGAGCTGCTGCTGAAGGCGGACCCGCATAAGTGGTTTAAACGAGTATCCAAAGGTATAGAGGTGCCTGTTTATTTGGGACGCGCCAACGGCAACGTCTTTTTGACGGTTGCCGGTATAGGCTTTGATTCCCTTGTAGTAGACAAGGTGACCGAAAAGGAGAAAAAGCTGCTCAACAAGCTTGCTTATGTTTGGCAGGGAACAGAGATTATGCGTAAGGAATTTCTGTTTAACAACTGGCGTTACCGCTTTCAGGTGCGCTTTGATGATGAAGAACAGTGGTATGATGCAACCTCTGTTATTGTAGGCAAGAGCCGCTATTATGCCGGACGTTACAACCTCTTTAACGGTGCGTCGCTTTCGTCACCTCTTTTACATGCGGCGCTGTTTACCGGGGATAAGCGCGGCGATTTTATCCGTTATGCGGCCTGCATTGCTATGGAGGCGCTGACGCTGGATAATGATATTGTTATCCGTGCAGCGAAAAAAATGGAAATACGCTGCAATGAAGAGAATTTTGCAGCAGAGCTTGACGGAGATGCTGTAACAACTGCTCCGCTTTTAATTGAGATGGAGTCCGAGCCGATTAAGTTTTTGGCGTAAGCAAGGAAATGGTGTAAGGTGAATAGGATAAGCAGAAAAATGGGCTGGCTGATTTTTATTATCGCGGCCTGCATAGTAGAAGGATTTTTTGCCTGGCAAAGCTTCGGCGGAACGCACCCCTTTCCGCTGAATGAGTTTGGCTTTCAGATTTTTGATCATGTATTGCGTGACAGCGTTTTGGCAGAGATAGCATATGTACTGTATTACCGGCGTAAGCGTGTGCCGGACAGATTGCAGCGCTATTTTCCAGTTATTGTTATCGGTATTCTTTATCTGGGCGAAGCCTTTTTTATGGTAAACCAGCTTAGTCTTGATAAAGGTCTGCAGACAAGCCTTTCGGTGCTTGCCGGTATTAACAATAACATCTTTGTAGTGCTGCTGATGGCAATGTGCTACCATAAATGGCCTAATATCGGGATGAAAATCCTTTATTTTGCCGTTTATGTATTTTCTGCTCTGGCAGTGGTTTTTGACGGCTTCTATTTTTGGCAGACCGCCATGCATGTGGAGAGCGTTCTCTTCCAAAATCTGAATATCTATGCTGTTAAAGGTATTTTCGCGACGATGAGCAATACGATGATTGCCGGTATCGTTATCAGCATAGTTGTTATTTTACTGCTGTTTTATGTACCGAAGCCGCAAAAGCGTAAGCCGAACTTTGCCTGGTCACTGCTGTGCGTGGCCATGTTTACCTTGGGCTTGAATCTTACCGACAGATTGCTTGGCTATGCCGGCATGTACGGCGTGGAAAATGTTATCGGTATGTATGCTGAGGTAGAGAACGAAAAGACGCGTATGAACTACCGCAATATGCTTTCCGTTCCTGTTAATGTGAACTTCGTCAGCAAGGCAATTTTTGATACGGATAAAATTGCCGGCGGCAAGCATGTGGAGCAGCGCGAGCTGACTGCCAAGGATAAAACGCGTCTGACGGAAATGGGCATTGATGAGCCTAAAGCAAAGATTGCCAAAATCAAACCGCAGTATGACAGAGTTGTGCTGCTGATTCTGGAATCCATGCACCGCGATTACATCAACTACTATAACAACGATATTCCCGAAGAGGCTACCACATTTTTAAATAGTCTTGTTATCCGTTATCCGCATATGAACAGGTATTATTCCTCTGCCGTGCCGACAACGCAGGGGCTGAATGCTACCTTCCGTTCGCATCTGATTATGGATAAGGATCTTCCCGGTAAAAATACGCCCTCGCTGTTCCGCAGTGTACAGGCAGCGGGAATGCGCGGCATTTTCATGAATGCTTCCAGCCAGTATTATGCCAACGAGCTGCGCGAATATCCGACGCAGTTCGGCATGAACGAATACTATGCAAAAGAATATTTGGAAAAGCAGGGCTATACAGGTGCTAGCGGCTGGGGCTTTCATAATGACGTAATGTATGAGGAAACACTGAAGCTGTTGGAAAAAGCTAAGGCGAAGAATGACCGTCTGGTGATGGTTACCAAAACGCTGGATATGCATCAGCCTTATCCTTATACCGGCTTCAGCTGGAACGAAATGCCGGACAATGTGCGCAGCAATCAGTTTATTACAGTGCGCGGCGTCTACTGGGTTGATAAAACGTTGGAGCATTTCTTTAAGGAAGCACAGAAGCGCGGACTGATGGATGACAGAACGCTGTTCATCATTACGAGTGACCATAATCCGCACAGCGGCGGCGAGTACACAAAGCTCGTTACCAAGGCTGATGATAAGCAGAGCATTGCACCGATTCCGCTGATTTTTGTGTCGAAGAACCTGGCGCCGCTCAATAATCTGCGCACCAATGAATATGCTTCGCAGATTGATCTGGCGCCGACGCTGTTGTATCTGCTGGGCATTGATGTGCCGGAAAAATTCATGGGTCGCAATCTTCTGCAGCCGACGGATATTCCCTATGCCTTAGGCTACTTTGGCGGTAAGGCGTTCTATTGGTCGGATGAGCGTCATTTGGTCGATCAGATGGATAAGCCTGTACCGGACACAGAATATGAGGATGCTTTAACAAACTATATTATTCATTATTATGGCTTGTGGCATCAATAAAGTTATTAAAAAATACCGTTCCGCAGAAATGTGGGACGGTATTTGTACTTTTGCTATATAAACTTAGCTGAAGAAAGCAAGTATTATGTATACAATTGATAATACACTTTTCAAAAGCAGTTCTATCACATATAATATTAATGCAAAAAAATAATTTTATGGAGGGAATGAAGATGTTTCTGATAATAGGTGCACTCGTTGTTATCGGTGTAATTTATCTTTTGTTGAAACGACATGAATCCAGAATGGTATTGATTGCCGCTGGTATTCTGATGTGTTGCATTGCCGGCAAGCCGATGGCTTCTCTTGATGCTTTTGCCAAGAGTATGACTAATGCCGGTCTGATTACGTCTGTTTGTTCCTGCATGGGCTTTGCCTGGTGCATGAAGTATACCGGCTGCGACAAGCATTTGGTTGTCGCAATCGGTAAGGTTTTGAAAAAATGGGCTTTTTGCTCATTCCCGGCGCTACGCTGGCAACCTTCGTCGTTAATATTGCTATCCCCAGTGCTGCGGGCTGCAGTGCTGCGGTAGGCGTAATTTTTATTCCGATTATGATGTCTGCAGGCATTCATCCGGCAATGGCCGCAGCTGCCGTTAAATCCGGTACCTACGGCAGTATGCTGAACCCCGGTCTGGTACATAACGCCGTTATCGCTAAGCTGGCAGGCGTGCAGATTACCGATGTAATTGCCAATCATATGCTGGCAACTGTAGCCGGTGTAATCGTTGCTGCAGCTGTATTGACCGTTCTGGCTGTTGTTTTGAAGGAAAACAGGGGCTTTGCGCCGGAAGGTGAAGCTGGTGTTGACGAGAACTTCGGTATCAATCCGCTTTTCGCTATCATGCCGCTGGTTCCGGTTATCATTCTGCTGCTGGGCAGCACCAAGCTGGTGCCTGCGCTGAAAATGGGCGTACCCCACGCTATGGTTATCGGCGCAATCCTGTCCTTGGCAGTAACCCGTAAAAATCCTGTTGAGCTGACTAAGAGCTTCTTTGACGGTATGGGCGATGCTTATGCTAATATCATCGGTATTATTATTTCCGTAGGCGTTTTCGTAGCAGGCCTGAATGCTTTGGGACTTATTAAAGCGCTGATTAACTGGATGCTGAATTCTACCGGTATTGTTAAAATTGCTGCTACCTTCGGTCCGTTTGTACTGGCACTTATTTCCGGCTCCGGCGACGCTGCAACCGTTGCGTTTAACGAAGCAGTTACTCCGCATGCGGCACAGTTTGGTCTGGAAACCATGAACATGGGCTCCATTGCAGCTTTGGGCGGTACTCTTGGCCGTACTATTTCCCCGATTGCCGGTGCTACTATTATCTGCGCAGGCATTGCCGGTGTAGACCCGATGGAGGTTTGCAAGCGTAATGCGTTGGGTATTACCTTGGCGCTGGTTGTAGGCATGATACTGCTGCTGTTCTAAAATCAGATATTTTTTAAAGTATAAAATGGATGCGGAACTATTGCTTCGCATCCATTTTTATTGCGACGACTTGCCTCTATGCGGTATAATAATGCATGGAGGGAATTATGGAGATTAATACTTTTCTTGATAAATTACAGAGCTATCACAGCGAGCAGGTTTTTAATCCCTGGCGTGATTTTGATACAAGCTGTGATATAGGTCCGCAGGCTCCCGTTATCCGCAGTGCCAATCTGCGCCGTTATCTGGAGCTGCGTCCTGATGCACATTATTTGTTTATTGCCGAGGCCTTGGGCTATCAGGGCGGTCATTTCAGCGGCATTGCTATTACTTCGGAGCGTATTCTGCTGGGACATCATCCTGATGTAGAGCCGAAAAGCGTGCTGGGCGAATGGGATTACCGCCGCACGAGTGACGCAGGCAGCGCAATGCTGAATAATACGCAGCGCCTGAAGGGCTTTAACGAGCCTACGGATACTGTTGTCTGGAACGCGCTGAACAGTCACGGGCTGGCGTCCTTTGATGTTATTCTTTGGAATATTTTTCCGTTTCATCCGTATAAAGCAGGTAATCTGCTGACTAACCGTACGCCCTCGCCGAGCGAGCTTGATGTAGGCATTGAGTACGCGCGGATGCTGCTGGAGCTGCGTCCGGGGATGAAAATTGTTGCCATCGGTCAGAAGGCGGCGACAACGCTGTCACGTTACGGTGTTGAATGTATGGCTGTGCCGCATCCTTCTATGGGCGGTGCCAACCGCTTCCGTGCGGCAGTAGCGCAGCTGTTAGGCGGTGAGATGTAATGGAATTGGAAGCTGTTCCTTTAAGCCGTGAGCAGACACTGCATATTGCTCTTGGCATGGGTAAGGCGCTTTTGAAAAACGGTGCGGAAACCTCCAGAGTAGAGGACACTATTTCCCGCTTCTGTCATACGCACGGCTATCATGATATTCATGTTTTTGTTACGCCGACGGTTATTATTTTAGGCGATGAGGAAAGCGAGGGTGCTACGATTATCAGCCGTATCCGTTATCGCAGCACCAATTTAAGCGTTATCAGCGCTGTGAACGATTTTTCCTATAATCTGAAACGCTGGCCGCTGAATTATGAAAAAACGCTGGCGTATCTGGAAGAGCTGCGTCACAAGGCTCCGCCCTATGGCAAATGGCGTGTCTGCATGGCTTCGGCAATCAGCTCGGCAGCCTTTGCGGCAATGCTGGGCGGCAACAGCCATGACTTTATCGCGGCCTTTATTACCGGCGGCCTTTCCATGGTGCTGTTGAAGCAGCTGGGCGGTTATCGTCCCAGTGCCTTTTGGGAAAATGCGCTTTCCGGTGCGGCAATCGGCGCTTTGGCTATTTTTTGCTGTGAGATGGACGGCGAATGCACGCGTACCAATATCATCGTAGGTGCGCTGATGCCGTTCCTGCCGGGCGTAGCCTTTACCAACGGTCTGCGCGATTATATGGCCGGTGATTTGATTTCCGGTAATTCGCGTATCGCCGAGGCGATGCTTTTCGCTACATCCATTGCGATTGGTTTGGCATTTAGCCTGCTTGTATGGTATCACTGGGGGTGGAAGCTATGGGCATAAATTATTTTACAGCCTTTGGCTTTGCGTTTATCGCTACGGCTGCCTTCGGTATTCTGTTTCAGGCACCGCGCAAAAGCCTGCCTGTCAGCGGCGTTATAGGTGCGGTAGGCTGGGTAGTTTATTGCTATATCCGCAAGGATTTAGCGTATGATTCTTTTTATGCCATGTTTTTTGCCACGGTTGCGCTTTCGCTTTTGAGCGAGCTGGCGGCGCGTATCTTTAAGCAACCGGTAACGATTTTTGTTATTCCCGGTATTATCCCGATTGTGCCGGGACTCGGCATGTATCGCGGTATGGCGGCGATTATAGAAAATAATTACGACACGGGCATGAACATTCTCATAACCACCGGCATGGATGCCAGTGCTATTGCCTTGGGAATGATGCTTATGACGAGCGTGTTCCGTGTAATTAAGATAAGCAAGGATCATGAACGCTTGCTGCAGCTGCTGCATAAGGAAAATAAAGAATAGATTTGTTTACAGTGAGTGAGGGAAAGAAAATATGAGTTTAGCAGAGCTGTTGCTGCTGGCAGTTGGCTTGGCGATGGATGCCTTTGCCGTTTCTGTTTGCGGCAGTATGGTGCTGACACCGGATAACAGACTACGCGAGCTGGTTCGGAGCATTTCAGTTTTTGATGCCTGTGATAGGCTATTTCGGCGCTGTATCGTTCCGTGATTATATTACGGAATATGATCATTGGCTTGCCTTTTTCTTATTGCTTTATCTGGGAATCAACATGATTCGTGAAGCAAACGAGGCCTGTCATGTCAAAAAAGATTATAGCGTGAAGGAGATGGCGATTGCCACCAGTATTGATGCTCTGGCAGTTGGTATCAGCCTGGCCTTTTTGAATACCGATATCTGGTCCGCTTCCATACTGATTGGCGTGGTAACCTTTGCTATCGCAGCCTTTGGCGGTTTGGCTGGCTTTAAGCTTGGAGCTATGGCTGGCAAGAGAGCTGACGTGGCCGGCGGCTTGGTGCTGATTTTTATCGGTGTCAAAATTTTGCTGGAACATACAGGAATAATTTAAGGAATAAAAGTTTAGCGGATTTGCTGCCCCTTTAGGCACGCTGAGCTTAATTTATATCATAGAAAGACTAACTATAAAAAGTCAAGAGGTGGGTAAGAAAAAATTTCCGTATAGGT
>OJOM01000620.1_pt1 | contig 16809 bp, 17 predicted proteins | sample 1598231 | NCBI WGS metagenome assembly OJOM01 (sample SAMN03922465, study PRJEB24848) | human gut metagenome | isolation source: stool sample | host: Homo sapiens | place: Germany | collected 2010-11 | reverse complement strand
TATCGTGACCTATTTCGCCCTCGTTAACAAGTCTGGAAAAAGCACCCTCATCTCAGACATTCACCGTAGTAGCGGCAACATAGAGACGACCGCTTTTATTGGCGTCAGCCGTTGCATCGTAGTCGGCATCAAACTGAGCAGCTCCACTTGCAGACGTGACATTGATCAAACCCGTGTTGGCGAATGCAACCTGATCCTTCACAGTCACATTCTTACCCGTCTGGGTATCAGCGGCATTCAGCGTCAGCGTGCCCGCATTGGTAATCGTGCCCTTGTTGTACGAGACGTCTTCAGTCGTTGACTCAAGCGTCAGATCCTGACCCGCTGCAATAACGGTATCAAAGGCCTTGCCCGGAGTCTTGATTTCGCCATTGCCGTAGAGAACATCGGCGGTACCGAAGGAAGCACCTGAATTTGCAGCCACCCGGAACTTACCAGCAACCTTGCCTTCCGTAGAAGAAAGCGTCAGCTTGCCCGTACCCAGCGAGATAGCAGTACCACTGAGGATAGCGCTCTTTGCCGCTGCAGCATCATCGCCCGCAAACGACTTAAGCGTCAGATTGCCGTCACCCTTGATCTCACCGAGGGCAAAGGTTTTATCTTCTGTACCCTTGATCAACTCGACGCTCAGCGTGCCGCCATTGAGCTCAACACTGGTACTTGCACCAACTGTCTGGGTTTTCGAGTCAATAACCTCACCCGTAGTGCTATCGACAACTCCAGTAGCATCAACAACGCCATCTTTTTGCGCCAGCGTCACACCGGAATTAACTATGGCACCCGTGACCGCGACCGGGTCCGGGTCCGCCGCCATCGCCGTCCCGGCAACACCCGCCATCACCGCAGCAACAGCCGCCGCAACAACAGTCTTTGTGCCCTTGGCCTGGACGCTCGACGTGATCTCATTGGCCACCATCAGAGCGCCGCGCGCCTTGTTGAAGACCACTTTGAAATTTGTGTTCATGAACTTAAAACTCCAAGTTGAATCGGATGCCCCGGCACACTCGAGTGGGATGCGCGAGCCGGAGCGGTGCTCTTGAGAAAGCACTGCGTGGAGCTTACGAAGTTCAGTGAAAAAGAATGTGTAGCGTTTACCCTAGTATGCTTTTAAATTTCATATAGTTAATAGCAAATATTATATTGATAGGGGGTGTATGGTATACCCTGATATAAAGTAAAGTTGGATAGCTGCAACAGCGCGATTGCTTTTCATCTTAGAAGGTCGGTTTACCGGGAAAGAAGCCGGGCGCCTTCCGATTCAAGGCTCTACTCCCCGCATCTCTCTCCCTTTCCGCCCTGTACGCCTTCCGCTACTCAAAATCAATCTTTTTCTTTGATATTAAAGAAAAAATCCCGCACCGCGCGAAGCGATACGGGATTCAGAACCTGGTGCCCTTAACGGCACCGAACATCCTTTAAATATCAATTGGTTATGAGCGTTTCAATTTTTATACCATCACTCATACCATCAATAAATCTTCACTAAGGACAAACCCTAATATAAAACCCGGCTCCCCGAATTTGAGTTCTTTCCCTCCCTCTATCCTACCATCCCTCCCCCTCCCTATTTTTTCGTGCTCCCACTGCTCCCGCCTGTGGATAAGTGGCTTAATTCCCTGTGGCAGTAGTGAAAAAATGGGAACATAGCCGTGCTCCCTCACTGCTCCCACTTTTTCCGGCGGAACACATCAACTCATTGATATTTCAAGAGTATTCTTAAAACTCAAAGTGGGAGCAAAAAAGCCCCCACGGCCTGAATCAAGCACGTGAGGGCTTCATGCGTTGGGCGCGCTTAGGTTAATCGTCGGTTAACCGGTCTTCCAAATCGCGAAGGCGATTCAGAAGAATGCAATAACCGGGCGTTTCTCTAACGGGCAGTCCGTAGCTCTTTCCTAGCCACGATAGGCCATCGTTTCGGCCGCTTTTGCGACGAAGGCAAACTAGTACTCCTTCGCTTTGGAGCCATAGCGCAAGGCCCTTCGCTATGACCGGCCCGCCAAAATTATCCCGAAATACCTGCTTATGGAAGAAGAATGTTCGCTCTGGCGCCCCATGCTCCTCTCTATCTTCACTAGGAGTATCTGCCCTCGCACCGCCGGTTAAATCCGGCCACTCTTCTCCATCGGCGCCAGCATACTTTGTTCCATCGCGATTAGCGGACCATTGGGCGCCATAACATTCTTGCGGCGTCCCGGTGCCCATGCCCCGGCGCGTACTAATAAAGCGTTCGGATTCTTTCGTACACATCGTGATTAGGGCGCGCACATCGTTTAGCCGCTCATGCCCAACGCGGAAAGGCTTAAGAGCGTCGCGAGCGCAGGCGTAAATCTGTTCGGCGATAAAGTCTTTCCCAAATTCAGGTGCTTCCCAGCCTGTTAGGCCGATTGAGGTTGCAAGCTCCCCGGCCGCGGCGCAAAGCGCGAAGCGGTCAAGAACGCGGGCAAACTGCCCCTTCTGCAAATCGGCCTTGAAGCGTGCGCGAAAGGCTTTCATTGACGCGGCTAAAGCCTCCTTCGCCTCCTCCCGGTGTTCCGTGAGGTATTGAAGCCACTCCCTACCGGCGGTGCCATAGCACTCAACTGCCGCATTCTCAATCGCGTGCGCCGCTTCTCCGCCGCTCATGCCTTCCGGGAGCGTTTCGAAAACGCCTAAATCATCATTGACGGGGCAGGCGTATACGTCGGTAAAGCGCGTAAGTTGGCCGGCATAGGCCCTGTTTCCCCAGCGCCCTGCCTTAATCCATCGCTCGGCAGTCATTTCAGCGGAGGATAGGCCGAGCGTGCGCCAAGAGTGCGATTTTCGAACATCGATTTCACCGTTAGCAGAAATGCCCCCTCGCTTTTTTTCCCTGCCATTAGCGAATATATAGGCCTTATCGCCGCGCTCCTTCTCCGGGCACATAGCGGCCTCATCCAAAATCAACGGCAGATCATTATGACCAATGCACGCCTGCTCATGCCCGACTACGGAGCCCTGCCACGTTTCAACATAACCTGAGGTACTACCTTCTTTACCCATATCCCCGCGGCCGAATACCGAGGCGGCGAGCTTCAGAGAAAGCGACTTGCCGCGCGAGCTGGGGCCGTAGATATTGAAGGCGCCCCCTTCTGCACTCATCAGGGCGAGGCAGGGCGCCGCGAAAGCCGCGCAAACAGCCAGCGTCATGCGCGAGGAATAACGGCAATAGCCCGCGGCGCGCTCTTTCCATTGGGCTAACGTGCCTCGGCTTGCGAGCTTTGCCGCTTTGTCTTTCGTGCCTGAATACACAACTGCCGGGCCGCGCCATGCGCTGGGCGTGCAGGGGTAAATCGTTTCTTCGCTGAGGATGAAAACGCTTTGCCCGTTCGGTGCACGGTACCACCCAAGAGCATCAACGCCGATAAAGCGAGGCAGGAGCCCTGAGGGAAATGAAAAGAGATAATCGATAAGCAGGCCCCCTGCATCTCGGCTTGCAATCTGCAACCCTTCATCAATCAGAGGGGAGAGCACCGGGGCCGAATCCCGCGCCGCAAGACCACTGCGAGGAATATCCGCAAAATGCGTGCGCCCAACATCGTCACGGAATTGCAGGCGAAGCTTTTGCGCGCCGCCTTTATCGTCACTCATCGAGCCAAGAACCTTAAGGCCGAAGCAGACTTTATGAAACGTCGCCGGCGCCTCAACACCTTTAGATACTCCGCCCGGGATTCTCACTGTAACTGTTCCGTTAGCGTCGGTATGGAAACGGCGCCCCTTACTGCCAAAAAATAAGGCCGTGCTTTCGCCTTTCCACACCCGGCAGGTATCGTTATAGGCGAGGCTAAGTGCTAAAAAGTATTCGGCTTGAGAGTGTCTTTCCGTGCACGAATGCATGCAGTGAAAGCGGCCTAGCTTGAATGGCTTTCCGCTATGGTCGGTATTCTCCGCACTCCCCTTAGCGTAATAGAGCGTATCGCGTGCGCCGCCCTCGGTAGTGTGCTCATGCTCGAACGGGCACCTAATATCGAAGGCGCCTTTCTTCTTGCTAGAGGGACCGATAACCATCCCCAGCGCGTATAGGCGCTTAAGCACGGGATCCTCTTCAGGCCGCGTTACGGGCGTAATGTCAAAGCGCCTTTCTAGGGCGTCGCTAGGGCTATCGTCCCATTCTTCAATGTCGGTGCTTTCACCCTCGGCAGTAATGGGGCCATCAACGACGGCGGTACCGACCGCGAGCGGCGCCGGGGCCGTGACCGGAGGAGGAGCCCCGAAAATCCCGGCCGAATCGCTTAACGCCGCCTCATGCAAAGCCGCCTCAACATCCAGCGGCTTGCCGGAGTAACGCTTAAAGTCCACGTCCTTGCAGTTGGCGCGCGGAGTGTAATAAAGCCGGGCGGCGTCCGTAGTGGCGCCATCGAAATGAACGCCCAGCTTAGAGGCCGCCCAGTGCATGAACGAAACGCGCTCTTCTTGAGAAGGCGCCCGGGAGAGGCTAAGCACTACCCGGAAGCGAGCGCATGCCGGCGCCTTCTCAATGGGCCTGCCTTCAGCATCGTGAAGGACGTGAGGGAACACACGGCCGCTCTCGGCGCGAATATCCTTGAATGTCTGCCCGGGCTCTTTCGCCTTCTCCGCCGTTTCGTATTTAGGCGCCCCGTCGGTAAAGCTGGGATAGGTGAATGCGTCAACATTCAGGCCTTTCAGCTTCTCGGGCAATGCCTCGGCTTGCTCGGGCGTCGCGTCATCAACATCAAGAAAAAGCACCGGCAGGGGCTGGGCGTTCTCGTTCTTGCGTCGGCCGCTTTCTCCGGGCTGTCTTGTGAAGGCCGAGGAGACATATAGGCCGTCTTTTTCGGCGCCGCGAGGGAGCTCCCGAATGCAGGAAACAAAGCTTTCAAACCCGTCGGCGGTGTGCGTTACGGGTAAAGAATCCCGGCTATTCTTGCCTAACCCGAAAAGAAAGCTCTGAGAATGTTCCGTAATGGATTTATTCATTTAAGATCCTATAGGCCGGGCTTTATCGCGCGGCCTAAAATTAGAGCGGGCGGCAAGCGTCTCTGCTTCATCCGCGCCGCCCGCGTAATGTTCATTCCTAAGCCGCCCGCTTATGCGTTGGCGGCTTTTTCTTCCAATGCCGCCAGCATCTCGGCCACGGTCGGATAGTTCGCCAATTTGTGGGCGCCCTGCGCCTTCAGCTCCCTAACGCGCTTTTTGATGCGGGCGCATTGGCGGCGAGCGTCGGCAATGCGATCAGCGGCAGTGCGGCCGAGGAAATCCACGTGCAGGCATTGAGACTGCCCCATTTGGCAGGGATTCACGTAAGCGCCATTGCTCGCCCCTCTGCCGGGTACCATCAGCCGAGCAAGCGTTTTCCCCTGCACCTCAAAGCAGAAATACCAGTCAAATAACCTATCGGCCTCGGCATCGAACGGCGCATAAGGGAACAACTCCCACACGGCGCGGGCCAAATCCCTGCCCACGCGAACGGCTTCCTTGCGGTAGTTCTTGCCCTTGCTAATTACGCTCCTTGTAGCGCTTCTCATAGCTCCTCCTCTTCATCATCAACATCACCCCATACGGCCGTAGCGCCATCGATTTCCGGGAGCGCTTCAGCCAGCTTTGACGCGAAGCGCGCGAGCTGGGCAAGATCGGCCGCAAGCTCATCGGCGCCGTCGGCGTCAACGTGAGCGGCGATAAGCCCCGCGCATGCGGCCTTGTTCGCAAGCACATCAGCAATGCCGCGAGCGAGTTCGATAGCCGGGTAAATCGCCATGTGATTCGTTTTCACATCGACGGGCGCAAGGCGCTCGCCCATGAGCTGGGCGGCGGCGGTGAGTGCTTTAACGTCGGCCGAGGCTTTCCCATAAATAGGCGCCGCCGGGGCCGAAGACTTCCGGGGAGCGTCGGCATTCGCCCACGAGAGCAGTTTGCGAACGTCGTTCAGCAAGTGCAGATTCGACGCGCAAAGCGACTGCAGAGAAGCAATGTGCGCGAGCGGAGTAAGTTCGGCGTCATTGCCCTGCAGAGAATCCGCGGATTCTTCGAGGACGTCGGCAATAGAGGCCGAGAGCTCATTAGCGGCCTCGGTGCACTCATCGATATAGGCGGCCGGGAGGTTCTTCACCTCGCTCATATCCGTGGAAAGCAGGCGGGCGAATACCGAAACGGAGAAGGGCTTACGCATAGCGCACCTCCTTCGAATGCTTGAGGGCTTCAGCGTGAGCGAGCTTCAGGAGCTCAGGATTCACCGTAAAGATAGAGGGCAGTTGAGCGCGCCACTCTTCGGGATAGCTCCCGCGCGGGCGGACATATCCAGCGCGGCCGGTGAGACGATTGAAGAGATTGAGGAATTTGCAGATTCCGAGGGTATAGGCGTGCGCGCACACGCCGGCGGCATCATGAAGCGTCATGGCCTTGGCTCCTAGTGTTCGATTGTCGAAGCCGTTCGCCCCTGCTAAAGGGCGGGCGGCACCGTGCGGGTTAGCAGACCGTACACTAGGAAACGGCAAGCCCGAAGGCTTCCCACACGGTGCGCCCATGAATTCATTAGACGCAATGAGGCCGTGTGAACGGATAGCGTCATAGGAGACATACTCACGGGAATTGCTCCCGAATGCCTCAAAAGAAACGCCGCGTGCGCGAGAAGCGCAGGGCGCGGCGGCTATCCGCCTAGTGAAAAGCGGCCTGCTAAAGCCGCGAGCGCTCTTGAAGCGCCTGCCGGTATTATGCCTCGAACTGCCACGGCCGTGCGCGAGGGCGTTGAAAGTCGCATTCATGCCGCCGCCCCCTGCTCTTCGATCCACGCCATCACATCGGCGTATCGCCATGCTGATACTGTTCGGGAGAGCTTCATTCGATCAGGGAAACGCCCAGCATTGAGCATGCTGTAAATCGTCGTTTTGCCGAGACTTGTGAGTTCTTTCACACGGGGCAGGCGGATAAGCCCCGGATATTCTTTCTTCAGTGCTTCGAGCTTTTCAGCATCAAGGCTAGGCGCCCAGCTGGGGGCGGTTTTCGTTTCTGTCTTCTTCATCCTCAATCGGTTGAGTTTTCAAGGCCGCATAGAGGGCGGGAAAGCGCCCGCCGTTCTCCTGCCACTGAAGGAGGAGCAAAAGCCCTATGTCATCGATTACGTAGGAATCAAACTCACGGCCATCGGGTAAGCGAACGCGAGTGCGCTTGCAATGCACATCACCGCCGGGCACCTGCCTCGAAAGGGTGTGAATCGTGCGCGTGAGTTTGTCGGCCCTGAGAGGTGTGCGGACGGAGCCCAAGAGCACGCATAGCTCCCGAACGGAGTAGCAACGCCCTTTAGGCGGCTTGCGTTGAAAGGCCGTGTAGCTCATGCGCGCCCCTTGCTTGCAGAGGGCGCCGGTTTTTCCGTGGGAAGGCAAGCAACCCAACTATCTAAATCGTCAAGGCGCCAGCGCACTAGACGGGCCCCGAGGCGCACGGGCTTAGGAAATGACGGCTCTTCTCGCGAGAGTTCGCGAAACGTCGTTACGCCTATACCGAGGCGGTGCGCGGCCGCTTCTATCGGCACTAGCAACGCCTCCATTCGATAAGGCGAATCTGTGGAAATGGCCTTGTTTGCCATCGTTGAAACGCTCCTTTATGAGAGGTATTAGCTCTATAGGGAACACCGGCGGTGCTCCTTGTAGCTATGAGGAGCATTTCAGAATGAAGAAGAAATCTCACCCCGCTAATTCAATTCGCGGACAGTGTTTTTCTTGATTTACATGGAATATTTTGAATCGGCGAGAAGCTTTAAAAAGTCTGTTCGCTGGGGGCATAGCTTTCCTTGCGCCTTCAATGTCGCAATAGCCCTTTCAACTGCATCCATATTTGTAGCCGGAAGCCCCCGAAGCGATTCTCTTGCTTGCTGATAAGCGCTCGCCGCCTCCTCGGGCGTTACGTTCATGAGCTTTTTTAATCCTCGGTTTTTTCTCTTTCGAGCCAGCAAGGCCGCGTGCGTGTATTGCTCGCTCGCCGCGTCGGCGGCCTTTATCGTCTCCCGGACAAGGCGGCCTAGTTCTTGGGCATATTCGACCGGCAGGCTAATGCCCTCCGTGCCCCCGGCTTGCCTCAGTTGATAGCAGGGAAAGCGCAAGCCGTGGAGCCGGCCCCATGAGTAAGCCAGCACGTTAAAGGCCGCTTGCAGTTCGCGTTGAGTGCCCTGTGTCTCCTTCAGCGCTTTTTTCATCGTGCGTTGATAGCCGGCCTCTAGCTTTCCGTGCTCCTCTTCCGGGGTGTTTCGGAAAGCGTCATAGTACTTTTCAAGATCGGGCCTCATCTTCCCGCCGCCCACTAAGCTCACGGGCATCGGCATCGGCGGCACCGAGGCGGAAAGCTCATCAGGCGTAAGCCATATAAGCTCCTCGGTTTGCCACGAATCGGGCTCTAACGGCTTCTCGCTCGGCTTGCCATTGGCGCCGCAGTCAAAGCCGGGCACGCGGGGAAGGCCAAAGCCATAATGCTTTTGCTCCTCTTCGGAAAGCAGGAGAAACGCTTTGCCCGTACGAGCTAAGCACTCCTCCAGCTGGGAACAAAACTCGCGTAAGAGTGATTTCGCGTTTTCGTATTCGCTCTCATCATCGAGGCCGCGGGCGCCCTCTGCCATCGTGAAGAACGCCGAGGCGGGATATGTAGCCGCGAAATAGCGAAGGCGGGGATTGACGGATAAAGGCTCTAACTCCTCCCCATGCTCAAAATCATCAAAATCGCGCGAGTTGGGAGCGCTCTTCGCCGCTGGCGGAAAAAACGGAGAGCATTCGTAATAAGGCAGGTGAGTAAGCCACCGGGGATTTGAATTTTGCATAGGCGCTTTCGTTATGGCGCTCTCAACAATCGGAGCGCGCAAGGGGGCAGGGAAAGCGCGGCCTGCCCCCAGCCTTGCGGATAGCTACCCCGAAGGCTTGCGCACCTGTAAGGCTACCGGCAATGAGCGACGGGCGCCGGTAGTCGGGCAGTGCGGTGTGTGGGTAAAGGCCGAGGGAGTAGGCAGGAGCCGAGGTTTAGCGAGGTGGTAGTAATTTCCCTTACGGGCTTGGGCGCGCCCGGTGTGCCTCGGCGCCGCGAACGGCATTCGCCCCTAGGCTTGCGCCTTGTCCTGAGCGCAGTCACTCGGGCCGCCTTGCCCGCGCATTCCCGCTCGCCGAGTGCATTTCACCTGCTCAAAGTGCAGATAGAGCAGATTTTTTGAACAATCTCAAAGCTCAGAAAACGCCGCCCGGGGAAAGGTCAAACCACGTAACGGCCTCAATGTTGAGTTGCGCCGGGTGTTTTGAGAGGCCGAAGCGCGGCGGGATTTAGAGGCCGCGGGTGTGTGCTTTAACCGGTTATCCCGCAATCGAATCTGAATTTTTGAAAGCATTCAAAAAATATTGAGAAGCCCATTCAACGCCGAAAAGCGTTCACCCCTGAGGCTTCAATCCGTTTTCAAAATCAAAAAAATCTTTCACCCCCTTCACCGACTGCACGGCGCGCGAGTTTTGGCCCCCCGGGCCCGGGTCGAAATACACCTAAGCCGCCCGACAATGCGAGCGCGCCGCCAGCTGGCGAATACGCCCGGGCGAGGAAGATAGGCCGCAAGGGAGGGAGGTCAAGGCCGCGGGAGTTGTGAGGGTGCTCCCACTGCTCCCGCCTTGCTCCCGGCAGTGCTCCCACTAAGATAGATATATAAGTAATTGATTTTTTTATTTTATTTATATATATCTATCTTAGTGGGAGCAGTGGGAGCACTAAAAAACACCCTCTCGGCCTAATTCTCGTCATCGGGCCACTTGCCATCCATGCAATAGCGGCCCCATGCCTCCATGATGCGGCGTCGCTCTGCCGGGTAGGTGCCTCGACTATAGGCGCCGTCATACTTGTCATCGGTTTTGTGGAGCATGCACTGCTCAACGGCCTTCGGGTCGAACCGGCGGTTATTTCCGTGGGCATCATCCTCGGCCCAAGTCCTGAAGGCCGCCCGCATGCCGTGAGGCGTAATCACCCTATCTTTGCCATAAAGCTTTGTCTGCACCGGATCAATCCAGCCCACACCGTCGGCGGCCTTGCGTTTCTTATGCATGCTCTTTAGGCGCTGGGCTAACGCCTCGGGCGTGAGCGCCCCGCCGTTAGGCGAGGTGAATAGGTACGGAGCGCCTTCGATCCTCGGCAGTGTTTTAAGGAAATCGAGCGCGTATGAGGAAAGCATTACCTCACGCAACGCGCGTTTATCCTTCACCTTGTCATTCTCTCTCCGCACCGTCCACACGGCCGCCTCATAGTCAATATCTTCCGGCGCAGTCAATCTCACCGCCTGCGAGCGGCCTGCAGTGAGAATGCAAAAAACAAGGGCTTTAGCCGAGGCGGCTTGCGATAGAAGGAGCTCCCTCATAAGTCTCGGCACCTCCTCCACTGCGCAAGCCGGGTGATTCTCCGTTTCTGCTTTAGGCGCATTCACGGTGCCTAATAGATCGGTCAAAGCCCCGCCGGCAGGGTTTAGCCGGTTTTCTCTGTACCCCTTGAGAATGGCCCATGATGCTATCTGCCTAACCATCGGCCTCAGCTTTTCGAATGTGGCTTTTTTCCCTGCCTGCAATAAAGGCCCGAGGCACCGCAATACATCCATTTCGCTGAGCTGTGCGATAGGAATAAGGCCGAGGACGGGGAGGACATTCTTTTTAAGCCGCGCCTCCTCTCGGCGCCTCCAGCCCCGATTGATCCGCTCTCGCTCCTCCTCTGAATCGTCAAACCACATGCCGGCCACACGCGCGAAGGTAAGCCCTAAGCGCTCATTCTGTTCGGCCTGCGCAATGTCTGCCTTTCTGGCTTCTATGGGGTCAATGCCCTGCTCAATCGCCTTCAGGGCCGCGGCCGCTTTCTCTCGCGCCTCCTTCAGCGTTAGTTCTTTGTAGGAGCCTAGGCCGAAATCTCGGCGTTTCTTTTCCGGCGAGGTATATCGGAGAATCCAACTCCCGGCGCCCGAAGCATTCTTTTTAACATAGAGCCCGAGAACGCCGCCCACGTTATGTAGGCGGTTATCACTGGGGAGGTTCTTTACCTGAAGGGCCGTGAGCTCGGCACCGCGTTTCATATTTCACCCCGTTTTATGATGGTACAAACATAGGCTAAGTGCCATACCATCATACATACCATCAATAAAACGCGGCTAGTGGGGGTCTAAGGCGAACGGCGGCGGGCAGCTTTTTGCGCTAAGTGATTGAAATAAAAGAAAAGCCCGAACTGCTATGAACAGTCCGGACCTATGTCTTGGTGCCCCTTAACTGACTCGAACAGTTGACCTACCGCTTACAAGGCGGTTGCTCTACCAACTGAGCTAAAGAGGCGGAAAGCGGATTATACAGAAAAATGCGTTATTTGATTCGCATCGGGCGCCGCGGCGCGACGCTGCTGCCCGTAAGTTTTTCGAGCAGTTCGGGGCTCGTCGGGCTCGCCATGAAAGAGGCTCCCTCAACGGCCTGCTCGGCAGCTGCGACATGAACGACACGGTTCAAAGGCACGACGATTTCCATCGAATCCGTCTCATCGCCGAAGCGCGCTTCGAAGGAGAGGTATTCGTCATTCATCTGGAAGCCCCGCACCGCTTCGTCGTCGATGTCGAGAATGATCATCCCGTCCTTCACGTATTCCGTCGGCACCCGGCAGGCGCTGTCGACTTCCACCCAGATGTAGGGGCGGAAATAATGTTCGGCGCAGTATTCCCGAACGGCGTCAATCACGATCGCCCGAAGATTCTGGTAGCTGCTCATGGCGGCATCCTCGACACTCTGAAAGGAAACCCGCATGAATTGCGGGTTCAGAAAAATGGGGTTTCAGCATGTGCATCCCCGCAAGGGGATGCACAGTTGAAGCCTTACTTGCGCATCGTGCGTTCCTGGGCCGTCATCGAATCGATGAAGGACTGGCGCGCAAAGAGGCGCTGGGCATAGATCTCAAGCTTCGTCGCCGTGGCGGAGAGCTGAATGCCGTAGTAGGGAACGCGCCAGAGGATCGGAGCGAGCACCACGTCGATCATGCCGAAGTCGTCCGAGAGGAGGAACTTCGTATCGCCCACGCGCATCGAGAGGATGTCGAGGTTTTCGCGCAGACGCCGGCGGGCGAGCGCACGGCGATCTTCGTTCGAGCGGGCGTTCTCAAGCACCTTCACGTGGGGGATGAGTTCGCGCTCGAGCACATGGAGGAAGAGACGCGTGCGGGCGCGGCCGACCGGGTCCGCGGGCATCAGCTGCGGATGCGGGAAGCGCTCGTCAATGTATTCATTCACAACGTAGACGTTGTAGAGAAGAAGGTCGCGTTCCGTAAGGACCGGAAGCTCACCGTACGGGCTCATGCGGACGACCGCAAGATCTTCCTCGTTCTGCACAACGCCGTCGAGGTCAACCGACTTGACTTCGAATTCGCATCCCTTTTCATTAAGGAGAATGCGGCTCATCTGAGAGAACGGGCAGGTCGGGCCCGAGTAGAGATACATCATCGTGTTTTAGCCTTGAGCGGATGCTGAGTGCCCCGGGGACCACCATTGGATCTCTGGAACGCCTTCCCCTGATGAAAGCGCCTCGGGCACGAAAGATATAAATTGTACCTAAAGATAGTTACGTAACAATTTCAAAGCCATGAAATTTCAATGAACTATCTCTGTTAGAGAGGGAAATATATTTTTGTAAATAAATGTATTGCGACCTAATCTGACGCGTCAATTCCTGCCGTTTGAAAGCGTGCAGGAACGACGCGGAGCGCCTCAGCCTCTCTGCCCGGAGTCCTCAGACCGGATTTTCCTGCGGGATATATTCAATCTCGAGTTCCGGGAACGTCTCCTTGATCAGGCGTCCGAGCGCCTGAATGCCGAACTGCTCCGTCGCCGTATGGCCGGCCGCAAGATAAGGAACGCCGAGTTCCACGGCTTCAAAGGTCGTGTGCTCCCGGATTTCGCCCGAGAGATAAAGGTCGCATCCGAGCGCTGCGGCAACGCCTAGTTCATCCTGAGCGGCGCCCGAGCACCAGCCGATGCGGTGTACGCGTTTATCGGCCGGCCCCACGAGAAGGGGCGTCCGGTGAAGGGCTTTTGCAACGCGATCGGCAAATTCCGCAGCCGTCATGGGGCCTGAAAGAATTTCCCCGGCATGGAGGAGCCCGTATTCGCCCGCACGGGTATCAATCGAGAGTCCGAGGACGCGCGCAAGCTCGGCGTTGTTTCCGACCTCAGGGTGCGCATCGAGCGGCAGGTGGTAGCCGATGAGGTTCATGCCGTTTTCAATGAGGCACCGGATGCGGCGCCCTTTCACGCCCACGATCCTTGCATCCTCGCCGCGCCAGAACCAGCCGTGATGCACGAGAACGGCGTCGGCGCCCTTCGCTGCGGCAGCCTCAAGAAGACCGAGCGAAGCGCTCACCCCGAGGACGATTGAAGAGATGTTTTCACGTCCCTCAACCTGAAGTCCGTTCGGAGCATAATCTCTGAATTCTCCGGGCTTCAGGACGCCGTCCAGAAACTCTATGAGGGCTTTTGCCTTCATCTCTTTCCTCCTTTTCTCAAAAGCCAAAACTTTTCCAGACCATCATGGTAGCGCCAAAGGCAAAAACGGCACGTCTCAAGCAGCTCTGGCTTCTTTTTGCTCAGGCCGTTACCGTGGGCTGCGCAGCGGCGCTCGTCTGGAAGACCTTTTTCCCGGCGCCGGAACCGAGCCCCGCGCCGAATCCTCCGAAGGCGGAGGATCCGCTCGAAAAGGATCTCGCGCTTCTTGCAATGAGCGGCGACTACAGCAACGCCGTCAGCATCGCCGCGCCCTCTGTCGTCAACATCTTCACGAGAAAGACCGTCCGCATGAGCCGCGCCGACGAGCTCGGCGTCGACTGGAATCAGGATCCGGAGCTTCATCTGAAGGCGCTCGGGAGCGGCGTCATTGTCTCCCCAAACGGCGACATTCTCACCAACTTCCACGTGGTCGACGGCATCCGAAGCATCTTCGTCGCGCTCTCCGATGGGCGCACCTATGAGGCGACGCTTCGCGGGAACGACGTCGAAACCGACCTTGCGCTCCTTCAGGTCAAGGCGAAGGACCTTCCCGCCATCCGGCTCGGCGACTCCTCTGAACTTCGCGTGGGTCAGACCGTGCTCGCGATCGGAAACCCCTTCGACGTGGGGCAGACCGTCACCTCCGGCATCATTTCCGCCCTCGGCCGCCACGGATTCGGCCTCAACAATTACGAAGACTTCATTCAGACCGATGCCGCCATCAACCAAGGGAATTCCGGGGGCGCACTCGTCAACCTCCGGGGCGAACTCATCGGCATCAACAGCGCCATTTTTTCGCCCGACCATGTGGAGGGCTTTGTCGGCATCGGCTTTGCCATTCCAAGCTCCATCGTGAGCACGGTGCTTCCCGCAATGATGGCGGGCCAGACTGTGGAGCGCGGCTACATCGGACTCGTGCCCCGGCAGCTCTCCCAGGAGCTTGCTCAGGACCTGAGTCTGCGCGTGCGCTCGGGCGTCATGGTGAAGCAGGTCATTCCGAATTCCCCGGCAGCCAAGGCCGACATCCGGAGCTTTGACGTCATTCTCGAGGTAAACGGTCAGCCCATTGCCCGCGCAAACCGCCTTCTTCAGATCATTGCCCGGCTGAAGCCCGGCACCGACGTGGAAGTGAAGATCCTCCGCGGGAACCGCACGCTCACAAAGCACGTCGTGGCCTCGCAGCGTCCGCGCGGGTCGCTCGAAAAGGAAGCCATCATTCCGTCGCCTGCCGAAGAGGAAGGCGACTTTGAGGAAAGAAGCCGCTGACGCTTCGGGCTCCCGCACACCGGGCAAAAGAAAAGGCGCCTTTCCACCCTGCCCCGGGTGATTAGAGGCGCCTTTTTCTTCTGAAGGGAAGAAAGAATCTCTGCTTCTTCAGGCTTCATCAGCCTTCCGCGTCTTCCTCCGCCTTCTTTTCCTTCATTTCCTCGACCTCATCATCGGTCTTGCCGAAAGCCTGAACGCACCAGATGCCGACCTGGTAGAGAACGACGAGCGGAAGCGCGAGGAGAATCTGCGAAAGAGCATCAGGCGGCGTAAAGATCGCCGCGATCACGAAGGCGCCGACGATCACATAGGGACGGGCCTTCTTCAGTTTCGTGCAGGACGCAAAACCCACGCGGTTGAGAACCACCACGAAAATCGGCACTTCAAAGGTAAGGCCGAAGGCGAGGAACATCGTGAGAACGAAGCTGAAGTAGGAGTCGATATCGGGCGCGAAGTTCACCGAATCCGGCGAGAACCCGGCGATGAACTGGAAGACCATCCGGAAGACGATGAAGTAGCAGTAGGCCATGCCGACCGCAAACATCACGATGGAGCTGATGAGAACCGGAAGCGCAAGGCGCTTTTCGCTTCTGTAGAGCGCAGGCGCCACATAGGCCCAGATCTGATAGAGCACGATCGGGAGCGCAATCAGGAAGGCGAGAAAGAGCGTTACCTTCAAGGGCACGAAGAACGGCGCCACCACGCCCGTTGCAAGGAGCTTCGCGCCCTGCGGAAGCGCCACCATCAGAGGCTGCGACAGGTAGTCGAAGATCTGCTTCATGAAGGGCGAGAGGCAGGCGAACACCACCACGATCGCGATCACGGACTTCATCAGTCGGTTGCGCAGTTCAATGAGATGCGCCACCAGCGGCTGCTCGTTCGCGGGATCGTCAGGCGCCTCAAGCACCGGCTTCTGATCGGTCATTTCTCACACTCTCTCTTATCGATAGATACGGGTACGGAGGCTCTTCGCGCGGGGAGCCATTCCGGTGCGCCGTCCGCCCGCGCCGCCAAGCGTCGTTTCGCGCATGCCGAGTTCGCGGCGAAGCCGCTCGATTTCCTGAGCAAGCTCGTCGACGGAGGGACCCGAGTGATAGCGCTTCGCAAAGGTCTTGGGCTCGTTCCACGCATAGGCGGGCGTCATGATTTCGCTGTCGGTGCTCGCGTCGCCCCAGCCGTAGACCTCATTGATGTCCTTGGCGGAAGCCACGCCCGAATTCGCCTCTGCGGGCGTTCCGGCAACGCTGCTCTTGGCTTCATTGAAGGCAGTCTCAGCAGCCTTCCCGGCATCATTCGCCTCATCGGCCACGGACTTCACCGAAGACTCAATGCTCGAGGCCTGACTCTCCACGGTCGACTTCACGTCGTTCGCGAGATTCTTCGCCTCATCCTGAATGCGCTTGAGTTCGGAGAGCTCGGTCTCCCGATCAATGTCGGACTTCACCTGCGCAACGAAGCGCTGCGCTTTGCCGATCCACTCGCCGGTCTTGCGCGCAACGAGCGGGAGCCTCTCGGGCCCGAGCACAATGAGCGCAACGACGCCGACGATCATCATTTCGCTGAAACCGAAATCAAACATGACGTCTCTTCACTGCAAAAGGCCGCGGACAACTCATGAGGAGCTGCCGCGGTCCATTGGCGACACATAAGAAGACGCGGGAAGCACTTCACGCGTCTCAAGAAAGCCGCAGGACTTTTTGAAGCGCCTGCGGCATCCGGCCCGCTCCCGGGAAGCCCTTCAGGCGCCCGGCATGCGGACTCTCGAGGAATCAGGCCTTCGGCTTGTCCTTGGCTTCGACGTCGATCGTGTCAGCCTGCTTGGCGGCGGCCTGCTGCGGGATTTCCTTCGGATCAGCAGCCTTGTCGGCGGGCTTATCCTCCGCGTCGCGCATGCCTTCCTTGAAGCCCTTGATGGCGCCGCCCAGGTCCTTGCCCATGTTCTTCAGCTTGCCCGTACCAAAGACGAGAACGACGATGGCGAGGACGATGAGCCAGTGCCAGACGGAAAGAGAACCCATTTTGTACTCCTAGATCAGAATTCAGTCGTGCGCTTCCAGGGGCGGGGG
>OJOM01000558.1_pt1 | contig 18274 bp, 21 predicted proteins | sample 1598231 | NCBI WGS metagenome assembly OJOM01 (sample SAMN03922465, study PRJEB24848) | human gut metagenome | isolation source: stool sample | host: Homo sapiens | place: Germany | collected 2010-11 | reverse complement strand
TACAATTCCATTACGGTTCTGATAGCGACTGGTGTTTGTGCATTGGTCGCTTTTCTCTACTACCGTTACGGATATGACCGTATCAAGCGGTTGCTCCACAGGCAAAAACTGGCTCGTATGGTGCTGGAAAATAAGTGGTATGAAGCAGAAAACACCAAAGACAGCGTTTTTTTCACTGACCTGCAAAGCAGATCAAGAGAAAAAATCGTGTGGTTTCCAAAAATCTACTACCAGATGAACAATGGCTTGCTCCATATCCTATGTGAAATCACAATGGGAAAATATCAAGAACAGCTCCTGTCCTTAGAGGATAAGCTGGAATCGGGGCTGTACTGTGAACTGACCGACAAGACAATGCATGACGGCTATATCGAATATACCCTGCTCTATGATATGATAGCGAACCGTATTTCGATTGATGAAGTGATTGCTGAAAACGGCGGTCTGCGGTTAATGAAAAATCTGGTGTGGGAATATGATTCACTTCCCCATGCCCTTATCTGCGGTGGTACTGGTGGTGGAAAGACCTATTTTCTGCTGACCATCATTGAAGCCCTGCTAAGAACCAATGCGGATTTATATATTCTTGACCCGAAGAACGCTGACCTTGCAGACTTGGGAACGGTCATGGGAAATGTCTACCACACAAAAGACGATATGATTGACTGCGTCAATGTCTTTTATGAGGGCATGGTCACACGCTCGAAAGAAATGAAACTGCACCCGAACTACCGCACAGGGGAAAACTATGCCTATCTGGGGCTTGCTCCACAGTTCCTTATCTTTGATGAATATGTGGCGTTCTTGGAAATGCTCACGACAAAAGAAAGCACCGCCCTGTTAAGCCAGCTAAAGAAAATTGTTATGCTCGGCAGACAGGCTGGATACTTTCTGATTGTGGCTTGCCAGCGTCCAGACGCAAAGTATTTCGGGGACGGTATCAGAGATAACTTTAACTTCCGTGTGGGGCTTGGTCGCATGAGTGAACTCGGCTACGGTATGCTCTTTGGAAGTGATGTAAAAAAGCAGTTTTTCCAGAAGCGAATCAAAGGGCGTGGATACTGTGATGTGGGAACAAGTGTCATATCAGAATTTTACACTCCCCTTGTACCCAAAGGCTATGATTTCTTAGGTACGATTAGGGAACTTGCACACATAAGGCAGGACGGACAGGTGGCGTGCGGAGCGAAAGCCACAGGTACGGACTAGCCTTGCTGGTGTGGCGGTAGCCACGCCAGCATATATTAAGCCCCTCGGTATCTAACAGAGGGGCACAAATCACAAGGAAACATACACAAAAGTTACCGATTCTTGGCTGAAATCAAGCGTTTGGTAGCTTTTTTTACTGCTGTGACATCGGATAAAAAATGTCACAGTTTTTTCGTAAAGGGGGTATCGCACTGAATGATACAGAGTGGATACAGGATTTTGCAGACAGGCGTTTGCAGTACGGTGTATCCCAGACGAAACTTGCGGTCATGGCTGGAATCAGCCGTGAACATTTAAGCCGTATCGAATCCGGCAAGGTGGCGGTCACAGAAGAAATGAAAGTAAAACTTTTGGAAGCTCTGGAAAAATTCAATCCAGAAGCACCGCTTACCATGCTGTTTGATTATGTGAGGATACGGTTTCCGACACTGGATATTGGACACATCATCAAAGATATTTTACAGCTCAATATTCAGTACATGATACATGAGGACTTCGGGCATTACAGTTATACAGAACACTACTACATCGGAGATATTTTCGTATATACTTCTCCCGATGAAGAAAAAGGTGTCCTGCTGGAACTGAAAGGAAAAGGCTGTCGCCAGTTTGAAAGTTATCTGCTGGCACAGGAACGGAGCTGGTATGATTTCCTTATGGACGCTCTGGTGAACGGTGGTGTGATGAAACGCCTTGACCTTGCCATCAATGACCATACGGGAATGTTAGATATTCCAGAACTGACCGAAAAATGCCGGAATGAGGAATGTGTATCGGTGTTCCGTTCCTTTAAGTCCTATGCTTCCGGCGAACTGGTCAAGCATGAGGAACAGGACAAGGCTGGTATGGGGTATACGCTTTATATCGGTTCACTGAAAAGTGAGGTGTACTTCTGTGTCTATGAAAAAAGCTATGAGCAGTACATCAAACTTGGGATTCCCATTGAGGAAGCACCCATAAAAAACAGATTTGAAATACGGTTGAAAAATGAACGTGCTTATTATGCTGTCCGTGACCTGCTGACTTACTATGACGCTGAACGGACGGCATTTTCTATTATCAACCGTTATGTACGCTTTGTGGATAAGGAAGCAGACAAGAAACGGAGCGACTGGAAATTATCTGTCCGCTGGGCGTGGTTCATCGGGGAAAACAGAGAGCCGTTAAAGCTCACGACCAAACCCGAACCCTACACACTGGACAGAACCCTACGCTGGATTCAACGGCAGGTTGACCCGACACTCAAAATGCTGGAAACAATCACAGCGAAAACAGGGATTGATTATCTGAAAGAAATCCGTAAATCCACGAAACTGACGGAAAAGCACTACAAGATAATCGAACAACAGACCACATCAACCGAAGATGTGATTTTAGAAAAGGAGAATTGAAAAATGCAACGATTATTATTTGACTTCCTGTTCTTCTCTTTAGGCGGAGCAGTTGGCGTGATTGCCATGTGTATTTTACAGGCTGGCAGACAGTCTGACCGAAAAATGATGGAACTGAAAGGAGAAAAGAAAGTATGAATTTTGGACAGAACCTTTATAACTGGTTTTTAAGCAACGCACAGAGCCTTGTGCTGATGGCGATTGTTGTTATCGGTATCTACTTGGGATTCAAGCGTGAGTTTTCCAAACTTATCGGATTCTTGGTAGTTGCCTTAGTAGCCGTTGGTCTTGTATTCAATGCGTCCGGCGTAAAAGACGTATTGTTACAGTTATTCAATAAGATTATTGGAGCGTAAAGCCTATGGAAGAATGTAGCGTATTGATTGAAACGACCAAATCAGCAGAGGATAAAACCTCTCGCTGGTTTGATTTACCCATTGATTATGAGCTGTTCCGTGACCTGCTCGGTGTGGAAGCTGACAGCAAAGACTATCAAATCACAGATATGAAGCTCCCCTTTGCTGGCGATATTGTAAGGACAACTTCTGTAAGACGATTAAACAAGCTATACTTTGCTTACACGGATTTATCGCCAGAAGTTCAGCAGGCATACAAAGACTTGATTCCTTATTTTGGCGGTGTTGAGGATTTGTTGCAGGAATCCGAAGAATTTTTGTTTTATCCAGAGTGTCACAACATCATGGACGTTGCCCGTTACCGCTTGGAGCATAACATTGAATTTTCTGCTCTTTCCGAAAAAGGAAAGAAATATTTTAATCTGGAAGCCTACGCCCATGAACTGGAAGAAAAAGGACGTTATGCTCTCTGCAACAACGGTATGTTCAAACTTTGACAGGTGGTATTGCTTATGGCAGAAATGAAAGTATTTGTTATCAATCTTGATGAACAGGAAAAAGATACAGGCTGTGCGTGGTTTACACTTCCCTGCAACATAGAAGCATTAAAACAATCCATTGGTTTACCGCCGGACAGTGACCGTTATCTTATCAGTGATTATGATTTTCCTTTTGAAATCCTGCAAGATACAGACCTCGACTTGCTAAATAATGTCTGCCTTGCAATTTCAGAGAGTGAAATCCCACACGAAGATATACCTGCAATTCAAAGAGAATGGTTTTCAAACCTGCAAGAGCTGGAAGCCGGACTTTGCAATATTACATACCATCGGAACTGTTCGGCTATGGAAGAAACATCAGAACATTTCCTGTGTGTGCATGGCAGATTTTATGAATACAATGAGTGAAAGGAAGTGACCGTTTATGATTGATGATATGCAAGTCTATATAGCCAATCTTGGCAAGTACAATGAGGGAGAACTGGTCGGGGACTGGTTCTCTTTTCCGTTGGACGAAGAAGTGATTGCAGAACGTATCGGCTTAAATGCAGAGTACGAAGAATACGCAATCCATGATACGGACAACTTCCCGATGGAGATTAGCGAATACATTTCCATCGAAGAACTGAACCGTATCTATGAGCAGTTGGAAGAATTACCGGATTACCTGCTGGACGACTTGGACAGTTTTATATCCTGCTATGGAAGTCTGGAAGAACTGGTGGAACATAAGGACGACATCATTCTGTATTCCGGCTGTGAAACGATGACCGATTTAGCCTACTATCTGATTGATGAAGAACAGATACTCGGAGAAATCCCGTCCTCTTTACAGAACTATATCGACTATGAAGCCTACGGGCGTGACCTCGATATAGAGGGGACATTTATTGCAACAAACGCTGGTATCTGTGAGGTACTGCGTTAAGGGCTGGCAGATCAGCACCGCCACTGGTGCTACTGTCAGCTTTTCTCTTGGGGGCAGTCTGGAAAATCCGGCTGTCCCTGTTGTTATAAAAATGAAGAAAGGAGCATTTACAAGTGAAGAAAATCCGAAGTTATACAAGTATCTGGAACGTGGAAAAGGTACTGTATGCCATCAATGATGTAAACCTGCCATTCCCTGTGACCTTTACCCAGATTACATGGTTCGTGCTGACGGAATTTATCATCATTCTGTTTGCAGATGTACCGCCACTTTCCATGATTGAGGGTGCGTTTTTGAAATATTTCGGGATTCCCGTTGCCCTTACATGGTTTATGTCACAGAAAACCTTTGACGGGAAAAAGCCATACAGTTACATCAAGACGATGGTGCTGTATGCCCTGCGTCCCAAAGTGACTTATGCCGGAAAAGCCGTGAACCTGCATAAGCAGAAATTTGAGGAAACTATCACGGCAGTAAGGAGTGTGACCTATGTTCCCGATTAAATATATCGACAATAACCTTGTCTGGAATAAGGACAATGAGGTGTTCGCCTACTATGAGCTGATACCGTACAATTATTCATTCTTATCCCCAGAACAGAAATATCTTGTGCATGACAGCTTCCGTCAGCTTATCGCACAGTCCCGTGAGGGAAAGATTCATGCGTTGCAGATTGCAACTGAAAGTTCAATCCGAAGCATACAGGAACAGTCAAAGAAGCTGGTAACTGGAAAGCTCCGTGAGGTAGCAATCCAAAAGATAGACGACCAGACCGAAGCCCTTGTATCCATGATAGGCGACAATCAAGTTGATTACCGTTTCTTTCTGGGATTCAAGCTCATGGTCACAGAGGACGAAGTCAATCTGAAGAACATCAAAAAATCGGTATTTCTGACATTCCGTGAGTTTTTGAATGAGGTAAGGCACACGCTGATGAATGACTTTGTTTCCATGAGCAATGATGAAATCAACCGTTATGCGAAGATGGAAAAACTGCTGGAAAACAAAATCTCCCGTAGATTCAAAATCCGCCGACTGGAAGCCAAAGATTTTGCCTATCTGATGGAACACCTCTACGGCAGGGACGGGATAGCTTATGAAGATTATGTGTATCCTCTGCCAAAAAGAAAATTAAAAAGAGAAACACTGATTAAGTATTATGACCTTATCCGTCCTACCCGTTGTGTGGTGGAAGAAAGCCAGCGATATTTGCGTCTGGAACATGAGGACAGCAAAAGCTATGTATCCTACTTTACGGTCAATGCCATTGTCGGGGAGCTGGACTTCCCATCATCGGAAATCTTTTATTTCCAGCAACAGCAGTTCACATTCCCTGTGGATACGTCTATGAATGTTGAGATTGTCGGGAATAAGAAAGCCTTAACCACTGTCCGTAACAAGAAAAAGGAATTAAAGGACTTGGATAATCACGCCTATCAAGCCGGAAACGAAACAAGTTCAAATGTGGTGGAAGCCTTGGACAGTGTCGATGAACTGGAAACAGATTTAGACCAGAGCAAGGAAAGTATGTACAAGTTAAGTTACGTCATACGGGTGTCTGCACCCGATCTTGACGAACTGAAACGCCGTTGTGATGAAGTCAAGGACTTTTACGATGATTTGAATGTGAAACTGGTTCGCCCTGCCGGAGATATGATGGGACTGCATGGAGAGTTTCTTCCTGCCAGCAAGCGTTATATCAATGATTATATCCAGTATGTGAAATCCGATTTTTTAGCCGGACTTGGCTTCGGTGCTACCCAGATGTTGGGCGAAAATACAGGAATCTATATCGGATATTCCGTGGATACGGGAAGAAATGTCTACCTGCAACCGTCCCTTGCCAGTCAAGGGGTAAAAGGTACGGTCACAAATGCGTTGGCTTCTGCTTTTGTAGGTTCGCTTGGTGGTGGAAAATCATTCTGTAATAACCTGCTGGTGTATTATTCCGTTCTGTTCGGTGGACAGGCAGTTATCCTAGACCCGAAAAGTGAGCGTGGAAACTGGAAAGAAACACTGCCGGAGATTGCAGAGGAAATCAACATTGTAAACATTACCAGTGATTCCAGCAATCAAGGGCTGTTAGACCCGTATGTGATTATGAAAGATGTCAAGGACGCTGAAAGTCTTGCCATTGATATTCTGACATTCCTTACAGGAATTTCTTCAAGGGACGGCGAAAAGTTCCCTGTCCTTAGAAAAGCTGTCCGCACTGTATCCCAGAATCAGAACCACGGGCTGTTGCAGGTCATTGAGGAACTGCGGAAAGAGGATACCGCCGTATCCCGTAACATTGCAGACCATATCGAAAGTTTTACGGACTATGATTTTGCACAGCTTTTGTTCTCAGAAGGTTCGGTGGAAAATGCAATCAGTCTGGATAACCAACTCAACATCATACAGGTTGCAGATTTGGTTCTGCCGGATAAGGATACCACCTTTGAGGAATACACGACCATTGAGCTGTTGTCGGTATCCATCTTAATTGTTATCAGTACCTTTGCTCTTGACTTTATTCACAGTGACCGAAGCATTTTTAAAATCGTGGACTTGGACGAAGCATGGGCGTTCTTAAATGTGGCACAGGGAGAAACACTCTCAAATAAGCTGGTGCGTGCTGGTAGAGCCATGAACGCCGGAGTATATTTCGTGACACAATCCTCTGGGGACGTATCGAAAGAAAGTCTGAAAAATAACATCGGCTTAAAGTTTGCGTTCCGCTCCACAGATACCAATGAAATCAAACAGACCTTAGAGTTTTTCGGACTGGACAGTGAGGACGAAAACAACCAGAAACGGTTGAGAGATTTGGAGAACGGACAATGCTTAATGCAGGATTTATACGGGCGTGTCGGTGTGGTACAGATACACCCTGTCTTTGTAGAACTGCTCCATGCCTTTGATACCAGACCGCCGATAAAAAGTGAGGTGGATTTGGAATGATGAAATCTGTCACAAAAGAAAAGGTATTCCATGTACTGAAACTGGTTCTGCTCGCCGTGACCGTTACGCTGGTACTGCTGTCCCTACTTGGGACGGTAGCTCATGCGTCTGGACTGGTCGATGATACGGTCAATACAGACAACCTATATTCAAAGTATCCGCTTTCCAACTATCAGCTTGATTTCTATGTGGACAATAGCTGGTCTTGGCTACCGTGGAACTGGCTGGACGGCATTGGAAAATCGGTGCAGTACGGGCTTTACTGTATCACAAATTTTGTCTGGACAATCAGCCTGTATCTTAGCAATGCCACAGGATATGTGGTGCAACAGGCGTATAAGCTGGACTTCATCAATGACATGGCAGACGGTATCGGGAAAAGTATCCAGACACTTGCCGGAGTGACCGAACATGGATTTTCCAGCAGTGGATTCTATGTGGGATTCTTGCTCATTATCATTCTGATTGTAGGTGTTTACACCGCCTATACAGGGCTTCTCAAACGGGAAACAAGCAAAGCACTTCACGCTGTTATCAACTTTGTGGTGGTGTTCATTGTGTCTGCGTCCTTTATTGCTTATGCTCCCAATTATATCCAGAAAATCAATGATTTCAGTTCGGACATCAGCACCGCTTCTCTGGACTTGGGGACAAAAATCATGCTCCCCGATTCACAAAGCAAAGGCAAGGACAGCGTAGACCTTATCCGTGACAGCCTTTTTGCGATACAGGTAGAAAAACCGTGGCTGTTGTTGCAGTTCGGGAACAGCGATACCGAAGAAATCGGGACTGACCGTGTAGAAGCTCTGGTATCTGCCAGCCCGTCCGATGAAGATGGGGAAACAAGGGAAAATATTGTGAAAACAGAGATTGAGGATAACGACAATGACAACCTTACCATTCCACAGGTCGTCAACCGTCTTGGCATGGTGTTCTTCCTGCTCATTTTCAATCTCGGTATCACAATCTTTATCTTCCTGCTTACCGGCATGATGTTATTTTCCCAGATACTTTTTATCATATATGCCATGTTTTTACCTGTCAGCTTTTTGCTGTCCATGATACCGACCTATGAGAACATGGCGAAACAGGCAGTTGTCCGTGTGTTCAACGCCATTATGACAAGAGCCGGAATCACACTGATTGTGACCGTGGCATTTTCGATTTCCAGTATGTTCTACAACATTTCCACGGATTACCCGTTCTTCATGGTGGCATTTTTGCAGATAATCTGTTTTGCCGGAATCTACATGAAACTCGGAGAACTAATGAGTATGTTCAGCCTGAATGCCAATGACAGCCAGCAGATAGGTCGCCGGATATTCCGTAGACCGATGGTGTTCATGCGACACAGGGCAAGACGTATGGAACGCCGACTTGCAAGGGCTGTGGGTACAGGAAGTATGGTCGGAGCTGGTGCAGTCGCTGGTTCTGCTTATAATCACTCTCGTTCTACACATAAAAATACGCCAGCCAGACCACAAAGGAATAATGAGGTTTCCATGGGAAGCCGTGTTGGTTCTGCGGTAGGTGCTGTAATGGATACGAAAAATAAAGTCCGTGACAGTGCTTCTTCTCTGAAAGAAAATGTGAAAGACCTGCCGACACAGGCTGGTTATGCTGTTCGCTCTGCCAAACAGAAAGCAAAGGATAATGTATCAGACTTTAAGCGTGGCGTTGTGGAAGAACGGGAAAACCGACAGGAACAGCGTACACTGAAACGTAACCTGCACAGGGAAAATATCTCACAGAAAAAGCAGGAATTACAGAAAGCACAGGAAGCAAGGCAGACAGTTCATGCGAATGGATCAGCGACAGCCGGAGCTACCAGAAGCCATGAACGCCCTGTTGCCACACCTGTTCCAAAAACAGCACAGACCGATACGGTCATAAAGCCGGATATGAAGCGTCCTGCTACTTCTCCTGTGATAAAAAATGCAGAAGTCAAGGCTGGAAAAGAAACTGTCCGAACCAATATCAGACAGGAACAACAGGTCAAAGGTGTTACCAGAACGAACCAGCCAAATGTAGTGGAATCCAGAAGTAATCAAAAGATAACAGCCATACAGAAACAGGTTAACCAAAAACAGAATCTTAAGACTGTTACGAAGCAACCAGAGAAAGGACGGAAGAAATGAGATTAAAACGTATCCTTATCATAGGTACGATATTTCCTGTCCTTTTCTCCATCGTCCTCTTTTTCGGGATATTGATTTCCGGCGAAGATGACGACAGTTCCAACAGCTATTCGCCTGTCTACTCTGGCATGAATCTGTCAGCCGATGTCCTCAAACATCAGCCGATGGTAGAAAAATATGCCAGAGAAAACGGTATCTCGGAGTATGTGAACGTCCTGCTTGCCATCATACAGGTAGAAAGTGGCGGTACGGCTATTGATGTCATGCAGTCCAGCGAAAGTCTGGGACTACCGCCAAACTCATTAAGTACAGAAGAATCAATAAAGCAGGGGTGTAAATATTTTGCGTCCCTGCTTTCTTCCTGTAAAGCAAAAGGCATGAATGACATTAACGTGGTCATTCAATCTTATAACTATGGTGGTGGCTATGCAGACTATGTGGCGAAAAATGGAAAAAAGCACAGCTTCAACCTTGCGGAGAATTTCGCAAAGAATAAATCTTGCGGTACAAAAGTGACCTATACGAACCCGATAGCGGTCAGTAAAAATGGTGGCTGGCGGTATAACTACGGAAATATGTTCTATGTGGAGCTGGTCAACCAATATCTGACCGTGAAGCAGTTCAGCAACGAAACGGTACAGGCTGTTATGAATGAAGCGTTGAAGTATCAAGGCTGGAAGTATGTCTACGGTGGCAGTAACCCGAACACCTCTTTTGACTGTTCTGGTCTTATCCAGTGGTGCTACGGAAAAGCCGGAATCAGCCTGCCACGAACCGCACAGGCACAGTATGACGCAACCCAGCATATCCCATTGTCACAGGCACAGGCTGGCGATTTGGTCTTTTTCCATTCCACCTACAATACCAGTGATTATGTTACCCATGTAGGAATCTATGTGGGAAACAATCAGATGTATCATGCCGGAAATCCAATCGGCTATACCGATTTGACCTCTGCCTACTGGCAACAGCACATCATTTGTGCCGGAAGAATTAAGCAATAGAAAGGACTTGAAATATGTTTAAGAAGAAAGAAAAAACAATGAAAGAACCCAAAGAAAAGAAAGTGCGTACCATGAAAGTCGGGACACACAAGAAATCTGTCCTGCTGTTGTGGGCGGTACTTCTTGCAAGCACCAGCTTTGGCGTGTACAAGAACTTTACCGCCATTGATACCCACACAGTACACGAAAAAGAAATCATTCAGTTAAAGTTGAACGACACCAACGGGATTGAAAATTTTGTCAAGAACTTTGCGAAAGCCTACTACTCATGGGATACCAGCAAGGAAGCCATTGAAGCAAGGACAACAGAAATCAGTAAATACCTTACCAAAGAATTACAGGACTTGAACGCCGATACTATCCGAACAGATATACCAACCAGTGCGACTGTTACAAATGTGCTGGTCTGGAATGTAAAGCAGTCTGGAACGGACGATTTTACCGTTGCCTACGAAGTAGATCAGCAGGTAAAAGAGGGAGAACAGACACAGGCAGTCACAGAAAACTACACCGTGACCGTTCATGTGGATAAGGACGGTGCAATGGTCATTACCCAGAATCCAACCCTTGCTCCGGCGGTACAGAAATCAAAGTATGAACCGAAAGTACAGGAAGCAGATGTCAGTGTCAGTTCCGACACAGTCAAGGACGCTACCGCTTTCTTGGAAACATTCTTTAAGCTGTATCCGACAGCTACGGAAAAAGAACTTGCCTATTACGTCAAAGACGGTGTGCTTGCTCCTGTTTCCGGCGACTATGTATTTTCGGAACTGGTAAACCCTGTCTTTACCAAAGACGGCGATAACCTCAAGGTCAGTGTGTCTGTGAAGTATCTGGATAACAAGTCGAAAATGACGCAAATCTCACAGTATGAGCTTGTGTTACATAAGGACGATAACTGGAAGATTGTAGAATAAATAATCAAGGCTTGCGTCATAAACCGTATAGTATGCTCCGCAAGCCTCATTTCGGTATGATTTGCAAGCTGATTAATATAGTTGTTACATTTCGTTTAAGAGATTATAATAATTAAAACAGCTAAAATCTATCAATTTTTAACAGTAGTATGTGGACATAGTTGATAAAAAATTGCTTTTTCAATGATAAGATATATTTCTAAGGAGGAACGAGATATGGCACAGAGCATTTTGATTGTAGACGACGAAAGAGATATTGTATCAATGCTAAATCAATATTTTTGCAAAATTGGTTATGTAGTATACACAGCAATTAACGGAAAAGAAGCACTGAATGCAATCACAAAACATCCAGATATTATTTTATTAGATATAAATATGCCAGATATGAATGGTTTTACAATTTGTGAAAAAATCAGGAATTTTGTGTCCTGTCCTATTATTTTTTTAACAGCTCGGATTGAGAACTGTGATAAAATCAAAGGATTTGCTGTCGGTGGTGACGACTATGTTGTAAAGCCTTTCTCCGTTGATGAATTAGAAGCCAGAGTTGCTGCACATTTGCGGAGAGAAAAAAGACATGGTTATGTGTATAAGAGACAGGTCCGCAATAGTTCAGTTCGATAATAATATAGTAATTGATTATTCATCACGAGTTGTTTTTTATAGAAATGCTGAAATAAATTTTACGAAGAAAGAGTTTGATATTATTGAATTTCTTTCACAAAACAAGGGGATTATTTTTGATCGTGAGACAATTTATGAAAAAGTATGGGGCTTAGATGGTTCTGGCGACAATTCTGTTATTACAGAACATATACGCCGGATAAGAACAAAATTCCTTTCTATAGGCGACAATCCTTATATAGAAACTGTCTGGGGGTGCGGATATAAATGGAAAAAGTAAAGCGAAAAATTTCAAGGCATTATATTGACAACATGAGTATTAAAAATTCATTTGTTTTTTATGCTCTTATTTCCTTAGTGATTGGTATTGTAATAGGTGTTATATCTATTACTCTTGTAGATGATTACAGAATAAACCTTAACTATAAATATGAGGACATGACAACAAGGTATGATATACCTGAAAATGGTTCATTTACAGCGAAATATAACAAAGACCAAACAGAATACACAATATATAATGCAAGTGAAAAGGAAGTATGTAATTTTGTTGTAGACTATCAAAAGGAACGTCCAGTACAAGAATATATTTATCCTAATCATGTTTCTTACATTGAAGTTTCACCAAAGTTTACTAAACATGATAGAATTGTGGATTCTGCTCTAGGTGTGGTTAATATTGTCACCATTCCTATTGTTCTTTCAATTAGCATGATTCTTTGTGTGACTATCTTTGTAAACCGAAAATTAGTAAGACCCATAAAGTTACTGACGAATGCATACAGAAAAGTCGAAAACAACGAACTGGATTTTACGTTGCCTTACCCTTATAAAGACGAGATGGGGAGGCTGTGTCTTGCATTTGAGAAGATGAAAAATTGTTTATATCAAAACAACCAAAAAATGATACGGCAATTTACTGAACAAAGGAGATTAAATGCTGCTTTTTCACATGATTTACGCACGCCTTTAACAATACTAAAAGGACATACCACAATGTTGTTATCATTTATTCCCAAAGGATTAGTTTCTCAACAGGAGGTACTCGACGAATTATCAACAGTACGCAACAATGTGGAACGGCTTGAAAAATACGTTAGTGCTATGACAAACTTATACCGTTTAGAAGATATAGAAATCGAAAAAGAAAACATAAACTTTGACTTCTTATTAAAAACCTTATCAAATACAACGGAAATGCTCTGTTCTGATATAGAATATACGATTAAAACAAATTGTAATAAACAGCAAACTCTATTTATCAATCTTGAAATTATCATACAAATTTATGAAAACCTGTTGTCTAATAGCATTAGATATGCTAAGTCGATGATAGCTATTGATGTAAATAAACAGGAGGAATTTTTATTGATTACGGTCTCTGACGATGGCTGTGGTTTCAAAAGTACGGATATAGAACGTGTAACATTACCATTTTATAAACCATCGCAAGATACTACGTCTGAACATCTAGGTCTGGGATTAAACATTTGTAAAATATTATGTGAAAGGCATGGAGGTACAATAAAAATTTCAAATAATCATAAGGGGGGAGCCTGTGTTACAGCTTGTATAAAAATTGCATATGTTGATGAAAAATAGACATTTTCCCCATATAATTGCATTAAGCACTTATAAAGGAGGTTTCGATTATGAAAAAAATTATCTGTATTATTTTAATAACTGTCACAAGCATTTTGTCCGGGTGCAATTCAACATCAGATGAAGAAATAATATCATCACAGGATTTCAAAGAGAATTATGAGGTTTCGTCCTATGGAACTGAGGAAAAAATTAATACTTTATCAGATGTTGAGCTTACATCAAGTGAAAAAGAGTATTCTGACTTAGAAAACGCAAAATTTTTTTTAGAAAATAACTCCAACAAAGAGTATCATTATTCTAAAGCTTATTTTGAAATTGAAGCGGAGCAATCAGAAACATGGTATCAATTAACTCAACTTTATGACCCATCAAAAGATAACGAAGATGATGCAGTTATAAATCCCACCGAAAGATTAAGTTTATCATTTGATATTTCCTCGGTTTATGGCGAACTCCCATCAGGGCACTATAGAATAATAGTAAGTATTTCTTATTTCGAATCCCCTAAAGATTGGGATTATGACACTTATTATTTGGCATGTGAATTTACATTAAAATAGTATATCAGAAAGGAAACAAATGGGAACAGCAAAATGGATATACTGTCCTATATGCAAGAATAAAACAAGAACAAAAATCAGAACGGATACTAAGTTGATAAATTTTCCACTGTATTGTCCAAAATGCAAACAGGAAAACCTAATTAATGCCAGCAAATTAAAAATAACAGTAATCAAAGAGCCAGACACTTAGATGCAGAGCCGATAATTCAGAGGATTTCATATCTCATAGATTATCGGCTCATTTTTATTACCTATCACCATATCCCGTATGATTGGCAGGCAAATAAAAATGGAGGAACTAATCTTCCCCCACTTCCTTTGATTTGATGATACCAGCAGCGACGCTCTCCATGACAACCATATCTTTGTCGTCGAAAGTATCAAGCTGTTGTTCCAACTGTCTGCGGCGAGTGCTTTTTACTTTGTCACTGGTCGGCAGGAAAATTTCATCAACAGACACATTAAGTAGAGTTACAAGGTCATAAAACACCTGTAAACTTGGGTGCTGCGCTCCCACCTGTTCACGGGTCAGACCTTGTTTCATCCTTGCCGCTTTGATGGCAAGACCAAAGGCTCTGAAATCGTATTTATCTTCTGTTTTACGCATAATTAATCACCTCACTACATTTTACTGTTCCTAAAGAATTTGTGACAGGTACAGTAAAACGTATTGCAAGGTTTATCAGTTCCTATAAACAGGTAAATAACAATATATGCTGCTTGGCGGTAAAAAAAAACCGTTGTCAGCAGTAATGCTTTTATACGTCCTTTTAGATAGAACGACGGTTCATACAGCCGCCGTTTTATTTTTGTCCAACGGTGAACAAACTACTGGTTGGTTTTGTTTTAGCGGCTTCAGGAGGTAGCCGCATGGAATGCCTATACATTCAACAATATTCGACCATTGGTAGCTTGTTAAAAAAATCCGTTTAACTTTTGCGGATTATATCGCTCTTGTATATGGTTTTTCACATCACATAGCAGGAACAATTTATAAGGCACAAGAACAGCACGTCAGTATTGCTCTTGTGCTTTTTTGCTACTTTAAAAAATTTTTTGATTTTTTTCTGATTCGGGTTACAAATCACCCCTCCGTGTTGAGTGTTAGTGCGGAAAGAGGTAAAAAGCCTTTTCGCTTTAGCAACTTCAACTTGAAAGGAGGTGAGATTATGAAACCTTCTTCATTTGAGAACGCTATAAGACTTCAATTTGACTGTCTGGCTCGTAAGGTGATTGGCAGAACTGTAAAGAACTACAACAAAGAACTTGCCAGACGTGCAAAGCATGAAATATCTTTCTGTGAAATACCAGAGCTGGAATTAAACCAGCTGGGTGTATCGGACGAATACTCGCTTGAATTTACTTCCTTTGATGTGTTCGGTACAGAAGTTCGTGTCTATGATGAGAAATTATGTGAAGCAATCAAAAAATTAAGTGAAAGACGACGCAATGTTGTGTTGATGTTCTACTTTCTGGAATTACCAGACGCAGAAATCGCAGAGATTTTGGATATTTCCAGAAACTCTGTTTATAGAAACAGAATGTGTTCACTAAAGCTCATTAGAGATATGTACGAGGAGGAATTATAACATGATGAAGTCTACAAAAAAGTGTCCTCTATTCTCCACAATCAGTTTAGCTGCTGATGGCGACGAAGTGGCAATAGAGAAAATTTTAAATCACTATGACGCTTACATATCAAAAGCAAGTTTACGCCCGTTCTATGATGAACACGGAAATATGTATATTGTGGTCGATATGGAACTGAAAGGCAGAATTAGAGCTGCCCTTATTAAAGCAATTCTAGGTTTTGAAGTCAGAGTGAAATAAGCGAATATATACGGAGTGTGATACCACCTCATTCCAGCTCCGTTTTACAAGTGTTCTTTGAAAATTGAATAAAGTAATCAGATACGTTTGATATGCGGTGAGCCGACGGACTGGAACGCCATGACCCATGAAAAGGAGGGATAAAGAAGCGAGCGACCACGCCAGTGATCCGTAAGCGACTGTTGGAAAAGTTGCTGCCATGACCCGTATATCAGAATAATGATACACTCGCATGGTGCGGTTCACCCATCAGAATGGGAATGGTGAAATTCCAGTGGAGCTTTCCAAAGCCATCTGATTACTTCTTACTTTATAGACAAATTCTTTCATAATGTACAAGCATTTTTGCATACTTTGTAAATATATTGTAGTGAGGTGGTTCAATGGCAAATGACGCAAAGGTAGTTTGCAAGAATGTTTTTAAAAATTGTGATAAAGCGGCGTTTACAAAAGCATTTACTCTAAAATGGATAGAGTTGATAAATCAATATGAAAAAAATAAAGGAAGGGCAACTCCTGCCAGATGATAGACAAACTATCCTACAAGATGTTATAATAACATTATGTAGAGATAGTTTGTTTCGTCTTCTCAAAAAGGAGAACGAAGCATGATAGAATCAAAATCAAGAGTTGCTATTTATTGCCGCTTATCAGAGGAAGATAGAAACAAACAATCAGAAACAGACGACAGTAACAGTATTCAGAATCAAAAGTCAATGTTACTTCAATACTCATTAGAGCATGGTTGGGAAGTCTACAACATATACAGTGATGATGATTACACTGGTTCTGACAGACGACGACCAGAATTTAACAGGTTGTTGGAGGACGCAAAGAATCGTAAATTTGATATTGTCCTTTGTAAGACACAATCCAGATTTACCAGAGAACTAGAATTAGTGGAAAAATATATCCACGGTCTTTTTCCTATTTGGGGTATTCGCTTCATCAGCATTGTTGATAATGCAGATACCGCTAATAAAGGAAATAAGAAATCAAGACAGATTAACGGTCTGGTGAATGAGTGGTACTTGGAGGATATGTCAGAGAACATTAAAAGCGTTCTCACTGACAGAAGAAAGAACGGACACCATATCGGTGCTTTTGCTCTGTATGGTTACAAAAAAGACCCTGACGTAAAAGGGCATTTGATTATTGATGAAGAAGCTGCGGAAGTTGTCAGAGAAGTTTTTACACTGTTTTCACAGGGATATGGAAAGACCGCCATTGCCCGTATGCTGAATGACAGAGGAATACCAAACCCTACGGAATACAAACGACTTCATGGTTTGCGTTACAAGCAGCCTAAAACGAAAAACAGTACCCTATGGAAATATTTTGCCATATCAGATATGTTGGTGAATGAAATCTATATCGGGAATATGGTTCAAGGGAAATATGGCAGCGTTTCTTATAAGACAAAGCAAAACAAACCCAGACCCAAAGACGAGTGGTACAGAGTTGAGGGTACACATGAGCCGATTATTGACCGTGAGTTATGGGATAGGGTTCAAGCATTGGTAGCTCAAAAGGCAAAACCTTTCACAGTTGGCACAATCGGTTTATTTGCCAGAAAAGCTCGCTGTATGAATTGTGGTTATACAATGCGTTCGTCAAAGAATCATGGTAAGCATTATTTACAATGCTCTAACCGCCATGTAGCAAAGGACGCTTGTATAGGTTCTTTCATTTCAGTAGACAAATTAGAAAAAGCTGTGATTGATGAACTTAATAAGTTATCCGCAGAATATCTTGACAAAGATGAGCTTGAACAAAATGTGCAATTCAACAATGACTTGCGAGGTCAAAAAGAAGCTCTGGAAACGGAGATTGCTGCTTATCAAAAAAAGATTGCGGAATATACAAAAGGAATCCGAGAATTATATTTAGATAAGGTAAAGGGTATTCTTTCCGAACTTGATTACTTGGATTTATCCAAAGACTTCTCAACACAAAAAGAAAGGCTCGAAAAACTGGTGATTGATACGCAGAAACAGCTTGATGTTATTGAAAGAAAAATGCTGATTGGCGACAACAGACGACAGTTAATCGAGCAATATACAAATCTTGAACACTTAGACAGGGAAACGGTTGAAAAGCTGATTGATTATGTATTGGTTGGCAAAAAAGACCCTGTAACTAAGGAAGTACCTATTGAAATACATTGGAATTTCTAGGGTTCTCATATCTGGCAGCTAGTATGCCAGATTATCGGGAACTTTCTTTTAAAACCTCAATGTTGTCTTTATACAATCGCACCCTC
>OJOM01000509.1_pt1 | contig 19538 bp, 9 predicted proteins | sample 1598231 | NCBI WGS metagenome assembly OJOM01 (sample SAMN03922465, study PRJEB24848) | human gut metagenome | isolation source: stool sample | host: Homo sapiens | place: Germany | collected 2010-11 | reverse complement strand
TATTTTTTACTATTAAAAGAATTTTTTTAATTTTTTAGCAAGGATGTTGCAAGGAGTGAGAGTATGAGTAAAAATCAATCGAAAAAATGGCAGTTACTTACTGCCAGTATTATGATGTCAGTTTGTACATCATGCTTTACTGCACTGCCGGTCTGGGCTGCAGAATACGATGAACCGCTTGTCGGCTATGTTGATGATGATCTTGATATCATCGGAGACGATGGCAACACAGTAGAGCTGGATAAAGCTACTAACACTATTACCTATGATTTCCAAGGTAAGGACCATACCTTTACTGTAAAGAACGAAGATGCTGTTTCTAACTCCAATAAATATAGCTATGTCTACAATAACGTGGGCGCTGATGGCAGCAAGGGGACACTGCACATTTACCAATCCAACAACCTGTGGAATCCCTGGGCCGGTGTCAATGGCATTGCAGCCAGCGGCAACACTATTATCAACAGTAATCTGGATATCACTGCAACATCTGATTATGCCTCTGTAGGTGTGACAGCTGGCAATGGTGCTAAGCTCGTTATTAATGGTAACGTTAAAATGCGCAAGGATGATCCTTCTAATCCCTGGGGCATTATCACTAAAAACGTTCATGGCAACATCGGTCCTGGCGGTGCAACCTCTATGGATCCTACAGACGTTAACTATACTGGCGCACGCTGGCAACCGAGTGCCTTCAGCGTTGGCTATACTATGGGCGATATTACTGTTAATGGTAATGTAGATGTTGCTGTACGCGGTACTGCTGTCAATGTAGGTGCTTACAATTCGATGAAGGGCGTACATCCTTACAATCTCGCATCTATTAACCTGGTAGGCAATTCTATTAAAATTGAAACCCCGTCTGATGAAAGAAAAGAGGACGGCAGCTTTAAGGAAGCATATTATTCTCTGGCTGCTTATGGCGGTACAATCAATATCAACGTTGTTGATAGAAATAACAACCAGGATAAAAGCTCTATCGATAACGAAAATCTGGAGGCAGTTGATGGCAATACCACTAACCTTATCGGTAACGTAATTTCCCTGAAGCGCTCCGAACGTACAGATAAGCCTGACGTATATCAGGATGGCCGTGTTAATATCGGCCTGGTAACCAAGGACTCCACCTGGAAGGGTGTAGTTGATAACGCAGGCAAAACTCAGGCAGGTGAAGTTAACGTTTGGCTGAGCAACGGCGCACAGTGGGCACACGAAGCAACCTCCAGAGTCGACGGCCTTGATTATACTCATATGCCTGCTTACAGCAAGCCGAGCTACGATAACTTTGATGGCGTATCCTATGTTAATAAGCTGGTTGGCGGCAAAAAGGCTGCTAACACCGGTTATATTTATCAAAATAGCGATGTTAAGCTGAACATTGCTAATTATAGCGGTTACAATACTATTGTTTATAAGCATAACAATAAGGGTACAGAAAAGGCTGACTTTATCGGCGGCGATACAACCATTAAGCATGCTGCTTCCGGTTCTAATATTACCCTGGCAACTGGCAACAACAATATTAACCTCAGCGATGGTGATGAGGTTGCTGCAGTGCTCAATGCGTTGGCAAGCAAGCTGACCTATGAAGCCTATGCGAAAGACAACGGCGGCGAAAGAAATCTTAACGGTAACGTTATCATCGCTTCCGGCCTTACTGCTTCCAGCATCACTGCTGATGTCAAAGGCTTCATCAAATTTGACGAAGAAACCGGTGTTGGCGGTTACGTTAAGCCGCAGGAGGGTGAGCAGAATTCCACTGAAATTACCAGTGGACTGACAGGTACTGCTTCTGATAGCGAGTATACTGCTGCTAATATCCGTCAAAATGATGGTTCCTATAACTTTACCAAGTCTACCACTATTGACGTGGAGGATGGCACTGCTATTGATGCCGCTGCAAATATTAAAATTAATGCTGAAGATGCAGCTTTGACCTTAGATGCCAAGCAGGGCATTGTTACTAACGGCCAAAATGTGGATATTGATGCCCGTACCTTATACATTTCTGCAAAGGAAGATGCTATTGTTGCTGATGGCGGTAAGGTAACAAGCCTGGGCATGACCAATATCAACAATGAAGATAAAACAGATAATCCGGCAGCGAAGAATGCAGTTAAGGCAATTAATGGCGCTGAGGTTATCTTGGGCAATGGTGTAATTAAGGGCAATGTCATCAGTGATGGCTCTGCAGTTAGCATCAATAAGGATAACCTGGATAAGGACGGCAATTATAAGACCGGCTCTTTGGAAGGCAATCTTGCTATTGCAAACGGCGGTGTAATAGACCTGACCGTTGCCGGTTATGCACAAAAATTCAACGGCAGCGTTGTGAAGACCGGTGATGTGGCAACTGCAGCTGTTGGGGACGACGGTAAAGTTAATTTGACCGTTGCTGATGGTGCTGTATGGACCGGCGCTCATAAGAACGCTGATGCTGAGCTTAACCTGACTCTTTCCGGCGGTACCTGGAATAATACCGGTACAGATGCAACCTTGGTTAATACCTTAAAAGGCGGCAAGGGTGTTGTTAAGACTATTAAATATATCAACCCGAACGGCGGCAATAACGAGGAAGTAGAAATCCCCGTTAACGGCTTTATCAGCATGGCACCTGATGCTGGTGCAGTTACCGTAGGCAGCTTCGGCGGTACTCATATCGTAAGCTATGACCATGATAATGCAGGCACTGATGTAAGTGATTACAAGGGCGGCAATTTCACTGTTGAAAAAGCAGATGAAGGTTCTATGCTGATTGCGGCAACAAATAGCAAAAACATCAAGACTAATGACAAGGATGCTGTTGAAGCAGCCTTCAAGGCATTGGCACAAAAAATTTACTATGGCAATGCAGGTGTTGATGAAAACCTGACCGGTAAGACTATGATTAGCTCCGGCCTGACATCTTCCAGCATTTCCCGTTGGCTTGGCGATATGAAATTTGACAGCAATGGTGGCGTAGGCAGCTTTGTTGGCGGCAGCGGTATTAATATTACCGGCAATTACGAAACTGCGCTGATGAAGGGCGCAAGAGCGGCAACCACCAGCGCTATGCTTTCCTGGCGTGATAATGCTGCGAACGTAATTTATCGCGGTGATATGCTGCGTGCACATATGGAAAGCGATGGTATCTGGGCTAAGACCTTCGGCGGCAAGGATAGCTACAATGCAAATGCAGTTGATCTGAGCAACAGCTATTGGGGTGCACAGGTTGGCTATGACCGTATGTATGACAATGGCTGGATTCTGGGCGCTGCAATTGATTACCAGAAGGGCAGCTCCAGCTACAATTACACTGATGATGATTTCGGTGTTATTGGCGGCAACAGCGGCGATAACAAGCTGTACAGCGTTGGCCTGTATGCTTCTAAGGACCTGGGCAAGGGCGCTCATATGGACTTCGCTGCTAAGGCCGGCAGCGTACGCAGTGAGTTCAGCGTACACAACGGCATTGGTACTGAGCTGAGCGGTATTTACAGAAACCGTGGCTACAGTGCTACCGCAAGTCTGGCAAAACGTATCGGTACGGATAAGAGCTATCTGGAGCCGCAGGTACAATTGACCTGGGCACAGCTGGGAGGCAGAAACTTTGCTGCTGCTACCGATAGCGGCGAAGTGCTGAACGTTAACCAGGAAGGCTACAACAGCCTTGTTGGTCGTCTGGGCTTAGAACTCGGCAAAACCGGTCGTATGGGTTCTGTATATGCTCGCTTCGGTCTGGCACATGAGTTCTCCGGTGATATTACCGGCAACTATAGCGCAGAGGACGGTGGCAGCAAGACCACCTCTGTAGAAACTAAGGGCACCTGGGCAGAAATGAGCCTGGGCACTACCTTGAACATTAAGCCTAATGCAAGCGCATATTTCGATGTATCACGCACTTATGGCGCAGATTACGAGCATGACTGGAAGTTCAGCGGCGGTCTGCGCTTTGCACTGGACCGTTTGCCGAAGCAAGCTCAGGAAATCAGCGGCAAGGCTGAAGCTGAGCAGTTCCTTGCAGGAGAGGGCGCAGCAGTTCAGAAAAATGCTGCTGCTAACGTGAAGACTGAAGCGATGCCGGGTATTGCTGAAGAAGAGCATACTCTCAATGCTCAGCCTGCAGCAGAGAACGCGCACGAGACTGTAGCTGCGCAAGAAACTGCTGTAGAAGAAGCTCCTGCAGCAGAAACAACTACTGCTGTAGAGCATTCTGAGCCTACTTATGTGGAAACTGTAACCACCTATGCTGCACCTGAGCCGACAGCAGCTGATTTCGATGAAATGAGCTTTGAGCTGGCTCCTATCGTTGTTACTGCTTCCCGTGCAGAAGAATCCATCCTGAAGGCCAAAGCAGACATGAGCGTTGTTGGCCGTGAGGAAATCGAAAAGATGCATATGGAAAACGTAGAGGAAGCTCTGCGTACTGTTCCAGGTGCACAATTCCTGAATTATGGCGCTAACGGCCTGAATGCTAATCTGAGCGGCATCCGCCTGAACGGCAGCAAGGACGTAGTTATCCTTGTCGATGGTGTAAGAGTTAATGACTTCAAGGGCTCCGGCAGCAGCGGTTATATGTTTGCAGCACTCATGAACAACATGGATAACATTGAGCGCGTGGAAGTACTGCGCGGCAGTGCGGCAACCATGTATGGCAGCGGTGCTAAGGGCGGTGTTATCAACATCATCACCCGTAAACCGACCGAAGCCAAGACTGTAATTGATATTTCCCGCGGCAACTTCGGTAAAGAGGCTTATAACTTCAATACCCAGGCTGCCAAGAACAAGGTCAGCTACAATATTTATCATGACAGATCCATTTCCGGTTCTACCAAGGACGGTAGCGGTAAGGTATGGCCTGGTCAGAGCAACACCAAGAGCAGCGGTGCTAAGTTTGAATATAGATTTAATGATGCTAATAAGCTGACTGTAAACTATGAAACTATTGGCTCCAACTACACTGGTACTGACCTCGTATATGGCGGTAATTATGTAGGTATGTATGACAGCGACAGCGTTACTTTGAAGCATGATTGGCAGATTAATGATGCCTGGAGCAACACCCTGCTGTACCGTACAACGAAGGAGAAACATTCCTGGGCTAAACCGGGCGGTGAGGATCCTGATATGATCGTGCCTATTACCGGTAACCAGGAATACAAGCTGTTTAGCGATAACTTCCAATATCATTCCGATCGTTACTCCATGTACGGTGGCATTGAATACAGCAAGGGTAAGGACAACGATGTACACAAGGATGCTACCAATACCTCCCTCTTCCTGCAGGGTGATTGGGAAATCCTGCCGCATCTGACACTGTCCGGCGGTATCCGTCATGACCGTCCGGAAAACTTTGACAGCCATAATTCCATCAGCTACAAGCTTGGTTGGGATATTACCGAAAACGATACCCTGTACGCAGGTCGTAGTGATTTCTACATCATGCCGAGCCTGACTCAGCTGTACGATCATAGATTTGGTAATGAAAAGCTGCTGGCTTCTGAAGGCCGCACTACCACCATTGGTTACAACCACAAATTCAATCCGGATAACTATGTGATGTTCAACTGGTTTGAAACTAAAACTGCAGTTGGCATGAGCATGAGTAATACTACTGATAAGAATGATCCGACCTACGGTCAGTATCAGAACAGCCGCGACGGCGTATCCCGTGGTTGGAACGTACAGTATAATGCACGTCTGAGCGATACCCTGATGTTCAAATTTGGCTGGGCACATCTGCTCTTCAACGAGGCTGATAACTTTACCATGGGTTATGCACCGAAGGATAAAGCAACCTTTGGCCTGTACTATGATAAGGACAAATTCGGTGCTGCCTTCGATGGCTTCTACTTCATCCGTGATACCAAGGGCCTGAAGCCGGGCGTTAAGGGTTGGCCTTCTGATAAGTATGGTGTTTACAACCTGTCTCTTAACTACACTGCTGATAAGCAGACCAAGTTCTACCTCAAGGTGGACAACGTATTCAACAAGCTGTGGGCTGAGCATACTGACGCTATTTGGAACGATGGTGCGGGCTGGTATTCCATGCCGGGAAGAAGCTTCGTACTTGGTATGCAGTACACCTTCTAAGCTACGAGTTAATCATGTTATATACGGAGCAGAACGCTCTGCTCCGTATTATATAAATTGTATTTTTTGATGATGCAAAGGAGATTTTATCATGGCAAAAACTACTGAAAAAGCAGATACTAAAGTAACTGAAATGGAAAACAAAATTGAAAAGATGACTCAGTTCCTGGCTGACAATAAAATCGAATGCTTCGATATCCAAAAAATGGAAGACGAGCATCACACCACTATCTTCCGTAGCCGCATGGAAGTAAAAGGCCAACTGTTGCCGATGGCATTGCTGATGGATGACAGCGTTTACATGCTGCTGCAGGTACAAATTGCTCCGCAGGTAATTGATGAAGAAAAGCTGAAAGCACTTGCCGGTGCTATCAACAACATGAACAACAACGTGCGTCCGTTCAAATTCACCGTTTCCGAGAGAGGCGACTTCATGCTGAATGCTTGTATTACTGCTGAAAACACCACCTTCAACCCGGCTTTGGTTAATGCTATCATGGGCGAAGCTGTTAAGTTCATGGAAGCACAATATGGTAACATCATGGAAGCTGTTTGGGCTAAATAAGGAGAGTGGCAGAAATGAAGAAGAAACTTATGACTTTACTGATGAGTGCCGTTATGGCTTTGGGTATCAGTGCCAGCGCATTTGCTGCACCTGTCGGCGTTGTTAACGTTAATGCAATTTTGAACAGCTATCCCGGTATTACCGAGATTGCTAAATCTGTAGCACAGGAAAAAACTCGTCTGCAGGAAGAATTCAACAAGAAATCTGCCAACATGAGCGATGCAGATAAGCAGGCTCTGGCTGAAAAGCTGAGCAAGCAGCTGGCTGACTTTGAACAGAAGAAGATGGCGCCTGTGCAAAAGAAAATCAACAAGACCATTCTGGACGTAGCTAAAGCAAACAACATTGACAGCGTTGTGAATATGAATGCTATGGTAGCAGGTGGCAAGGACCTGACTGACGAGGTTATTAAAGCGCTGAAATGAACGCAGCGTCTTAATGAGAAATTGAATTCTTTTATTGAAAAGTCACAGGCTGCATTGATGAGCAGCAGTCTGTTTGATTAATGTATAAGCTGTACGGAGTTATATTTTGTACAGAAGGGAGAAGCAGAAACGATGATTGTTTCTGCTTTTCCTAACCAATTTTTAAGGAGGAGTATATGCTGAAGCTAAGTAGTAAAAAGAAAAATGCTTGCCTGGCACTTGCCGTTGCTGCAACTATTTTAGGCGGCGGTACTGTTTTTGCAGCAGAAACTGCTAATTACACTAATACTATTACTGGTGCAGGTTATATTGATTCTGCCTATGAAGATATAATTGATGAGAACGGAGTATATAAATTTAACCAGGATACTCAAATTACTCATAACAAATATGGCGTTGAGCTAATGGAAAACGCTAAAATTGATGCAACCGGCAAAACACTGACCTTTAATATTAAGGACGTAACACAGAGCGGCGCGGGTATTAAAATTGATGATGTTAATACCTTGTCTGTTAAAGCTAATACCGTAAAAATGAACCTGACCAATAAGAGCGGTGTAACACTTCATTCTGAAGGCTTGCAGGGCGTACGAATTACTAATTATGATGCTAAGCTGACTGTTGATGGCAATTTGGATATTACCGCCGATGGTACAACCAATACTATTGGTATTTATAACAGAGGCAACGTTGTTGTTAATGGCGATGTAAAGCTGAACATTGAAGGACATAATGGCGGTAATGATATTTATGGTGCCAGCGGCCTTTATGCTACAAGCAGCATGAAATCAACCAAGGGCGGCAACATTACCATTAACGGTAATGTTGACTTCCAGGGTAATGCCAATGGCCTTGTGGCCAACAGTGGCGGTGCTGTAGTTAATGTTAAGGGCGGCAATATTGCTATTAACAAGGATCAGACTTTTGCGTATGCTGCTATCTATGCAATGGACGGCGTTATCAACATGAACGTTCTCAAAGATGAGGAAGGTAATGTTACCGGCGCAGATAGCAATAATGTTACTATCAAGGGTAACGTTGGCTTGCATACCGGTGCAACAAATAGTGCAGATATTTACGGAACCAAGAGTGAACTTAACCTTGGACTGACTACTGACACCTCCAGCCTGACTGGCGTTGTGTATAACCAATATGGCAGCGAGGGCGTTACTAAAAATGATGTAACCTTTACCGGTGCTGTTAACCTGTGGCTGCAAAACGGCGCAACCTGGACCAACGAAAAATGGGGCAAGACTGATAGAAATTTCCAAGGAAGCTATGTAACTAACTTTGTTGGTGGTGCAAGTGATGCAAAGGCTGGCAACATCTTCCAAAATGATAAGAAAACGCTGACTATTGATAACTACAGCGGTAACACCAACATCTTCTATGCACATACTGGCAATGGCGAGGCAACTGATAACTACGCAGCAGGCGACACTGTTATCAACAGTGCGGCAGCAGGCTCTGTAGTATCTCTGATCACTGATAATACCGGTGTTGCTATGGGTAATGCTGACAGCGTAGCTAACGTGCTGAATGCTTTAGCAGGCAAGCTGACCTACAGTAACTTCACCAAGGGTGAGGAAAACCTGAAGGGTTATGTGAAGATTGCCAGCGGTCTGACTGCAGGCAGTGCTGCTATTCAGACCGGCGACATCGCCTTCAATAAGGCAGATGGCAAGGGCACCTATGCAAAATCTGAAGATAATCCTATCGTTCCCTCTAAGACAGAGTTTACCACTACCTTGACCGGCGATAAGGATAAAGATACTGAGTACGCAGGTAATATTAACGGCGATGGCGCTTATACCTTCAGCAATGATTCAACGATTACTCTGGCAAGTCCTGAGAACAATGCAGGTGCGATTACTGCTGAGCGTGATTTGACTATTGAAGCTGCCAAAGACCTGAAGCTGAAGGTTAATAGCTCAAAAGAAAATAGCTATGGCCTTGTACAGGATGCAGGTAAAAATGTTGTTATCAACGCAGAAAATCTGCATGTTGATATTACTAACAATAAGGGCAGAGCTGATGCGATTCATGTTAACGGCAGCTCCAATGGTGAGCGCGGTTCCCTTACTCTTAATGGCAACCTGAACATGAAAGCAACCCATGATATAAGTGCAGACGTTGGCGGCGCCTATACTTTGGGTGCTTACACATACCAGGCTGATATAGTGATTAACGGTAACGTTACCTCTGCAATTGATGCAGGTGCTGGTGTTAATGCCTATTACGGCGCATCACATCTGTATGCTTCCGGTGCAACCGGCGAGCAAAACGAAGGCTATAAGGCAGGCACGCTTACTGTCAACGGTAATGTTGACCTGAGCGGTACTGCACAGGGACTGTTTGCAAACATTGGCGGTGCTGTTGTTACAGTTAACGGCGGCGGTAAGATTATTCTTGATGAAAAGGCTGCCAAGAGCAATGGTTATGCAGCTATCCGTGCTGAGGACTCTACTGCTAACATGAATGTTAAGCTGGATGCTGCAGGCAATGCTACTGGCGGCCTGGGTAATGACGTTGTAATCAAAGGCAACGTAGCTGCCAGCGTTGGTGCTGTCAACAGCATTGATAAAAACGGTACGATGACCAGAGTTAATCTGGCGCTTGATACTGATAAATCATCTTTGCAGGGTGCAATAGTTAACGGCTTTGACCGTGAGGATGGCACTACCGGCATTGATACTGAAGCTGACGAGGGCGGAACTGTAAGCAAGCACTTCACCGGTGAAAACAACCTGTGGCTGCAAAACGGTGCAACCTGGACCAATGCGCTTTATGGAAAATTGAAGTTCTTTAAAGATGATAAATACAAGACTCCTTTCATGGGCAGCCATGTAACAAACTTTGTTGGCGGTGCAAGCGATGCTAAAGCAGGCAATATCTTCCAAAATGATAGAAGAACGCTGACCATTGATAATTACAGCGGCAATACCAATATCTTCTACGCACACAAAGGCAACGGTGAAGCAGCTGATAACTACGCAGCAGGCGACACCATTATCAGGCATGCAGAAAAAGATGCTGCCGTAACATTGATTACCGATAACACTGGTGTCAGCATGGACAGCGAAGACAGCGTAACAAACGTGCTGAATGCTTTGGCAGGCAAGCTGACCTACAGCAACTTCACCACTGATGAAAACAATCTGCATGGTTATGTGAAGATTGCTGACGGCCTGACTGCAAGCAGCGCAGCGCTGAAGACCGGCGATATCACCTTCAATAAGGAAGATGGCAAGGGTACCTATGTTAAGCCTGAAGCACCTGTTGTTCCGTCTAAAACAGAATTCACCACTACTTTGACCGGTGATACTGAAGCAGATACTGAATATGCAGGTAATATTCAGGACGGCAAGTACGTTTTTGCTGCAGATACTACAGTTAAAGCAGAAGCTAATTCTGCAGTTGACGTTAAAAAAGCACCACTTACTATTGAAGCAGGCAGTAACAAGCTTATTTTGACTGCTAAGAAGGGAAGCTGGACTGATGTTACTGTAGCATTTAATCACGATGTTGCAGGTACAACTAAAATTACTGCCGGTGAGCTGGTAATCGGCGCTGCTGGTGGCTATGGTGCTGGCGCTGACGGATATGACCGTTCCGGCCTCGTTGTAAAAAATGGCAACGTTGATATCACAGCAGCTACTACTACTGTTCATGCTCATTCTGACGCAACTAATCCTGCCTATGGTATTTTAGCGCAAAATAATGGTAGCCGTGTGGATATTCACGGTGACCTTAAGCTGGCAAATGACAGCCTTGGTCCTACCCATGGTCTTTGGGCCGAGGATGCAAAGGATTGGGGCGGCAAAGCATCTATCATTAATGTAGACGGTAAGGTTGATATTAACCTGAAAAATGGTAATGCACTGACTGCTATCAGAACCGGTTCTACCGTTACTGTCGGTGGCGGCAATATTCAGATTGCTAAGGACGACAGCAAGGAAAACTATGCACTGAAGGCTGATGGCGGTAATGTTAACGTAAATATGAGGTCTAACAAGCTTTCTGCCGGCAAAACTACTACAGTAATCAAAGGCAATGCAATTGCTTATAGCGAAAAGGCTAACTCTAATTATGACGCTCTTGATCGAGACAGTGTTATCAATATAGGCTTGTCTGATAAGGATTCTTCCTGGACCGGTGTTGCTTTTTCTAAAGACCTTGGTACAACTGGTAATCCTTATAAGGGTATCATTAATCTTTATGTTTCCAACGGTGCAACCTGGAACAATGAAGCATGGGGCAAAACCAATACATCCTTTGCTGGCAGCCATGTAGCTAAATTAACTGGCGGTAACAGTGAAGCGGCTGCAGGTAATATCTTCCAAAAGGACAGCAACAACCTGACCATTGATCTTTATCGCGGTAACACCAATATCTTCTATGCACATGAAGGAAATGGTGAAGCTGCTGCTAACTATGCAGCAGGCGACACTATTATTACAGGTGCTGTAGATGGTTCTGTTGTTAACCTGATTACCGATAACACTGGTATTGCTATGGACAACGAGGAAAGTGTTGCTAATGTATTGAATGCTTTGGCAGGCAAGCTTACATATAGCAATTATACTGAAGGCGAAAGAAATCTGACCGGTTATGCAAAAATTGCTGATGGCCTGACTGCAAGCAGCCAAACCTTAAAATCTGATACCATTAAATTTAATAAGGATACCGGTAAGGGTGGAACTAAAGAGGATGGTTCCGGTCCTGACGAGGGTGATACCAAGAACATTTTCACCGATTTTATCAGCGGTGAGAAACAGGGTGCATATAGCAGCGTACAGCAAGACGACCGCTCCTATGTATTTACTGAAGATACAACCATTAAGATTAACCAGATGACCTTTAAGGAAAAGGATCCGAACTGGGATACTGGCTTTATCATCAGCGGTGCTGCTGTACAAAATGGCAAGGACGTTAAGGATCTGGTGATTAAGGCTGAGAATAAGACTCTGAAGCTGAAAGTAGCTCTGGACAGCCAGACTATTCCGCCTGACCCGAATGCAGGTATTCTGAATAACAGAATTCCGCTGCGCGGCATCGATAACAGCATTGCAGGCAGCATAACAACAATTACTGCAGGCACTTTGGATATTGATATTGACAATACCTATTCCCGTGTATTGAGCAATGGCAACCCAATGATCGGCGCAGGCAGCGTAGCAGCTATCTACGTTAACAGCACTGGTGAAAAGGCTGCAGTAACTGTTAACGGCAATACTGTTATCAAAGCTCATGGCTATAATAACGTATATGGCGTTAACGCTAACGGCAATGCCGAAATCAAGCTGCATGGAGACCTGACCATGGCTAAGGACGGCGACAAGTGGGCTATTGAAAACGTTATCGATGGCAAAAACACTACTACTCTGGGTGAATCCTCCTGGAGAAACATTGCCGGTATCAACGCTCACGGTGCAGGTGCCAGCGTAGTTGTTGATGGCAAGACTACCATTGCAGCTCACGGCTCTGGTGCTGTAGCAGCAGATGGTGCTACTGTAACTCTGGGTGCAGCTGATATCGAAATTATGAATAACAGTGATGAAAAGGGCTATGCTTACCATGCTGTTGGTGCAGCTTTGGGTACTGTTAATGTAGGTGACGATGGCAAAACTGTTACTATTAAAGGTAATGCAGGCATCTTCGGCAAGCAGGGACAGGATAAAACTTTTGCCAGCGACAGCAAAGAATCCGTTGTTAACATCAAGCTGACTACCGAAGATTCTGCTTGGAACGGCGTTGCTTATAAGCACTTTACTGATGAAGAAAAAGCAAATGGCTATGGTGGTTCCATTAATCTGACTCTGTCCAACGGTGCATCCTGGACTAATGAAAAATATGGTCACACCTATGGTAATGAAGAGTGGGAAAAATACAGATTCACTGGCAGTGAAATTGCAAGATTCGTTGGTGGTGCAAGCGATGCTAAAGCAGGCAATATCTTCCAAAAGGACAGCAACGCGCTGACTATTGATAGCTATAGCGGCAACACCAACATCTACTATGCACACACCGGCAACGGCGAAGCAGCAGAAAACTACGCAGCAGGTGATACCATTATTAAGCATGCAGAGAAGGATTCTGTAGTATCCCTGATTACCGACAACACTGGCATAGCTATGGACAGCGAGGACAGCGTTGCTAACGTACTGAACACCTTGGCAGGCAAGCTGACCTACAGCAACTTCGTAAATGGCGAGAAAAACCTGACCGGTTTAGTGAAGATTGCTGACGGTCTGACTGCTTCTTCCGCAGCGCTGAAGACTGGCAATATCGCCTTCAGCACTGAAGATGGTAAAGGCAGCCTGAATAAGGAAGATGTTAAACCTGAACCTCCGACACCTCCGACACCGACCTATCCTGAGGATCAAAAGGCTGATAAATTTGACCAAGGCATTTCCGGCAATGACGAAAAATATAAAGAGGAAGGCGTACTGAAGGAAGACGGCTCCTATGTCTTCACCAAGAACCCGACTTCTATCGAAGTTAAAGAGGGCGCAGCAGTTGGTGCAACCGATAAAGATATCGTAATCGACACCACCAAGGCTAAGCTGGTGCTGAAGGGCGAAACCGGCATCAAGGCTGACGGTGCAGATGTTAATGTTAAGGGCAGCACTGATATCAGCGGTAAAGTAGGTATCGACGCAGTAAACGGCAACGTAACCTTGAACGGCAGCACTGTTATCAGCGGCACAGATGCAGCAATCAATGCAGGCGAAGGCGCTAATGTAGATATCAACACCAACAACAGCGCTCTGAACATCAAGGGTGATATCAACGCCAACGGTGGTAACATTACCGTAGATAGCGGTAAAGCAACCGGCACTATTGAAAGTAACGTAACTGCAAGCAACGGTGGCAGCGTTGAAATCAGCCTGAACGACAAGAACTCCACTCTGACCGGCGCTTATAATGTTGATGCTGACAGCAGCATCGTCATGAACATTGCTAACGGTTCAACCTGGAACCTGACTGATGACGAGGACGAAGCTTCAGGTATGTCCCTGATGAGAATGGCTAAGGCTCCGGCAGCTACCGCAAAAGGCCTGACACTCAATGGTGGCAAAACAGAGGCTGAAACCGGTTTCATTAATCTGCAAAAGAGAACTAAGGACGTCAAGATTGCTAATTACAGCGGTTGGGAAACCTTCATCTACAGTCATGAGGGTGCAGGCGATAAGGTTAGCGACTACAAGTCTGGCGATACCATTATCGATAAGGCAGAAAAAGGCTCTGGTGTAATCCTGTCTACCGATAACAGTGGCATTAACATGAAGGACAAAAACGCTGTTGAGGCAACTCTGAAGGCTTTGGCACAAAAGGTTACCTATAACGACCACGAAGCAAACGGCGGCAACCTGACTGGTAAGGTACAAATTGCTGATGGCCTGACATCTTCCAGCAAAGCTCAAAACGTCGGTAATCTGCATTGGGATGAAAACGGCAAGGGCCAATATGATCTTGACAGTGTAAACTGGAACAAGATCATCGAAGGCGATTACGAAACCTTTGTTATGAAGGGCGTAAGAAGCGCAGCAACCACCTCTCTGCACACCTGGCGTGACAACATGCAGGACACCTACACCGGTGCAGACTTGGCTGATGAAGACGGCATGTTCGCAAAAGCATTGGGCGGCAAGACCAGCTCCGATGTAAGCGGTCTGAAGGACAGCAACACCTACTATGGCGTACAGGTTGGCTACGACAAGGCAGCAGCAAACGACTGGCATACTGGCGTAGCGTTTGACTACCGCAACGGCGACTCCAACTACCTGTTGGGCGGCAAGGGCGACAACCAGATGTACAGCCTGGGCGTATACGGCGTGAAGAACTATGAAAACAATGCTTACTTCCGCGTAGCAGCGAAGGTTGGCCGTGTTCAAAACGAATACGATGTATACAATGAAATCCGCAGCCTGAAGCTGCATGGCGATTACAAATCCAACGCTTACGGCCTGACTATGGAATATGGCAAGACCTTCGGTGATGAGGATACCTACTTCACTCCGAAAGCACAGCTGACCTGGTCTCAGGTAGGCGCCAAGGATTACACTGCTCATACCGATAACGCAACCATGCAGATTTCTCAGGACAGCTACAGCAGCTTCGTTGGCAGACTGGGCTTTGAAGCAGGCGTGAAGAGCGAGAAGGGCCGCTTGTATGCAGGCCTGTTCGCAGCACACGAGTTTAACGGCGACATCAGCGCAAGCTACTTTGCAAACGATGGCGACAGAAAACACACCAGCTTCGATGGTGAAGAAACCTGGATGGAAATGAAGCTCGGCGGAACTTATGACTTCAGCAAGACTGCTCATCTGTATGCAGATATTGCTAAGGACTTTGGCGGCAACTTCGAACGCAAGTGGAAGCTGAACGCAGGTCTCCGTTTCGAGTTCTAAGATAATTATTTCAGCTCTCTCTTATATTCAGCTGCGGCGCTGTACTTGCAGCGCTGCGGCAACCTCAAAAAACTTATAAAAAAACAGCTCCGTCATGCGCAGTGCATTCGGAGCTGTTTTCACCTGTAATTCTCTTGACCATACTATTACTATATAGCTTATAATAACAATAAAAATCAAAGGAGGCTGATTATGTCGGAGCATTTATGCAACCTATCAACAGGGGATAAGGTTTACTTTTATGATAAAAGCATCGTCATCTATTTTCAGGGAGCACGCAAGGTATTAAGCACCTCGCTTTATAACGGCGGTTACCATGATGATTACGTTGCTGTATATAATTATGATGCCAAGCAGGGAGCAGGTATGCCCTGCGAAATGCTGGCTGATACCTATGTGGAGCACATGCGCCTTGTATCCAAGCGCCTGGCGCTGGACCCGGACAAGGTGAGCGGCATGGGTACGGCGGCAAGCATGGAAAACGCTGTGGTAGAGACATTGAGCTTTAAGGAGCTGACCGTAACTGCCATCGTAACCGGCGGTATCGAAACAAACGGTGGGCGTGCAGGTGACCCTGCTGATTATTATAAGCCTATGCCTAAGCCGAAGTACGGAACAATTAATATTATGCTGCTGTTGGACTGCGATATGCCGGAAGGAGTAATGGCGCGCGCTCTGGTGACCTGTACCGAGGCTAAGACCGCTGCCATTCAGGAGCTGCTGGAGGGCAGCAAATACTCCAACGGTATTGCTACAGGTTCCGGCACGGATCAGACGATTATCATCGCCAACAGTGCGAGCGAGCTGTACATGGAGGGGGCAGGCAAGCACTCCAAGCTGGGTGAGCTTATCGGCAAAACCGTGAAGAACGCAGTTAAAAAAGCGCTGGCCAAGCAATCCGGCCTCACTCCCGCAAAGCAGCATGACGTGTTCCGCCGCCTCAAACGCTTTGACATTAAGCCGGGCGATATGTGGCAGGCATACAGCGCACAGGATGCTGCGGTAGTAAAGCCGGAATATCTGCTGGCAGCCGAAAAGCTGGCTAAGGAAGATATAATGCTGGTATATACTTCGCTCTATGCGCACCTGCTGGACCAGCATTTGTGGGAGCTTATCAGCGCTAAAGAGATGCAGATGGCAGGGCAGAAGCTGCTGCAGGTTATTGCAGAACAATATAATGTTGAAGCTGAGATTATAAATGAAGGCACTTTGGCTTCTATGCTGGCCTCCTGGCAGCAGCAGTTTAACAAAATTATCGCCCAACGCTTGCATCAGACTGCAAAAGAGAGCTAGTTTCAGGTGAGAAAAATATAAATATGCACTTGACCTTATAGCGGCAATATAGTGTATATTATGGTTGTAATCAAAGGAAGCGAGGTGAATAATATGCATCCGAAATTTGAAATTCCGACTGATCCGCACGGCAAGCATCGTTATGCAAGCGCTATGAAGCACGTAGAGGCTGCTAAAAAGGCAGGTAAATCCAGCGACGAAATCCATGCTATCTTCAAAAAGGTAATGGGGTTCAACCCGATGGACATCGAAAGCATTCCGCAGGATGAAGCACATGCTAAGTATCGCACTGCCATGGTGCATATGAAAAAAGCACTGGAAAGCGGCAAGAGCGCAGACGAAGCGCATGAGGTTTTCCGCAAAATCATGAATGGCGAGACCAGCGGTCACTGCCACCACAGCAAATAAGGCTGAAAGCAAAAGCATCGTAGGCTATTGAGGTAGCTTACGATGCTTTTTTGTGCAGAGATGTTTTGTCAAGATTGTTCTGTTGTATGCATTTCTTTTTCTAATTTTTCTATATCCTCTATGGATAACTTGGTAAGTTCAGAGATTTCTTGCAGAGAATAACAGCCCTTAGCCAGCATGAGCGTAGCAATTGCATTTTTTTCTTCAGCTTTGCCTTCAACTCTACCCTCAGCTTTACCCTCGCGTCTTTCGTCTAACAAACGTGCTTCCAAAAGCATAAATTCTCGCCTCACTTTATTATTAAGCCTGCTTTTCTATATGCATATCATTCTTCAGCTTTTCTATGTTATCAATAGACAACCCGGAAAGTTCAACTATTTCTTGCAGAGAATAGCAACCCTTAGCCAGCATGAGTTTAGCAACTCTAAGTTTTTGTTTAGCTTCACCTTCGGCAAGAGATTCTTCGCGAATGTCCTTCATACGCATTTCGTAAGTCATATAGGAATCCCTCACTTTCTTATCATTCTTGATTTCCGTAATCGTATCGGCGACCTCACGCGTGAAATTACTGGTAACTGTATTACTGTTGATGTAGTCAAACAGGCTTTGAATATCCGGAGATACATCGCCTTTAGTGCCTAGTGTATTGAGAAACATAATAGCAGCTTCATCTGCCAGTTCAATCTCCATGTTTTCCAAACAACGTCTTTTAAAGGTATAAATACGCTGGGAATCCTCGAAGAAGTCAAACAGGCAGAAGAAGATTATATAGGTAGGTGAAAGTTCATCATAATCCTGGCCTTTTTGCAGCATATCGGTATCCAACATAGCCTGATAGTAGCGAGTACGCTTAGGAAGCTGGAATTCGCCGGTACGGCTGACAGGGTTCTTTACCTGCATTTCCAGATTGTAATGCGTGTCGGTGTCGTCAGCAATTCTGACATCCAGACGAATACCGTGGCTGTCAGGATAAACATCAAGAGTCTGTTCTGCTTCAAGATAGGTGATATCTGCAATTTTGGTGTGGAAAAGTTCTTCCAGAATATGCTTGCAGATGCGCTTTCTGAGCATGACGTGCTTGAAAAGAAAATCGTTGGAAAGAGTTAGCTTGTCAAGATTAGAGATTTGCTTTTTCATATGTTTCCTCCTTTGATTATAGCATAAAGTAGAGCAAAAATATATAAGAGAGCAGATATAAAAAAGCGCCTGCCGAAAGCTCGACAGGCGCCACTGGTCCGCACGACCAGGCATAAGCTCCGCAAAATTGCGGCTACTCATGCAACTAAAATAATTATAACATAGGCAAAGAACAAAAACAATAGTTCGATAAAAGAAAAATGAAGTTGCGTAAAATAATTTATAAAAATTTTATAAAAGCAAGTCAAGATAGACGGATATTGTCCAATTTATATGGTAAGATTATATTAAAGCAGAAGTCAAAAAGCTTCGGCAACGCGAGAAGTTCGCAAAATGGCTTTTGTTTTACCCTGATATCTGTAATGTCGGGCATGATGGTATTCAAGATATCCTAATTACTGAAGGGAAGGTGTTTGAAAATGAGAACAACAGGAAAATTTGCGGCAGCAATCCTCAGCGCAATTATGATGGCTAATGGCTTGAGCCTGCCGATGGCTTATGCTGCTCCGTCGAGCAGCTATGTAAATGTGGATGAAAAGTACGACCCATTTGCAGAAGAAGAAATGCCTGCTAAGGAGGCAGATCCTTCGAAGTTGACTTTTAAGGAAAGACTTGCGCTGCAGAAAAAAGAGGAGCAAGCCGCTGCTCAAAAGGTGACAATTGCCAATGTTATGCCGGGACATATTTATATCCCTAAAAAAACTATGCTTAACGTTGAGCTTATCGAGCCTGCAAACTCTAAAACTCATAAGAAAAATCAACAGGTGGAGTTCAAGACTACAGAAAACCTGATAATTAACGGTGTTGTAGTTATTCCTAAAGGTACTGTAGGCATGGGTTATGTATATGAAGTGCAAAAGGCAGGCGGCTTCGGCAGAAAGGGTGTACTGCGTATTGCAGGCAAGGAAATCAAGACTTTGAACAATGTAAGCGTTCCGTTGAGAAAAGGACTTGAAGGCAAGGGCAAAACCGATGGCGGTGCTGTGGCTGTTGCTGCTGCGGTTAGCCTGGTGGGCGGTCTTTTTATGAAGGGCAGCAATATCAACTATCCGGCCGGTACTGATTTTCAGGTAGAGGTTAGGGATAATGTGGATTTGGGCGTAACTCCGGAGGAGCTGAAGGATGCTATGAATCCTAATATTCCGCATGGTCAGGAAATCGTTATTGAAGTTAAATAAGGTATCTGAGTGAATTAAGGTTTAACCTTTCGTGCTTTGGCGAATC
>OJOM01000498.1_pt1 | contig 19907 bp, 9 predicted proteins | sample 1598231 | NCBI WGS metagenome assembly OJOM01 (sample SAMN03922465, study PRJEB24848) | human gut metagenome | isolation source: stool sample | host: Homo sapiens | place: Germany | collected 2010-11 | reverse complement strand
CTATTTTGATCTAATTTTTTTATCAATGAGAATTCAGGGGTAAATGCATTGTAATTATCATTCGCTTTTAAGAATTGTTCTCTAGCACCAATTGTAGCCGTAAAATCATTGCCTAAATCTCTAGTAGCCTGAACAAAAAAAGCATACGTTTTTGCATCTTTATCTAACTTTTGATTAACGAGCTTTCCACCGCTATACGGATTATCGCATTTATAAGTCTGTTGTTCTAATGTAGTACCGACAATGATATCTGCTACTTTTGTATTAAACTCTTTCTGTAAGTCTAAGCCAAGTGTATCAAAAGTAATGTGTTCAATTTTCCATTTAGAAGCTGTACCCTTTTTAATCTTATAAGTATTATTATGTCTGTCGCTTCTATTGTAATACAAATTACCTTTCAAAGACCCATCATTATACTGTATTCTGGCAAAGTCTTCTTTATATTTAAAGCTAGAGTCCTCTTTTAATGTTTTCCATGTAGCAGTATCATATTGATTAAATTGGTAATCGTTATCTGTATGCTGATGACTTACAGTCCATTTATCATCAAATTTATACTTCCACATAACCGAGGATTTTTTTCCGTCGTTCATAGCTCTACCATTGCTGGCATAACCTTTTAATTCATCACCTTGTTCCAAGTTTGCAACAATACCTAATTTGCCTAATCCTAAGGAAATACCCTCTCTGGTCTTGCCATACTCAGCTTTGCTTAAAGATATACTATTTTGCATTTGCTTTTTAGTAATGATATTAATTACACCGGAAGATGCCTCACTGCCATACAAAACAGAAGACGCACCTTTAACAATTTCAATTCTTTCAACAGCTTCTACGGGTAACGTATTCAAAAAATAAACATTATTCATATTGATAGGTGCACCATCAATCATTACCAATGTACCTTTATCATTGCCACGGATCAATATTTTCGCAGACATACCACCCCAAGCCTGACCATTAGCGCCATATCCATAAGATGTAATACCATTTGCTAATTTTAATCCATCATATAAGTTAGTTGCTCCTGATTGAGTAAGTTCTTTTTCTGTTATGACCTTTACTGATGTAGGTGTATCAACGTCATCTTTTTCAGTTCTTTGCGCAGTTACTACCATCTGATCTAAAGAATACTCCTGCAGCTCTTCGGCAAAAGCAACTGCACTGCTGCATAAAATAGTGCCGGTAATAAGGGCTGTCATCAGCATGCCCTTGGAAAAATTTGACTTCATGTTTTACTCATACTCCTTAAAAATATTTATTTTGACCACCCTTCCCCCGCCCAATCTTGCATGGTCACAGGCTACTAAGTGCATCAAGCAAAATTATAAGCTATACGGCAATATAGCTATAAAAAATGCGCCCTTGCTTTTATAATCAGCAAAGGCGCAAGTTGCTCTTCTGATAGTATACAGGAAAAGCTCTAACGAAATTATAATTGTTTAGAACTTTTTCTTACTTACAAATAGTATACTATATAAATTGCTTCGACGCAATATATATTCCTATTTATTATTAAATTCGATTAGGAACTTTTTCTTTCAACCACAAAAACAGTATCGGCAATACCAAAAGCGTAAATACCGTCGACGTTATCATACCGCCGATGATAACCCACGCCATGCTCACGCGCGTCTCCGAGCCTGCGCTCAGCGAAAGCGCTGTCGGCAGCATGCCCACCACCATCGTCAGTGCTGTCATAAAGATAGGCTTCAGACGCGTTTTGCCTGCCTCAATTACCGCAGCCTTCGCCGTCATGCCTTCATGCATCAGCGTCAGCGTATAGTCCAAAAGCAACGTGCCGTTTTTCGCTACCAAACCATCCATAACCAGAATACCGATAAGTGAATACAGATTGATTGTATTATACGTCAGCAGCAAACAGAATATAGCGCCGATAATGCCAAGCGGCAGCGAAAACATACGGATGAACGGAGTAAATACCGATTCATAAAGCACTGCCAGCAGCAGGTAAATCAATAGCAGTGACAGCGACAATGCCATAGCCATTTCGGCAAAGGAATCTTTCATCGTGGTCGCCTGACCGGAAAAAGCATAGCTACTCTTAAGACCTGCGGCATTGAGCTTTTGCGTCAGCTCCTTAACTACCTCATTCAGCGGTCTGTCCGTCAGGTTGCACTGGATGTTGATGATGCGCTCCTTGTTCACGCGACGGATAGTAATCGGGCCTACGCCCTCTTCTACGTCGGCAAGGTCGCCAAGAAAGACGCTTCCTCTGCCTGTCTGCACGGGAATAGCGCGCACGTCTTCAATATCATAGCCACTGCCACCGGCAAAGCGTACTGCAATATCGGTGTCATTGCCATGGTTTTGCACATCGTTCGCCAATACGCCGGCACTGCGTCCGCCGATAGCGGCGTTAAAGGACTGCGCCACGTCATTGACTGTCGCGTGATAATATTTCAGCTTGTCGCGGTCTACCTTCACCTTCAGCTCCGGCATACCCTTGACATAGGAGTTTTTTATATCCTTTAGGCCTGCGGTCGAAGCAAAAATCTGCTCCACCTTGGCAGAATCAGCCACAAGCTGATCCATATCGCTGCCCTTAAGCTCCACCTGTACCGGTGAACGCACAAGGTTGCGACCGCCCGAAACACCGGTAACGGATGACTGAATCTCATTGACGCGCACCTTGATTTCGCCAAGATTCTGCTTGGCAAAGCTGCGGATGCCCTGTGCTACCTGCCAGACATCCTTACTTCGCTCATCGCTGCTTTTGAGCGCGATAACCAGCTTGCCCATGCTCTGTGTGGTCGTTACATTCGTCATATAATGCTCGATTTCAGGCACCTTGGCCAAATAATCCTCAAACAGCAGCAAGGCCTCGTTGGTTTGGTCAGCGTTAAAGCCTGTAGGCAGCTCAATATTCACCTGAATCGCGCTTTCGTCGGTACGCGGCATGTATTCCGAGCCAACTATACCGAGCGGCACCAGCGCCACTGCCACCGCGAAGGCTGCCAGCACTCCCAGCACCAGCTTCTTCGGCTTTTCGATGCATTTGCGCAGCAGAATATCATATTTTGCGATTGTCTGCGCCTCAAAGGCATCCAGCCTGCTCCACAGCTTGCCCTTAGGCTCCTCCACGCCGTTTTTATAAAAGCGCGAAGCCAGCATCGGTGTCAGCGTAAAGGATACGACCAGCGACATCAGCGTAGCAAAAACAATCGTCATGCCAAACTGCTTGAAGAACTGTCCTGTCGCACTTTGCATAAAAGCAATCGGCAAAAATACCACCACGTCGCAAAGCGTCATAGCGATTGCTGCCATACCAATCTCATTACGACCTTCCTCCGCTGCCACGTCGGCGCTTTTGCCCATCGCCAGAAAGCGATGGATATTTTCCAGCACCACAATCGAGTCATCGACAAGAATACCGATACACAGCGCCATACCCATAAGTGACATCATATTGAAGGTAAAGCCTGCCAGATACATCAGGAAGAAGGTTGCAATAAGTGAGGTCGGAATGGCAATCATAACTGCCATAGAGGACTTCCAGCCACGCAGGAACAGATATAAAACAAGTCCCGTGGTAACAAGACCTTCGAGCAGCGTTTTTAGCGTGTTGCTTAGGGAATCGCGCACGAAATGCGACTGGTCATAGACAACAGTGAAAACGTAGTCCGGATAATCCTTGCGCAACGTTTCCAGCTGCTGCAGCACGCCGTCTGCTGTGTCGACGATATTAGCACCGCTGGCCTTATAAACCTCCAGCGATACCGCCTCATTACCATCAACACGGCTGTAGGCCACGGCACGCTTATCCTTGGCCTGCACGTTAGCCACCTGCCCCAGCTCGATATATCTGCCGCCTGCACCCTTAAGCTGCAGATGCTGAATCTCCTCCGGAGCCTTATACTGCGCCTGCAGACGCACGGTTTTTTCCAAAGCATCGGTATAGACAGAGCCGGAAGAAATAATAACGTTTTCCTTGCGCACCGCCGTAATGATATCCTGCAGCGTCAGTCCGTAATAATTGAGCTTATCCTTATCTACCTCGATTGCGATTTCCTTGGCACGTCCGCCGGTGACGTCAACATCGGCTACACCGGCTGCCTGCTGCAGGCGCTCCTTAAAGCTGCTGTCTGCCAAGGCAAAAATATCGTCCAGGTTATCCTTGGACGTTGCTGCAATCTGGATAATCGGATATTCTTCGGAAGAACGTTTGAGCACTGCAGGCTCATCAATATCCTCCGGCAGATTTTTACGGATACGGCTGACCTTTTTGGTTGCCTCAATCGCTACCATATCAGCATCAGCCTGACTGTCCAGCTCGACAAAAATCTCCGCACGTCCGGGACGTGTAGCGGAACGCACCTGCTTAAAGTGCGAAATTGAGGACAGCTCGTCCTCAATCGGCTTCGTCACCTGCTGTTCGACGGATTCCGTACTGGCTCCCGGATAGTTGACAATGACGCTGATAAATTTAGAGTCTACGTCCGGCAACAGCTCCACGCCAATGCGAAAGAAGCTGATAAGACCGAGGACGCAGACTAATATGTAAATCATGCAGATACCGATAGGCCGTTTAATAGAAAAGCGTGTAATATTCATTACTTCGCCTCCTCCTTGGCCACCTCAACCACCATGCCGTCACGCAGACGCGCAAGATTATCAAGGATAACCGTTTCGCCTATCTTCACACCCTGCACTATTTCAATACTTTCATTATTACTTGCACCGGTAGTAACAGGCTTTTTCAGAGCTTTATTACCCTTGCCCAGCACATAGACAAAATATTTGCCATCCCGTTCGAGAACGGCATTTTTAGGTAAATATATAGTGGATGGCTTTTGCAGAAAACGCAATTCACCCTTGGCAAACAAGCCTGCCTTTACGTTGGAGCCAGGCTCATCCAGCCTGATGCGGAGGGTAAATTTGTTTGTTTCCCTGCTTCTTACAGGGCTCACATAAACAACAGTACCCCGGCATATTTCGCCAATCGCCTCCAGCTTCAGCTCGACCTGCGTGCCAATGGTCACAGAAGCAGCCTCGGCCTCTGTAATATCGCAGTCCACTGTAAAACCACTGTCATCCAAAAGGGTAAGCAGCCTGCTCCCTGCAGGCGCATAGCCACCCACTTCTGCATCGCGGTAGGTAATAATACCTGCGCGTGGTGCCTTAAAAATCAGATCGTGATACTTGTTTTGCGCAATAATGTACTCCTGCTCGCGTCTGGCAGCAATCTGCTCCTGACGGTAAACCTGCGACGGTGTGCCATCATAGCTTTCCTGCTGCGCCAAAGCATCGTACTGCGCTTTTTTATTAGCCAGCGTCTGCTCCATGCTGTCCAGCTCGGACTTGGAAACAGCGCCCTGCGCATACAGCTTGCGGTAACGCTCCGCATTGACCTGCGCCAGCTTATAATCTGCCTCATAACGGGTAAGGCTGGTGCTATAGCTCACGTCCGTTGTTGCCGCATTAGCTCCGGCCTCGGCATAGCGTGCCTTGGCCTTGAGCATTTCGGCGCGGGCATCATCAAGATGCTGCACCAGGAGGATATCTCCGGCCTGCACCTTGCTGCCCAAATCCACATTAATCTCATCGACGATACCGGCATACTTATTGACGATATCAATCTGTGCCTTGGCCTTGAGCTGTCCAAAAAGATTAATGCTTTTATACAATGGTCGCCTGCTCACTACCTGCGTGTGCATAATAGGTTTCATTACTGCTTTTTTTGACGTAGACTGGTTGGAGAGATGCCTGAGGCCCAGTGTCAAGGTAATGCCTATCACACAGATAGCAAGCAGACTAAGGAGTTTGTGTTGTAATATATAGTTTTTTGCCTGAGTAAAATCGGGGCGCAGCATTATTTCGCTGCTGCTTGCGCATCAGCAGCCACTGCCTGTTGGCAGACTTCCAGCATAGCCTCAGCAAAGCTGCCTGCCGGAACCGGAACAAACTTCAGCTCTTTGGCCTGATGGCTCAGCAGAGTTTTCTTGCTGCCATAAACATCCATCGCCTCTACGCCGTAGGTTTTATCCTGCAGATTAAAGGTCATAACGATTTCGCAGTACTGCACCTTCTCTTTTTTAGCCAGAGAAGCCTTGTATTTTTCATTGAGCTTTTTCAGCATATCCTTATCAGTGAAGACGGTTTTGGTCAGCACAGTGATAATATTTTTATCTGCTACACCATTAGTAACCTTGCTGAAGGTCAGGGAATCCATATCGTAAGCATAAATACCTACGTTATTTTCTACAACGATAGACCAGCGTGCCTGCTCCAGCTCTTCCTCGCTCGGTTTAGGCATCATGCTGATTTCCCAGTTCATACCCTCCTGAGTTGCAGGCTTTTTGTCTGCATCAGCAGCAAAAGCAGTGGCACAGCAAAATAAGGTCATTAATAAAATAAGCAGTTTTTTCATGAAAACTTCACTCCTTCATATTTCAATATACCTATTAGTATACTATACTCTTATTTTTAATTCAAATTTCTTACAATATGAATGATATTTTCTTTCGATAGCTTCTGCAGCGTATAATAATTGGCCTGCATAGCGGCGGCAACCTTCTTTGCCAGGCCCAGCTTGATAAAACCGCTTTCCGTATCAATCACTACTGAAGTAATTTTAGCCTTAGCGATTTTTTCGGCAATACTTATCGCTGCTGCTACAGGATCCTTTTCACCCTCATGCACGGCATTCGCACGTCCGTCGGTAACAACAATCAGAATCGGCTCCAGCTCGCTGTCGCGCTTGTTCAGCATGGCCAGCGTCTGCAGCGACAGCGCCAAGCCGTCTGCCAGCGGCGTTTTACCACCGGTCGGCATTTCTGCCAGACGCTTCTGCGCCAGGTCCACGCTGCGGGTAATCGGCAGCAGCATATCCGCCTTATCACGACGGAAAGCAATCATGCCTACGCGGTCACGCTTTTGGTACGCCTCCTGCAGCATGTAGAAAATGGCACCCTTAACGGCGCGCATACGCTCACGTGCACCCATGGAGCCACTGGCATCCACTGCAAACAGGAAGGTGTTGCCGATGCGTTTTTCGCGCACCTTCTGGCGTAAATCCTCCTCCTTGATGTTCAGCGCACAGCCGTTGTCCTCACGTAAGCGCTGATACGGCGCTGCAGCACGGATGGTTGCGTCAAAGGCCAGGTCCGTAACCTTGCTTTTAGGCTGTTCGGCACGCACATAACGTCCCTGCTTCAGGTCAGTCTTGGTCACGCTGCGTTTGCCGCTGCCACGGCGCACATTGCGGTCCTTGCCCATATCCAGCAGCATCTTCGGCAAGCGGAAGCTTTTGTCGATATCGGCAAGCTGCTCCTCCGGCGCCAGATTACTGTTATTGTGCTCCTGCTGCTGCTCGTCCTCGTCGCTTGCGTCGTCCTCGTCCTCATCGTCGGAAGCATCGTCATCTTCGTCATCCTCGCCGTTATCCAAGGGCGGTGGCGGCGGCAGCTGGTTATCTTCGTTGTCCTCGTCGTTATTATCATCGTCAGGATTATCTTCGTTATCCTGCTCGTTTTCATCTTCGTTTTGGTTATCGTCCTGTTGCTCCTGCTCCTCGGGCTGTTGCTCGGGCGGCTTGCGCATACGGTGCGGCAGCACGAACTGCGCTGCCTCCTCCACGTCCTTCGGCAGCACGTAAGCGCGCCCCGACAGGGCGGCGATAGCGCGCGCAGCCTCGAGCAGATAAATTTCCGCACGATGGCCGGCACAAAAAGCCTGCGAGCACAGCTGAGCGGCAAGCATCAGCATCGCATCGCTCACCTCAACCTGCGGCAGCAGCTCTCGTGCTGCCTTAACCTTCGCTGCCAGGGCAGCGGTTTCTTCCGCATACTGCTCACAAAACGCAAGGGTATTGTTACTATATGCTAAGGCGCGTTGGATAACCTCCACGCGCTGACCGATATCCTGCAGTGCCTGCATATCTGCGTACATGCCGAAGCGGTCCAGAATATGTCCGGGCAGAGTGCCCTCCTCCGGATTCATCGTAGCAATAACGGTCGTGCGCACCTCATGGCTGCAGCTGATACCGTCACGCTCTACATTGTTAATGCCTGCGCTATTAGCATCCAATGCCGCAGTCAGCAGCTCCTGACGCAGCAGATTAGCTTCATCAATATAAAGAATGTTATCCGTAGCACGTGCCAGAATGCCCGGTGAAAAGCGTTTTTCGCCCAGGCTTACGGCAGCCTCCAGGTCAATGCTGCCAAAAAGCATATCCTCTGTTACATTCAGCGGCAACGTCAGCATCCTTTGCGCACCAATCAGGCTCTGAACACTGCGGGCCAGCACGGATTTTGCCGTACCCTTAGCACCGCCTATGAGCAGGCCGCCTGCTCTGCGGTTGACAAGAGCAATGAGCAAGGCCTTTTTAGCCTCCTCCTGCCCCACTACCGCAGCAAAGGGATAAAGATTATTTTTAAGCATAGTCAACGCTCCTTAGGCTTCGGCAGCCAAAAAGCTTTCTACCTTATTCCAATCAAGCTCGCCCTCTTCAAACGGACGGCGGCGCATACGGTGCGGCAGCACCAGCTTAGCTGCTTCCTTCAAGTCATCCAGGTTAGCCTGCTTGCGGCCGTTGAAGGCAGCCAGAGTCAGCGCTGTTTTGATCACAGTAATATCTGCACGGTGACCGTCTACGCCCAGCTCAACAGAAAGCTTAGCCACAGTTTCCAGCAGCTTGTCATCAATAGTTACCTCCGGCAGCAGCTTGCCGGCAGCGATAATTTTTTCCGCCAGCTCCTCCTGCGCTTCCTTATAGCCTGCAATGAAGCTTTCAGCATCGTTTTCATAAGCCAGACGGCGTTTGATTACTTCTACGCGCTGCAGCGGGTCATGCTCGCCGGTAACGACAACGCTCAGACCAAAGCGGTCCAAAAGCTGCGGGCGGATGTCACCCTCTTCGGGGTTCATAGTGCCAACCAGCACAAAGCGTGCGGGGTGAGAATAGGAAACGCCCTCGCGCTCAACAGTGTTTACGCCCATGGCAGCTGCGTCCAGCAGCACGTCAACAACATGGTCATCCAACAGGTTGATCTCGTCTACATATAAAATGTTACGGTTAGCCTGCGCCAAAATACCGGGTTCAAACTTTTTCTCACCATGCTTAATCGCATGCTCAATATCCAAGGTACCGACAACGCGGTCCTCTGTAGCACTTACAGGCAACTCAACTACGCGCATATTGATGGTTTCCTCCGGCAATGTGCCTTCTGCCTGCAGCTTGGCAGTACAGTCATCACACAGCTGGCTGCTGTGCGGGTCACAGTGGAAGCGACAGCCGTGCACAGCCGCCATCGGCGGCAGCAGCTCGGCGAGAGCGCGCACAGCGGTGGACTTCGCCGTGCCCTTTTCACCTTTAATCAAAACACCGCCCAAAGCCGGGTTAATAACATTCAAAATCAGGGACAGCTTCATTTCCTCCTGTCCTACAATCGCAGTAAAAGGATATACAGCAGTACGTTTCATTTATATTCCTCCATTTATTAAAAAGAGCTATCAATAAAATATGTATCTAATTATACAGTGTCTACTAGGTATACACGCAAGCGATTTGGAGAAAAAATTTATTCATCGCCGCGTTCTTCAATTTCTCCTTCAATATTCAGCAGCAGCTCCTGCAGTGACTGCTTAGTCTGCGGCTTGGCGTTCCACAGCTGGCGCTGCTCCGCCTCCAGTAAAACCTCAGTCAGTCTGCGCAGCGCCCAAGGATTAACCTCAGCAAACCATTTTTGCATATCTTTGTCCAAAGCGTACTTTTCCGCAAACTTTTCATACATCCAGTCCTCCATAACAGCGCTGGTAGCATCCCATTGGAAACAGTTATCAACATAGGTTGCCAAATCGCCTGCTCCCTTATAGCCAAACTCCTTCATGCCCCGGATATATTTGGGGTTAATCGCTTCACCGCGGAACAGGCGCTTGACCTCTTCCGCCAACGTGCGAATCACCACATGCTGACGGTCGGAGCTGTCACTGCAATAGTTCTTCGGCATCTTGCCGCTGAAATTACGCACTGCAGCAATCATGCCGCCACGGTAAGCGTTATAATCATCGGAATTCAACAAGTTAGACTCGCGGTTATCAATATTGCTTACAGTAACCTCCAGCTTTGCCATCCGCTCTGTAAACAGCTGCGGCCTGTACTGACCTTTTTCGCCCTCGCCATAGACATGCGCACCCCAACGCACATACACATCAGCAATATCGCCTAGGTCATCCCAATTGCGGGAAGCCAAAAGTGCGCTCACGCCCGCGCCATGCGCTCCCGGCGGGTCGCCGAAAATGCGGTAGGATGCCTGCCTCCAAGCCAGCTCCTTATCCACGCCCTCGCTTTCTAATCGCTGAGATTCCTCTACCACATGCTTGCGCACAAAGTTGTCTTCAAAGCTCTCATCCAGTGCTGCCACCTGCTGCACTGCCTTATCCAGCCAGCAAACTGCTCCCGGCAGCGTATCACGGAACAGACTACTGATGCGTCCGGTAACATCAACACGTGGACGCTTCAGCTCATCAAGCGGAATAATCTCGATGCCTGTCACCTTCAGGGTTCCCTTCTGCCAAACAGGACGCACGCCCATCAGGCGCATAAACTCTGCCATACACTGACCGTTAGAGCGCATGTTATAGGTCGCCCACAGCAAAATGCCTACGCTTTCGGGATAGCGGCCTTCCTCCGCTACAAATTTGTTAATCACATCCTCCGCCATCTGCGAACCGATTTTCCACGCTACGGGAGTAGGCAGCAGCTGCGGGTCAACACCGTAAAAATTTCGTCCTGTCGGCAAAATTTCGGCACCGCCGCTTGTAGGCGCACCGCCGGCACTCGGCTCGATATATTCGGACTGCAACGCACGAATGCAGTTGCTGCGTTCCCAGGTAGTATGCGCCAGGCTGGGATACAGCTTATCGCAGATAAAGCCGGCAATTTTTATAATATCCTGCTGCACAGTCTCATCCCAACACTTTACGCACTCCAACGCCCGCAATTTATCTTCGTGGATTACGAAACCATCATTTTGCAGCAGACGGATAATTTCCAGACATTGACCGTTGATTTTATCAAGCAGCATACCATAGCTCAAAATACCGTCCGGCAACAGCTTGCTGCTGTTGTCAATCAGTTCGTAATAATCGTAGCCGTAAGCCTGCGCCAAGGTTTTGGGCAGTGACGGCATATCAGGATTTTCCAAGCGCACCAACGCATAAAGATATTCCGTAAGCTTTTCGCCCTGCGGCGGATTACCCATAATATGCAGGCCGGTAGTCATCTGCATATTCTTCAAATCCGTCAGATATGTATGCAGATGACCTACATAATCGTCAAAATCAGCGGCATCCTCCTCACGTACCTCGTCTGTAAGGTCGGCAGCAGCAGCTTTCTCTCTGATTTGTGCCATCGGCTCGCTCAAATCGGCATCCTTATCAGCCTTAAAGTGCACATATTCCTCCAAAGCCTTTTCCAGCTCCGCCAGCTCATCATACACACCGCTGATGCTAAGCGGCGCCGAGAGATAGCTGATGAGGCAGGCCGCACTGCGGCGTTTGGCCTGTATGCCCTCGCCTGTATCCACAACCCAATAGGGATAAACATTAGGTAAATCGCCGGTACAGATATCGGGATAGCATTCATCACCCATCGCTACACCCTTGCCCGGAAGCCATTCTAAACTGCCGTGCGTACCAATATGCATCATAGCATCTGCGCCCCAGATATCGCGCAGCCAGTGATAAAAGCCCAAATAATGATGTGTCGGCGCGCAGTCTGGCGAATGATAGATTTTATCCGGATCCTCGCCAAATCCACGCGGCGGTTGCATCGTAATAAAAATGTTGCCGTTCATCATGCCGGGAATCAACAAAAAATCATCATAAAAGAAAACCTCGCCCGGTGCTTCGCCCCAATCCTGCTCCAGGCGTTGCTGTACCTTTTCCGGCAGTGTCTTATAATAATCGCGGTATGCACTGACTAAGAGCTTGGCATCGGCATTATCAATCTGCTTTTCACTCATATAGTCTCTGTCATTTGTCGCACCGGCAATAAGCTCGTTAATAAATTCCTGCCTGTCTGCCGGAATATGATCAATGACATAACCTGCATCACGCAAGTCCTGCAGCAGCAAACGCACGCTTTCAATACTGTCTATCGCCGAACAGCTGCCGATATTAGAATTGGTCGACGGATGGTTATGAAAAACAATGGCGATTTTCTTTTCTGCGTTCGGCTTGATGCGCAAAAGTGCCAGCTTTTTGGCTTTGCGCACCAACATATTCATGCGCTCAGCAATCGTCTGCGTAACCTGCTTGCCCTCAGCATCACGCTCCATCGTCGTCACAGGGCAGCTATGTATAATACCGTCAAACTCCGGCAAGCTCACGCTATACGCCACCTCTACGGCACTCATGCCATCGAAATTTTCATACCATTCCTGATACGAGCGGTACAAGGTATAGGCCTGCAGTACCGTGATATTGAGCTTGGTCAAATCATCAAGTGCGCAGGCACGGATGCTGAACAGTGAAAATTTTATAGTGTTGATGAAAACATCGGCATAGCATTTGCCGTCCGCGCAAACATACTTGCTTAAGGCTTCTTTAAAGCCGCCGCAGCCGCTTGCGGCGTCAGGCGAGCTTGTGGAGAAGAAGCATAAGGCGTTGCACCCCTGCGCTTCAATCTCTCTGATAACAGCATCGGCAAAAACATTGTTGCCCCATAACCAGTCACTGCGGAAGAAGACAACAGCCAGCGTCGGGTTGCCTGCTATGCAAAAATCGCGGCGATATTCCTCCACATCATGATAAACTTTGGCTGCTTGCGGATGGTAAATACCATCCCACGGCAAAAGCTCGGGAGCAGGCACATCACATGCTGCCTGCAAAAACTGCTGCGCCAACCACAGCCACAAATTTGTCCAGTTCTGCAGACCGCCGAATTTATAATAATCATTTATCCGCTTCAGCTCCTCCTCAGACAAACCTCCATGCAGCACATCCTCCGGATTACCGGTCATCAGATAAACATGCCTCTTCTTATTGGCAAGCAGATAGGATGAGGATTCCGACAGAAACTTAGTGCTCAGGCCAGTTCCCATCCAGGGGAAAATGACAACCTCCGCCTGCTGCAGCTGCTTTTCCATATCCCTCGTCCATTCTGTATCGCTTGAGACATACAGCACCTGTCCTGCTACAGCTTTCTGCGTCTGCTGCGCCAGCTTCAATGCATCCTGCAGATAGGTTGCAGTTTGCTCCATATTGGTGAGAAATAAAATTTGTTGCATTCTTTCACCTCCGAAAATTATCGATACTCCTATGCTTTCATAAAAATGAGGACGAACAACCATCGCCCTCACAATAAAATAATATTACGCTATATAGTTCTCATACAGTCAAGCACTTCAGACTTATTTGCTAATATCCCTTAAGAAAAACTTCCTCTTCATCAGTAAATATATTTCCATAAGCAAGATTGGCAATCTTCTTAATCGCCCATACGCAGTTTTGATTGGAAGCATATAAATACTTGTCCTTCAAATAGCAGACATGGTTATTCTTGACCGCCTCCAGATTAGCCAACGCAGGATCCTCCAAAAATTCCTTTTTATACCCGTCCTTATTATCATGCTTAAGCTCCCAGGACAGTGAAAGCAGAAAGTAATCTGGGTTAGCACGTAGCATTACTTCTTTGTCCATCAGCTGACCATTGAGCACCCCTATCTCTGCAGGTGCATTTTTCACCCCCGCAAAGTGGCACATATCATCAAAAAAAGAGCCCTTACCACCGTAATTATGGTTCATTTTAGAAACAAGCATCACACTTTTTGGCTTCATGCTAGCGCTATCAACCTTGCTTTCGATATAGTCAAGCTGTGTCTGCATTCTCTGCTGTAGCTTTTCCGCACGCTCTGATTCCCCCACAGCCTGACCTATCTCCTGAATCTGCTTTTTTATCTCTTCCACATTATTCGCATTGCTCACCACGTATACAGGTATCCCCATGGCGCGATAGGTCTGTATGCGGTTTTCACCTGTGCTCTCTCGGGCGATGATTAAATCCGGCTTGAGTGCCAGAACCTGCTCTGAGGAAAAATCATAGTTTAATTTTGTAGGCTTTTTGATTGCCTCAGTACTGATATAAGATACCGAAGCATCATACATTGATTTAGAGAGAGCAATAACACGCTCTTCATCAACAAGTCCCATTACAATATTGTCCAGATTAAAATGTGTTGTCATAATCCGCTGAGGCTTTTGGGCAAATTTTATTACATTCCCCTGCGAATCAACTACCTGATAAGCTGCCCCGCTTGTTTTTTCAACATACTGCTTTTGACAGCCTGCTGTGCAAAATGCCAGCAGCAGTAAAAGCAGCAGTAAATTCTTCCACATTTTTTCACCTCATTTTCCTGTTATATGAAAAAGCAGGACGGAATATGTCCGCCCCACTTTTTCGGGAGTGTGAGTTATGAAAAGGTTTAGTTATGCCAAATATACTTAGAATGCATATTCCATGCCTACAAGGAAGGAACGGCCGGGAGCACGCCACCATTGTCCGTCCGGGTCTGCGCTCCAGTTATAACGGGCATTAGAATGCTCTGCATAGAATTTGTCGAAGATATTATTAACTTTGAAATAAATCTTCGCATTCTTATTAACATTGTAGTTCATGGATGCATCCCAAACAAAGTAGGTTGTTGCCGGGAAGAAAGCATCAACAGCGTCTGCAGACTGAGGTCCCATACGGTCAATAACACCCTTACCGATCAGGCTGGCATTAAAGTCCTTGTTATCATAATCCAGGCCAATATCCCATGCGCCTTTCGGTACATAGCCGTCAACATTTTTTGCACGTTGAGCAGTCGCATCAATAACTGAATGTGTATAGCCGACATAAGTAGAGAATTGCGGTGTAAATTGTTTTTTCAGTTGTATATCCCAACCGCGCGCTTTTTCATCACCAACATTCGTATACTTAGGAGATACATAACCAATTCTATTCTCAGAATAACGTTTAAATGCATGTGCAGATAATACAAAGGTATCATCAAATTTATGGTTAATGCCTATTTCCTTAGTATTACCGGTTTCCGGCTTGATATTCGGATTACCGTATGATGCACTGTAAAGGTTACTCGGAGAAGGCGGAATGAAATACTCGCTATAGCTTACATATACATTGGTTCTGTCATTATTAAAGGTATATCCCAGATTAGCACTGGGAGTAGTGTGCTTGCCAAAGCCGGAGTTATTATCATGACGCACGCCTGCAGTCAGCTTCAGCTGGTCGGTAATATCAAACTGATCCTGCAGGAAGAAGGCTCTGTTCATCATCTTCTTACCATTAAACGTAATAACCTTATCATGGCTGAATTCAAAGCCTGCGGTCAGTAAATGATTACCTAACTGTGCAGAAAGCTGGTCAGTAATACGTTTGGTATTGGTTTTTGTCTTATAACCATTGAAATCAGTATCATTATCAAGATTTACGAAAGATAAAACATTTGTCGTATTGCCATCAAAATTACTGTTCAAAATAAATTTATAGTTTTGATTGTCTACTTTACCATTCTTCAAAGCAGGCTCCCACAAAGCAGTATATTTATAATCTGCTTTATAGGAATCATAAGTAGCTGTCAGCTCATGCTTATCGCTCAGCTTTTTAGTGATTTTGAAATTAGTGCTGGTAGACTTGGAAGAAGACGGTGTAGCTACACCTTCACCATCTTTGAAATCGCCACTGAGGTTTCTGCTGACGTTAGCATCCCATGACCAGTCTTTTTCTTTGCCGGACTGACCCATATAGTAGTTGGTTACGCTATTACTGCCGCCGTCTACACGGAAATAAGTAGAAATTTTTTCCGGTTTTTTGGTAATAATATTGATAACGCCGCCCTTAGCATCAGAACCGTAAAGAGTAGAAGCAGAACCCTTCAGTACCTCAATACGATCAACATTGTCCATGTTTTTGAGCATTACTGCAGAAACACGATTACTTACATTGTTAATCTTAACACCATCTACCAAAACAACGATTTCATCAGCGCCGTTAATTTTCAGAGCATTACTGTTATCATAGCCGGCAGGAGCGTAGTTGCCGATATAAACACCAGGAACCATGCGCAAGGCTTCAGATAAATCACTATAATGTCTTTCCTTAATTTCCTTACTTGTGATAACACTTACATTTGCATTAGTTTTAAATGCTTCTACCGGAGTTCTTGTTGCCGTAACAACCATCGTATCCAAAAAATATTCCGGAGTGTTTTCAGCAGCAAACGCTGTTGTACCCCATACTACACTTGTACTCATAAGTGCAGACATCAATACCGCGTTACTCAATACCTTGACTTTGTTCATTGTTGATTTTCAATCCTTTCATAATCATCGGTTTAGTTTTTGTTCACGTACAAACACAGCTAGTCTTTCATAGTCCTGCGCTATCTATTGAACCATGAGTTATCATAAACGATATAGCAATCATATAGTCAAGTATTTTTATTTTATTATTTTTCTTTCTGAGAGCCATTCCGCTTTTATATTAAAAAGCAGGACAGAATAAATCCGTCCTGCCTGGCATTGCATACTACATTATTATTTTCTCACATATCTCTGCTTGGAGCTTTTAGGCTTATCCGGCAGCGTCAAAGCAATTTTGCCGTCATCAATCAACGGCTGCACAATTTTCGACATGGAATAATAGCGCGAAAAGCCCAGAAAAGCAATAATCTCTTGTCTGGAGCGCGGCACTGCGCAGAATGCTAACAATCGTTCTTCAACGCTGTCCGCCTGATTGCTACTATATTGCACCTGCTCCTCATGTACAGCGCCAACGCCAGAAGCAGGCATATCATACACCTGGGCAATTTTACTCTTAAAGGTAACTACAAACTCGCCATGACGTACAGCAAAAACCGGCGGCGGCAGCTGTGCCTTTTCCAGCTCGTGATAAATAGTCGGAATGCCGCTGTAACGGTTTTCGGTAACATGCAGCAGTTCCAAAATATTCGCCAGCGCACTGTTGCGTGTATCCGGACGCACTTTGCCTAATGAATCAATCGTCAGCTTGCCATACAAGCCACCGCTGGAAATAATCTCCAGACGATTACGATATATTTCCAGACGCACAGGCACGTTTTCCGAGTGAATACTATAATCCCGGTGCACCAAAGCATTAAGAATCGCCTCACGCACTGCCTTCAGCGGATATTCATCTCTGTCCGCACGCTTGCCCTTATCATCTATAATCGTACTGTGGCGGCTGTTGCGGTTCACAAAATCAACCGCCTCGTCTACCATTTCATCTATCGTGCCGGTAATACGCTCATTATCAATAAAGCGCTCTCCCTGTAATCCCGGCTCGCCCATTACATTGCCGGGCAAAGCAACAGCCGTAATGCAAAGCTGTGGAAAAGCTCCCTGCGGATATTTGGAAAAACACAGCTCGCCTGCCAGCGTCGGCTGTCCGTTTACCGTAACACCCATCAGCTCTAAAATATCTTCATCACTGACATGCTTAGCCAAATTTTTGCGGTCTTTTTTTACTGCCTGCAAAAAGCAAGCCAGCTTTTCTTCATCAAAAAAGCTTCTGCGTGCACCCGTTGCTTCGCGAATATCGTCGCGAATGCGTTTGCGGAAGGCATCATAGCTGTAAATCTCATATTCACTCATTGGCTCATCGGCATCACCCACACGGATATAAGCGCCTTTTAATCTGCCTGTACCACGATAAAAACAAGGTCTTTCTGCGACATCTATCCCCGGAATCTCTACCGAAACTACAACCTTGTCATCTATTTCACAAACAGTAAATAAAGCACGCACGCAAGGTGACATCTGATTACACTGTTCCGTTACCTTTTTCTGCAAATCCTGCGCATCATAAACGCCGACAACCTCAAATCCTTTGCCTTCATCTATGCCGAACACGATAACGCCGCCCTCGTCCTGATTAGCAAAACTCGACAATGTATCGTATAAACGTGTAGGACAGCCCTTATTAGCAGATTTAAGTTCTACTGTTTGCATTTCGCATTGCAGGCGTTGTATCTTGTCAACAAGCTTGCGTAAGTCTTCAGTTTGCATACTTTTTCTTCCTTTCCGTTGCTACTTATCTATAGTTTAGCAACTTTTTGACAACTAGTCAATATGCTTTGCAACCATTTTGGCAACTATTGCAAAAAAAGTCGGCAAGCAGCATTTCACCGCTCACCGACGTTATCGATAAATTCATTTACTATATACAGCATTCGCCAAATCTTCCACAGCGTTGACAATATACTGCGACACGCACAATACATGCTTAGCCGGCACTGTATAGACCTTTCTGTTTTTCACTGCGTCCGTAGTCTGGTAACTGGAATTGTTCAGCAGCTCCTCCTCCATCTGCTTCGGATCATGCTGACCATCATAATTCCAGCCTGCGAGTAAAAACACCTCCGGATTGAGCTGAACCACGGCCTCCTGATTGACGATACCAGGCTTATCATAATGCAGCTCCTCCAAGGCATTGCGCACCTGCGCATATCTGCAGACATCGTTAAACGAAGCCTCCGGACTGTAGTAGGCACCGTTACTGCGCATAAAAACAATGCGCTTCTGTTTTTCCTTAGGAATTTTGCCTATTTTATCCTGCACCTTCTTCAGATGCTCGTCCATCGCGGTAACCATCATGTTGCCGCGTTCCTTTTCGCCAACGGCCTCGCCCAGAAAGCGTATGCACTCACGTACATCTTCAAAGCTTTTGGGAGTTTTATAAACATAAACCTGCAGGTTCATATCGCGTAGCGACTGAATAACCTCCGGCTTAACAAAATCCGGTATCAATATCAAATCAGGGTGCAACGCCATAATTGCCTCCGAGCTTTGGCCATCTACTCTGCTGCCCACACTCTGCGCCCGCTCTACAATATTGGATATCCCCGGGTCATCCACCAGACGTGAGAAGGCAGCAATGCGACTGCTTGGTACAAGGTCAATGAGGATTTCATCAGTGCTTATAGACATAGATATAATGCGCTGGGGTTTTTCTTTAAAATACAGCTTATGCCCCTGCGAATCCGTAACAGTATAGGCTGCAGTACTATTCGATTTTTGCGCACTATCACTGCTGCAGCCTGCAACTATTAAAAGTATACTCAGACAAAGCAACAGTGCTGTTATGAACTTTTGATATTTTTGCTTTAACATTTTTCATCATCCTTTATGTTTTCCTCAGCATAGCTATTATAGCACGAACATCAGCTTTCGGTATAAGCAAGTTATAGCAGTTTGGCATATGAGAAAGGCAGAACAGATTTTGCTCTGCTCTGCCTTTCTCAAAGGAGTTAAGTGTATATGAATAAGGTTAGGGGCTGATTAGAAGGTGTATTCTACGCCAACTTCAAAGTTTCTGCCCGGTGCAGAATACCAAGAAGTGCCGGTTTCAGGCAGCAAGCAGGCTCTTTGCTCTGTATAAAGTCTGTCAAAGAGGTTATTGCATTTTGCGTAAATATTAATAACCTTAGACGGTTTATAGTTCATGCCTAAATCAAACACCCAATAAGTATGATAGGAGCTTGCTTCTGCAGAGGTATTATCACCATAGGTTTTGGCAAAACCACCTTGCTTTGCAATGGTACCACGAGCAGCCAGATTAGCACTAAATTTTTCCAGATCATAGCTTACGCCAATGTTCCACGCACTACGCGGAACTCTGCCATCGCTGTTCGGGTTTTTATTAGGAGCAGTCGGTTTAATATAAGTATAGGTATAACCAACATTCGTAGACAGATGACTGTCAAAGGCCTTGCGTACCTGAACATCAAAACCAGTAGCAACTTCCTCACCAGAGTTCAAATATTTCTTAGTGCCTGAATCATAGTTAATGGTATCCTTCATATCGCGTCTGAAAACATGGACACTGCTTACAAAGGTCGGATCAAAGCGATAATTTACAC
>OJOM01000489.1_pt1 | contig 20289 bp, 10 predicted proteins | sample 1598231 | NCBI WGS metagenome assembly OJOM01 (sample SAMN03922465, study PRJEB24848) | human gut metagenome | isolation source: stool sample | host: Homo sapiens | place: Germany | collected 2010-11 | reverse complement strand
CAAGATAATTAGTTTTCATATACATACTCCTTTCAGTCTGAGCAATAATAATTAATTGCAATTTGTTTTATCCGATTGAAAATACTCAGTTTATTCGGTTTAATTTTAAGATTATCAAATGATTCATTGTTGGCGAAATAATAATTGCTCAATGCTTCAAGAAAAGCAAGCTCATCTATGTTGTCATAATCAGAAAGCATATCGTTTATAGTCTGATTAACAGTTGTACATAAAACACCGTCAAAATTGAGATACTCTATATCGTCAAATGAATTGACAATATGATATTCAATGTTATCAAATTGTCCCTCGTTCTGAGCATACACCTGTATCTTAGATTCATTGACATAACCATTGAATAATTCAAGGTACTCAAGTGCCGAAACTCCGCACAGGATTAAATCCGTACCTTGAACCACATCTTGTAACCAATCGACATTAGAAAGATATCGTGTACTTGTAATTGACATCATAAATATCACCACACTTCATTTTCTTTACATATTATAATATGTCAAAATCGGCAAATTTGCAAGTTTTAAGGACAACAAAAAAGAGCCGTTCAGAGCCATCTGAACGGCTGCTTTTTAAATTAAATAAAAAATATTTATCTACGCTATTCATTCCTCAATAAAAGGGAGCAACTGCATATAATGCAGTTGCTCCCAAAATCGTTACTTTTTGTCGCATTCTCCTGATATGGTAGTCAGACGGTAGCGAAGCACAACCTTAAAAAATATCGCATTCTCCTGATATGGTGGTCAGACGGTAGCGAAGCACAACACTAAGATGAGTAACCAACATCGTTCAAATACTATTATATGTTATAACTAAGAAAAAAACAAGTGTTTTAAAAAGAAATTCAGAAAAGAATTTCTAATTTTAAAGTGAAGTAACAATATAAAATGTCACTTTGTCACTTATAAGATTATGAGCTAATAAATTTTGAACGGTTTTTTTGTCAAGTCCACCTGTTCCGCAACCAAGTAAAGGTATGGCTACTGAATTTATGTTTAAGTTTTCAGCTACCGCTACTATCTTTGGAATCAGATCTTTAATTTTTTTGATTTTTGCTTTGCTACCCGGAGTACGCATAGTAACTGCGTGTATTATTTTTTTACACTCAAGATTTGGAGCATCAGTCACAAAAACAGTTCCGGGTGAATAACCAAAAAAGGAGTGTGCCTTACATTTTGCTCTTGCAAGCCGTTCAACAGCACCGCAAGATGCAAATTGAATGCTCTCTGCAACTCCTCTATGTAATTCATTAACACATCTTTTACCTCCCATATAACCAAAACCGTTGGATGCATTTACAATAGCATCTACATCAAATTTTGTTATATCGCCTTGTGCGTAAACTATCATAATTCAGGTTCACTCCTTTTAGGCTCTGATTTCATAACTGTTTTATTCTGAACTTGCTTTGAAGATTTGTTCCTGCCGAGGATTTTATCCTTACCAAAGTAATGTGTTTTGGACTTTGATTCTGTTTTTTGGTGAGCAAGCTCAATGTTCAAAATCTTTGTTAATTCAGACAGGCGTGCTGACTTTTCCTGCAATTCCGCTTCATATTCAAAAGGCTTTTCAAGCAGGGCAACACTTGTTTTGTAATCAAGGTCAAGCTTGTTAAGAGAATTCTGACTGTAATCAAGAACACTTTCGGTTTTGTACAGCAACCCCTCTATTTTACTGAGGTTATGCACAGCAGAAACACCGAGCTGAGCAGAATATGAATATTTACCCTTGATTGTAACTAAAATGTCATCATACACATTTCCGTTGTTTATAACGCTTATATCGAATCCGCAAATGTTGCCAACGCTAACCTGCTTCTTTCTGTTGTCGGCTATTCTTACCTGAGCAACAGCAGTTGTAAGAGCTTTGGCAGCATTTTTTCGTTCCTCATCGTTCTTCAGGTTAAAAGTCTGAGAACCTAAAGTTAATTTGCAAATAAGTTTACCGTCCTTATCGACAAATGACTTAACATTATCGATATCGGATTTTATGTTGCCGATAGTACAAAGGAGTTGCTTGCGTTTTTCGGGATAAGCCGCAACAGCATCTTCAAGCTCATATTTTGTATTGTTGTAATCAGCTTTGAGAGAGTTAAGCTCCTTTACTCTGTTATCAAGCGTGAGCTTCTCACGGATACGGTCATCGCCGGTACAGAGAGCCTTAATTTCGCCATATGAAAGAGCCGCTTGGTCAACATCGGCACACTTGCGTGCAGGAGCTTTGTCAGTCATAACCTGACTTATAAATTTTTGCTTGGTTTCGAGGAGCTGATAGCTGTACGCATCAAAAGTGCCTTTGGTAACATATCTGTACAAATGCACTTTTTCGTTAATATTGCCCTGCCTGACCATTCTGCCACGCCTCTGCTCGAGGTCTGCCGGTCGCCACGGAACATCTAAATCGTGCAGAGCAATGATTCTGTCCTGCACATTTGTGCCTGTTCCCATTTTGCCCGTTGAACCGAGTAAAATTCTCACTTCACCGCTTCTGACCTTTGAAAACAATTCAGACTTTTGAGCTTCGGTTTTTGCATTGTGTATATATGCTATTTCAGTCGCAGGGATGCCCTTTGCAATGAGCTTGTCCCTTATGTCATCATACACGCAAAACTTGCCTGTTTCCTCAAGAGAGTCGATTTCCGCCACACTCTTGTTATCGTTTTGCTCTTTGGAGGAGTCATTACCTGTGTTTTTTGACGGCACACCGAGGTCACAAAAAACAATTTGAGTAAGCTTGTCTTTTGCTGTGTCTGTATAAATGTCAAATACATTGTTTACACACACATTCAGCTTTGTATTTGGATTATCCTCAAAATCGGGACTAATAAGTCGGGGGTCAAGACCGAGCTTTCTGCCGTCACCGGTAATTTTGAGCATATTATCCTGTGACGGATCTACGGAGCCTGAATTAACCTCATCTGCTCTGTCGGATAATTCATCGACAAGCTCCTTTTGAAGCTCTGTAGGCTCTACATCAACAATGTGAAGCTCACAATCAGGCACTTTAAGTTTAAGAGTTTCAGCTGTCTTTACATCGGCTACCATCTTAAACATAGACATAAGCTCAGGCAGATTGGAATATTCCGCAATCCTTGTGCGTTCCTTAAACTTGTTTCCTGCCGGAGCTAACTCGTATTCTTTCTTTTGCACACCGAATGCAGAAATCCAATTATCAAAATTCTGCATATTGTTGTGACTTGCAAGAAAATCATAATTAAGGTATCTCATCATTGTGTGAAGCTCTGTAACGCTGTTTGACAACGGTGTACCTGTGGCAAATACAACACCCTTGCCGCCTGTCTTTTCGTCAAGATAACGGCATTTTGCAAACAGCTCTGTTGCCCTCTGAGAAGCTCTTGAAGATATACCCGAAACATTTTGCAGCTTTGTTGCACAGTACAGATTCTTAAATTCGTGAGCTTCGTCAACAAACAATTTGTCAATTCCAAGCTCCTCGAAATATACGGTATTGTCTTTCTTACTTGATTGAAGCTTCTCAAGCTGATTTTCGAGATTCTTTTTTGTACGCTCCATTTCCTTAACGGTAAATTTATTACCGTCCTGAGCTTTCATCTCAGCAAGACCGGCAACAATATCATCAATTTGAGATTGTAAAAAGGCTTCCTGCCTTTCAGGAGATAGGGGCAGCATCTTTAATTGCGTATGTCCGATAATAACGGCATCATAATTGCCAGTTGCAATTTTTGACATTAACATCTTGCGGTTTGATGATTTAAAATCATCCTTTGTTGCAACCAATATGTTTGCGTTGGGATAGAGCTTCAAAAAGTCTGCTCCCACCTGTTCTGTCAGATGATTCGGTACAGCAAACAAGGATTTGTGACACAACCCAAGCCGTTTACATTCCATAGCAGTAGCTATCATTTCAAAGGTTTTTCCTGCACCTACCGAATGAGCAAACAGTGTGTTGCCTCCGTAAATAGCGTGAGCAATGGCATTTTTTTGATGTTCGTGAAGCTGAATGTTTGAATTCATTCCCGGAAAATTAAGGTGTGAACCGTCATACTCTCGTGCGTGGACGCAATTGAATGTGCGATTGTATGTGTCAACAATATCTCTGCGGCGGTTAGCATCTTTAAAAATCCAATTCTTAAATTCACGGCGAATGGCATTGGCTTTTTGCTGTACAACCTGAGTCGCTTCTACATCAAGCACTCTTACAGGCTTATTGTTTTTATCACGCTCAACAACACCGTATTCGTCAACCTTGTCTTTATACACTTTCGGTTCGGATAAATTGAGAACGGATTCAAATATCTGATATGCAGATAATCCGCTTGCACCGTAGGTCTTTACAGTAGTTACCGACAAATCCGCTCTCTTATTCGTGATATTCCATCTGCCGGAATACTCTGAATAGTCAAGCTCTATTCTGTCGGATTTAAAAAATCTTGACACATAATCCGATTTAAGGCTTTGCGGTGTTTCAAAAACCTCATACATAAATTGCTCATAGTATTTTTTATCAATCCAAGTAGCTCCGAGGTTAATATCAATATCGCCGGCTTTCAGAGGAGTAGGCAATACTTCCTTTAAGGCGACAACATTTGATTCATATATGCCGTTGACCGAAGCGTATGCTTTTGCCATGTCAAGCTTTGCATATATATCTCCCGACAAATATTCGGAAGCAGTTTGATATTCGTAGTCCTCATCGCCTGTATATGACGGTACGGCAAATATTTCACCTTTTTCTCTCAGCCCGATTTTCAAATCCTCGGGCGGCACATCCGTAATTTGGCTCATATACTCGAAGTCGATAACACCTTTTTCTGCAACGCAGACAGCAAGAGCTTCTTCAGCCGTATCAACATGACTTATTGTTGCTGTCGGCTTATTTACACGCTCTGTAAATATATCGGACTTCTTAACAAGTAAATTATTATCTTTGGCAAAATCGGCTTCGAGAGAAGCAACAAGCGGATATGCTCCGTCAGAGTTTAACAAGCTGTGATTGTAACTGCTGTGAAGCAAGCCGTACTTACTGTAGAAGCTGTCATAACAGTTGTTGAGCTTTTCCTGCAATTGAGCTATCTCTGAATCCTTGTTATCGTACTGCTGAACATCAAGCAATTCACGCAAAGTGTCACGAATATCAATAAAGGAATTGATGCGTTCGTGATTTAATTTTTTCCCAAGTGCTTTGTCTGCGGAAACATTAACTATTTTACCGCTCTTATCAGAGCCGTAAAAATATATTTCGCCGTTTCGGCGATAAAAGCTTTGTAAACGCAGTTTTAAAGGTTCGGCTGTTAAATGTTCGGAAACCGGAATCAGCTTTTCTGCAGAAGCGGAATATTCAAAATTGATATTCTTTACCGCCGAGGAAAGAAGCTCCGACAATGTTCTGCCGTCATTAAACGGCACGCACATCGTATCGTCTGTTCTGCCGAACATTTTATTGCCTTCAACAACTTCGCCGAGTATCATTTCGGGATGCTCAACAAAATAATTGTTGACGGTTAATCCGTTTTCAAGCTGTCCTGTATGTACCCAAGACGGTTCAATTTCTGACTTTTTTTCTCTTTTTTGGAGGAATATAATGTCAGCTGTAACCTCCGTTCCTGCCGATTTAAAGGCGTTATTCGGCAATCTCACAGCACCTACCAAATCCGCTCTTTCGGCCAAGGTCTTGCGGAAAGAGCTGTCCTTTTTGTCAAGCGTACCTTTGGAAGTTACAAAAGCCACAATGCCGCCGTCACGCACTTTATCAAGTGATTTCAAAAAGAAATAGTCGTGAATTTTCAGATGTTTTGAGTTGTATTTAGAATCATTAACACTGAAATCGCCGAAAGGAATGTTTCCGATTGCAACATCGAAGCTGTTGTCATTGAAACGAGTATTCTCAAAGCCGTCAATCGTAATGTCAGCTTGCGGATACAGCTTTTGAGCTATTCTGCCCGATAAGCTGTCTTTTTCGACACCGTACAAATTCACCTTATCACGAAGTTCTTCGGGAAGTCTGCCGAAAAAGTTTCCTACGCCCATTGCAGGCTCAAGTATGTTGCCGTCCTCAAATCCTGCGTTACGAATGACCTCATATATACTGTCAACGATTGCTGTATCTGTGTAGAATGAATCAAGCACAGTTGACCGAGCTGCGGTATATTCTTCATCCGTAAGCAAACCCTTGAGTTCAGAATACTCATTTTTCCATTTATCATTATCAGACTCAAAAGCATTGGCAAGACCTCCCCAACCGCTGTAAAGGAACAACTGACCTTGTTCTTCAGGTGTAGCCGCTCTGTTTTCTGCTTCCGTTTGCTTTAAAATCTTAATGGCAGCAATGTTATTTTGAAACTTTGTTTTTGCTCCCGTGACAGCTTCTCTGTCCTCAATTACATAGTTTTTGGCTTTTTCATCATTTACGCTTGTTTCGGTCTGCTCTGAGCTTTCGACCATATCAAACAATGTAGGCGGTTCAGCTTTTTCTGCTCTTGACGGTGCGGCATTTTCAACCTCCACGGTAAGCTCGTCAACGCTCTGTAATTTTTCATCGCTCCTGACATCTCTTTCTTTGCTTTCCGTTATCGGTAAATCTGCGGCTTTCTCATTTTCACCTTTATCAAGCTTTATATCGGCTTCGAGTATTTTTACAACACCTGAATACTGCGGATATTGATTTAAAAAATCAATAATTCCACCGTTGCCGTCCCCGATGTTCTGCCGTTCGGTGTATTTCGTACCGTTCGGCATATTAATAATAAATTTCGTTTTTTCATAACCAAGATGAATATTGTCAAGTTCACCGTTTCTGTATGCTTCTGTAACCGCATTTTCACTGCCGTATTCCTCAATTTCAAGCTGTCTTTGCTCAACCCATTCGTCATCGGCATTTTTCATAAGTTTGTCAAATTCAGAAACAGAGTATGTTTTGCCGTTCTCAAATACCGGACTTTCACTCCAATCACAAGTAATTGTCGGACGAATTATTTCCTGTACAGGCTCAGTTTGTTCAGGCTCGTTTATCGGGACGATTTCATTTTCTGAATTAAATTGATTAACGATTTCTTCTGAGCTGACATTCAGAGCACCGGCATCGGATTCTGCGTCAGCCATAACCTGTTGAATAAATGGATCACTGTTCAGCTTATCTTCATCGACAAGCTCACCGTTGACTATCCCTGCGTCCTCAAGCTGCTGACGAATAACTGCGGGATCTATGTCGTCAAGCTCGTCGTGTTCCTCATAAAACGGTGCAAGCTCCTCATCGGAAAGGTACACAAGGTCATCGAACGATAAAGAGTGCAGACAGTTATCAATCATATCTTTAAGGTCGGCATATGTTTCTTCTTTGAATAATTTGTCATCAACATAAGTTTCAAGCCTATAGTCAACAAGATTTACAACAGCTTCCACAGTATGCTTGCTGTCTTCTGTTGTTGTGTATGCCACTCCGACTTTTTTTAAGTCTGAAAAATCCGCTTCTGAATCAAACTCGTCATTACAATACAAATTTATAAGCTGCTTTGCATAAGCAAGCACAGAGTCACGAACAATATTGTCAATCGTAGAGTGAGTGTATGTAGCAAAATCAATCTGATTGTTGTGAAGTGTATTTTTTAGTTCATCATCAATTACTATACTTTGTTCCAAGTTGTGTATTCTGCCTTCTTCTTCAAAGGCTGATTTATCTCGTTCAACAAAATAATTGAAATTATCATATAGAGTATAAATTTTCTTAACATTTTCGCAATAAGCAACATAATCATTTGTACTTTTATCTTCGTTAAGGTAGGTATTATTAAGCAAAACAGGTGAGTCCGTCAAGATAAAATCGACTTTACCATACAGACGGTTAATACGCTTCACTTGTTCCTTGAGAATATCAAATTGATGTTCATAATGTCCGTCAAGCATAATAAGATTGTTGTCATATACAAGCTCTTTGGCATATTCCTGTACATATTCCGTAACAAATCCTTGCTTTTTCAATTTTTCGGCTACTTCAAGACAAGATGTTGTTTTTCCTGCACCCGGTCCGGCAAAAGCATTGATAACTATTGTATGCTTGTCTGACACATTGCTCGTAATTTTTTTCTGTTCAGATATGAGTTTGTTAAACTCATTCGAAAGATCTACAAGTCCCTCATATTTGATATTCACAGTAAATCCTTGTGTTTTAAGAAGTTCAGTATTATCATTCAGTTTAAAATCAGGGAATCCGACTGTATCAACTGAAGAACCGTTAATGTTTCTTGTTGTAGAAACAAGGTCGAGAATATCTGCAACGGTTTTTGCGTTCTCACCTCTGACTTCATAAAAATCACCGACCTTTATAAGTTCTATTTTCCGTACTTCAGGTGATTTGATTTCGGGAACTACTGCAAGCTCAACGAGCTTGTGCTGAATATCTGCATTAAGACCTTCGGCAAACTCCGTACCGCTGTAAAACTTTTTAACAGCGGTTCTGAAACTTTCGCTACCGATATCAATTAACCTTTGTTCGCCTGTTGTATCAAGAAAATCAAAGAATCCTGAAAAATCATCTCCGTATTTTTTGTTAGCTTCCGCTATCTGTTTGTAAGATACCTCGGTAATTACAAACTGACCGCCGGAGTATGCGTCAGGATTATAGTACATATATGTAATACTTTCGACTTCGGACTCTTGAAAATAAAGGGTTTTCTCAAGAGTGTTAAAGTCGGGTAAAGCAGGGGTATATGTACCGTCAGAAATCATGCCTTCCACTTCACTTCGTGTAACACCTTTGACCTTAGTTACAAGATTTATAAGAGAATCATAATCACTGCGACTGTATGCACCTATGAAAGTTTGCATTTCCGTAAGCGAAAAAGTATAATCAAGCAAATTGATTGTGTCGTAATCTATACCCATATCAACCATATCTCTTATAAGTTCTGACTGGGCATATGAATACCCATGATTTTCAATGAGCTTATCGGCAAGATTTGTGTTGATGAACGACTGTTTAATTTCGTTGAAATCAGCAGTATTCGCAAGAATCAATTCAGAATCCGAAAGACCTGAGTATGTCTTGACAAAATTCATAGATAACATATTTAACTGTTCAGGCTTAAAGTCAGAAGTATCTTCAAACATCGTACTGAATGTGTCAATCAGCTCCGGTTGGTCGTTGAGCAGTTCAACCGTAGAATTCAAAGACTCCAACTGATGTGCTTTATAGTGCAGTACCGAAAGAGCATTAAAAAGATTTTCCGTGTTATCTTCTTTGGAAACTGTCACGCTGTTTTTAACCGTTGCAGACGGTTGGTTTTTTTCGACTGCTTTATCATTGTACAAAAGCTCTCTTTGCTCACGAATTTCGTGAGCAATTGCGTTGATGGCATCTTTGTATATATTGTCAACCGTAATAGTTGTATTTTTACCAAATATTCTGCCCGAAAACGGAATATCCTGCTCTGACAGTCTTTGAGCAACCTTGTAAGCGAAATCAGTATTATATTTGCGATACATCTTATCACCAATATCATTGTATTTGGTTGTTCCGATGATATTGTTTGTTACATATTTCCTGTTGTTGGAATCGACTATTGAATCATAACTGATATTTAACTTTTCAAGATTCGGAACAGTAGCTCTGCCAACCGCAATATATGATTTGTTCTTGTTAATATAGCCACAGTAATTAAGTCCTGCGTTTTCGAGAGCATCGGTTATGCTCTCAAACCGGCTTTCAGAAGCTATAATAACCTTTTTATACTGATTCGGAGTGTTGCTGTTCCATATCTCATTTCCATATAATTTAATCATTTCATTCACCTCTTAAAGAAGGAACCGTTACACTAAATGCAACAGTCCCTAAATAATATTCATAATTCCTGTTCTTTCGATTTAGTGTTGTTACGCTGTTCGTTATGTGTATGTGCAATTTTGTCCGCATTCTGTTTTATCTTACTGCGAGATATTAACGGCTTAACCTGAGCTTTCGACCTGGGTTCTTCAATCTTCTCAACCCGATTGCCTCTTTTGTCAAGCTCATATCCTGCGGCAAGGTCGTTATAAATATCAATTATCCGTGTCTTACTTGCTGTTATGTACACGGTATCTTCTTCTCTTCCGTCAGGATGATATAAATCACGCTTTTTTTCGCCTGTAACAGCATCGTATGCTTTTGCATTACTTGCTTCAATCGTGTGATTGCTTACACGATAATTCTTACCGTTCAGCATAAAATAATAGCTGTCATTGCGAACACTTCTGTCAATACCGTTTTTGTTGCAAAAATCTTCAATTTCAGTCATCTTGTTTTTAAACTCTGCCTTTGCGGATTTACTGGGATGCCACTTCCTTTTGTACATATGATCACCTTTCCTGTTTTGCTTCCCATCCCTGTTCACGATGTTCTGATTTTGCAATCTTGTCCGCATTCTGCTTTATCTGACTGCGAGAAATCAGGGACTTTTTCGGTTGCTTCGGTTGTTTCTCGGCATTATGTTCCTTATTTGGAGTTTTTGCCGCTTTGTCATACTCCTCTTGCTTATTGCCGTTGTTGATGATACCGTCAATGCTGTCATAATCATCTTCAATTGACATTTCGGCATTTTTTAGGTAGTTTTCTTCGAATACAGCTTTTGCGGCAGATGAAACGATTACATCAGCCTGCTTTTTTAAAGCCTGTGGGTTGTTTGTAAACTCATCAACAATGTTCTGACAGCTCTTGCTGATAATATTGTCAGCTTCCTTATCGGGCATAGTTTTAACCGATTCAAACTTATCTGACCACTCATTAAGAGCCTTGAGCTTGTTTATCAGCTTTTCTTTTTTGTTGGTGAGCTTGTCGATTTGTTTTCGCAGTTTGAGTTTTTCGGACATATAATGAGTTTGACCGTATGCTTTTATTGCAGCATCGAGTTTGCTCTGAGTAGTATCAAACTTTTCAGAGGTTGTCCTCATTGCCATTGTCCCGTATTCCTGCATACCTTTGACAAAGTTTTCTTTCCTGCCGTCAGGGGATTTCATATTGTCAAGAAATTTATTGATTTTTTTGCAGTTCTCAGCACGGCTTTGTTGCTTCAAAATCTTCTGCTCATTCGATTTGATGTTCAGCTTATGAGAATGGATTTTCTCATTGATATTTACTATTTTCTGTCGCCTTTCAGCCGATAGAACAGACAATGCTTTATACACAGGCATTGGTACAACATTTCTCATTGATTCAACCGTTGAAACAAATTCAGCACTGCGAACCTTTTTTATGTTGAGTTTTTCGATTTTTGCATTGAGTTTATCGTTTTTTAGATTAAGCTCATCAATCTTAAGATTGCACCTGTCATACAGCTTTGCAAAAATCGGTATTGAAAATTCTTTGCTTTTCGTTTGTTCAAGCAATTCGGGTTCGGATTTTGTCTGTTCGGGTTGGAGATTGTCATTATTGACTTCTTCATCTCGCTGTTTTCTTTTATCGGTATTTGGATTATTATCAAAATCATTTGTAATATCAGGCATTTTACTTCCTCCTTCGTTTATTTTTTATGGAAACAACAATTACTAAAATTGCCAAAATTGCGGTTATAACAATTACTGCAATAATAAAATCAAAACTTCCGTTATTGTTGTTTTCGGTTTTTGTTGCCGTATCAGATGCAGCTGTATCCTTTACTCTTTCAGCAGTCACAATAAGTCTGTGACTGTTTACACCGTATGGATAACAAGTTATAAGACTTAATAGGTCTTTTTCTTCGTCAACTGACAGTAACGATATGTTGTCGGGCTTAACAATGTTTTTTGCTGTTACAGCATAGGTAAGCGTTTCATCAAGCACGGACACCTTGATTTCATCACCGATTTCAAGCTCGTTGAGATTGTCAAAAAACACCTGCGTAGGATAACCCGTGTGAGCTGAAAGCACCGAATGATTGCCTACACCGCCTATCGGAAACGCTGTATTTGGCAGATGAGCAACACCTTTTTCAAGCACTTTATCCGTATCCCCGTGGTAAATAGGCAGTTTTACATTTATTTTTGAAATATCAATGTAGCCTATAAGACCGTCACCAAAATTGAGAATATCGTCATATCCGTCAATCACGCTGTCTGTATCGTAAGAAAATCCATTGATAAGTTCTGATAAATTGTTGTTATATTCAGCAGCAGCCGACAAGTACTGTGACCTGTCGGCTGCTGAAATGCTGTCAAGATTTGCGGCATAATTGTTAATTGTGGATGCGGCGAAAAAACTATTGACAGCATTTGATACAGAAGGGTACAGCACAAAGCAGAGTGATGCAGTCATAAAAATTATTCCTATTATCAAGGTGTATTTGCTTCTGCATTTTTTCAATGTGCTGTACTCCTTTCTATTTAATGTGAAATTACTTGTTTGTAGCTTTTACTCTTCTGCGAATGAGCAATGTTGCAATACCGCCGAGTGCAAAAGCTGTGCCGAGAATGTAGAACATAACTGTACCTGCACCACCGGTCTGTGGTACAACAACTTTTGTGTCCTTAACATCCACGCTTGCTGTGCCGTCTGTTGGGCAGTTTGTGATGTACGAACCGTCAACAAATGTTGCACCGTATGTAACATCAATAGTTACCGGAATAACCTTACCGTAGATGTTGTAGCCTGTAGGAGCTTTTGTTTCGACAATATAATATTTACCGCTTGCAAGTTTGATTTCTTCTTTACTTGTGTTGTAGTAAGTAACCTTGCCTGTCTTGTCGGATACACCGCTTGCAATGGCATTTGTAAGAGCAGTTGCATCCTCTTCTGTTTTAAAAAGGCTGAATTCTGCACCTTCGAGAGCCTTGCCAGCTGTATCTGTCTTGTTAGTTGTAACTGCAAAAGAGTAAACATAAACTGTATTACCGTTTACTTCTGATTCAACTCCGTTCTTGTTAGAATAAACGAGCTTCGTTTCTGAGTTTGGGTTGCCTGTCTTTCCTGCTACAGCGTACTTATTGAGCTTTGCTGAATAAGTTACAGATGTATAAGTAACACCTTCTGCATAAAAGTCATTTTTCTGAAGGTAAGCGTTTGCAATTGATACATTAAAAGTTGTAGCCTTTCCGTCAACTTCTGATGTTACATTGAGAGCATAATCAGTTGAAGCAAGGTCAGCAACCTTACCGCCCTGTGCGTTGAGAAGTGCAACCTTTACGCTGTCTTTATCAAGAGTAAGTCCTGCTGACATCTCATCATATACGGTATATGATTTAAGTTTCATTTCTGATGAACCGGCAGTTGATGACTTAATTTCAAAATTCACTGTGTCACCAAGGCTTACATCGGTAAAATTAACATTATCCTTTGTGCTGTTGGTGATAGTCTTGCCTGTTACAACATCACCGTCATTTACCTTTGTTGCAAGGTCAATATCATTGATACTGTAAACCCAACCGTTGTTGTAGTATGGGAGCGATACAACAGAGTTTGTTACGCTTTTAACACCGGCAGGATAGTTAGTAGCTTTAATGTAGTACAAACCCTGAGTAAGGCTTGAAAAAGTCTTTTTTACTGATGTTGCAGATGTTACAAAGGTACCTACAGTAGATGCAGTTGATGGAATTGTTGAAAGACCGTCAAGAGCTGAGAGAACATTCGATGTCTTTCCGCTTAAAATCTCATCAGAGATTGAAGGAATGAGTGAATCATAGCCTGTCTTGTATGGATTTTCAGTAGTTTTGAGTTCTGCCACCTTGTACACCGTGAATGTATATCCGGGCTTAGAACAATTGAGCGTGAATGAAACCTTCTTTGTTTCATCAAGAGCATTTGCGTTGGTTGCAGCACTTGCAAATGGGATTGCAGTAAATACCATCATAACGGCAAGTACCATAGCTGTCATAATTCGTGTGATTTTGCTTTTCATTTTGCATTTTCCTTTCTGTTTTTGGATTTTTTATTCTTGCTACCGTGTTTACGGTAGTCATAGATGAAAATTATAGCCATTGCTCCGAGTGCCACAGAAGCAAAATAAAAGGGAGCAATTCCACCGCCGCCTGTTAGAGATAACACGGATTTGTTATCGGCAACGGTTAAAGACATGTTAAGTGTGTTTTCATTGTCGGCTGAAATTGTAAATTCAACCTTTTTACCGTATGGCATATAGCCTGACGGAGTTACAGACTCAACAAAATAGTAATCACCTACCGGCAGATTACTGATTGACAAACTACCATTCGTAGCCATACAATCGGTTGCAGTTTTTGCAACTGAATTATACATATAAGTTCCTATGCCTGTCTGATAACAGCTGATGGGAGTGTCGTCTGACTTATAGAGTTGCCAACCTGATCCGGTAAGAGCCTTTGTGCCGTCTGTTTTTGTCAGCTTAACCGAGCCTGTTTTCAGCGTGTTTTTGATATTTGCAAAAACTACGGTATCTGAATTAAGCGTAACTGTTACACTTTTAGGTTTGTTATACTTATACGGTAAAGAGTAAGTGCCGTCATCGTTAAGCTCGCCGAGTTCGGTTACTTTATATTTGAGCAATTCGTCATTGCTGTTATAAATCGGCAAGTCTGAGATTTCAGGACTTAAACCTTCAAGGTTTGTGCTTACTTTTTCGTTAAACCCTGTATCAGCACAGCTTATTTCAAAATACAAACCGTCCACAACATCATCTTCAGATGTTTTTTGTACCTGTAACGAACCTGTTTTTACGGTGTTGGCACAATCATATGTATAGTTGTATTCATCGGTATCATAGATTGTAAATTCGACTGCATCTTTCAGTTCATAACGGCTCGGAAACTTGTATGTTCCGTCTGACTGTTTAATGCCGATTTCGGTAAGCCTGTAAGTAATTTGAAAACCGTTTAGGTCAACTACATATGGCAGAATACCATCAATTTTGTTACCGTTTATGTCATAAAATTGCATATTATCTGTACTTGCTTTACCATTTTCATCAGTAGTCAAAACGATACTTGTAATCCCGTTTCCGTCTGCATCATAAGCCATAGGAGTAGGGATAAGGTCATCATCGAACTCTCGTTCGTCATCAAAAGATTCGAGCTTGAAGCTCAAGCCCTCGATAACTCCGTCCTCGGAAGTCTTATTGATATTAATACTTCCTGTTGCAGGAGCGTTGTACACGGAATAATTAAGAGTAGATGTTGTTCCGTATTTGTTGGCAGTCTTAAACTCTGATTCAGCCTTTTCAAGGTAATTGTCAGGGAAATAATAACTGCCTCCGCCGAGAAAACCTTTTTCAACAACCTTATATTTTATAGGAATACAAATTGCTGAGTTTGGAACGGTTAAACAGCTTGTGAGCTTGTAACCGTATCGGTTGTAATAGTTAGCTGTTCCGGTAGAATCTGTAACAATATCACCATAATATTTGCCGTTTTCGTCCTGTACCCCAAACCAAACTCCAGACACTTTACCGTTGTATGAGGTCTTTTTAACAGTTAAATCTGTTTCAGAAACTGTATTCTGAAAATTAAATGTAACCGTTTTGCTCTCGTCAAGCGTTAATGACTTACCGTTAGCGTTGGATTTTGCTTCTGATGATTTGCCATAGTAGTATCTTGAATAAGCATTCTCACAATTGCTGAATACAGCATTTGAAACACCTTCAAAATATGAACCTTTATAATTGATTGCATTTTCTTTCTTTATCGTCCAAGTGTAACCGCCATAGCTGTGAGATCCTAAAGTAGTCTTAAAACCAAGCTCCTTGACTGTATAGGTTATCTTGTTGCCTTTATCGTCATATACCCTCAAACCTTTAACAGTCGCTTCGCCGTTTTTATCGGTTGAAACTGCGTTGTACTCGTTGCCGAGGTTATCTGATATTGCAAACCACAAATTTGAAACGATACCGTCAGTCGATGACTTCTTGATTTTGAGGTCAGCCTTTACGCTGTCCTCATAAATCGTCTGAATAACGGCTGTATCGACTGTAGCGTTATCCACTGTGGCAATTACGGGATAAACAGTTTCGTCAAGCTCATAGCCTGTCGGTGCGGTTATTTCTTTGATGTAATATGTTTTGCCGACATCTACTGATTTTGCAAAAGTACCCTTGCCGTCAGCATTTGTTGTGAGCTTGTCATACAAGCTTGCACAAGCTGAATCAGCGTACAAGCCATATGTAGCATTCGCGACACCAACACCCGATTGATTAAGTTTGTGTATGCCGATATATGCCTTTGCCGGCATTTCGTCAATCGTCACATTTATGGGAGTATTTGTGTCCTGTGCAAACTTTGCACCCTCTTGAGTAATTACTCTGTAAAACACAACATCACTGAGAGAATAGCCGTCAGGAGCTTTGACTTCCTTGATAACAATTGTTCCTATGGGAATAGTTACAAAATTACCATCGTAATATAATCCATCTGATAAGAAATCATCGGATAAATATTTTTCATCTAAACGAGTAAGTCCGTCAGAGTTGGTCTGAATATACCAAGTCCTTTTAAGGTTTTTGCTGTCAAGTGCAGGAGCGGTTTCATCTGCTTTGACATCGTAGTCCTTGTCAATTTCCTGTGCGTAATATTCAATACTGAAAACTGCACCGCCAAGACCTTGACTTGTTGTTTCGCCTGTTACTGCGTTTTTCTTTTGAAGAATAATGCCGACAGGGTCATTTACGGGGTCGTCAGTACAGCTAAAGCTATAAATTTTTGTACCGTCTGCGGCTTTTTTGCCTGAATTCACAAATGTATAAACAGTTTCATCAAGCTCATAGCCTTTTGGTGCTTTGGTTTCTTTGGCATAGTAAGAAGCTGATGCGTCAACATATTTACTATAACTGCCGTAACCGCTTGCATTTGTTGTAATACTGCCGATTTTTTTGGTACAAGCTTTGTCTGTGTATATGCCATACTCAGCTCCCGACAAGCTGTAACAACCGTTGCCGGCTGTAAGCTCTTTGTTTGATGATGATTTGTGAAGTTGCAGCTTGACAACATCCGGAAATGTCAACTTAACATATCCGTCTTTAACTGTATAATTAGAACCCTGAGCAAAAGTCTGATATGATGCATAGTCATTACTTGTAATTAAATACAAACTGTTTTTGCTCTTGATTCCATGTTCCTTCAAAAAAGAATTTTTCATTGTCACATTAACTGTCGTACCAAGATTTTTAGAACAGGTAAATGTTATCTTTTTACCGCTTACGCTGACCTTAACATTTGAATTGCTGACGATTACATCGGATGCTTTAGTTACTGAAGCGGTACCGTTCTTATCAGTCAAAGTGATTGAATACTGTCCGTTTGATTGATTATATGACATTTGATACGACTTCGCAGAACTGAGTGATGATGCTGTATATGACGGATTACGCACCGACCTTTTGCACCAAGACACCATATTGTCATATGCTGTTGTAACATTTGCTACAGTAGTTTCAGCTGAGCTTGTCTCAGTCATAGTATGGGCAGGAGTAAGCAACGGTTTTCCGGATACGGCATCAAAGGTTGAAGCATTTCTCTTGCCGGCTACAATCTCGAAAATTAACAACTGTGTTGCGTAATAGTAATGTACCTTATTTTTTGATGGAGATTCAAAACCTCCGAACCCCCAACTTAGGATCAGATTAACTGCGTTCTGTTGTGCAGTAGTTAGCTGTTTCCAAGCTGCTGATTGAGATGTACTTTTTACAGTAGCAGAACTTGTTAATTCAGATGCTTTATCCGGTTCAATACAGTACGCTCTTTGTGTGTAGTCTAAAAAATTCAAGGCTTTTCCGGATGCAGCAAAAAAATGGACCTTAAAATTTTCCCAACCTTCATAATGCTGACTATGCTTTTTCCCGTTTGCGTCTGTATAAGTATATTCAGCTGTTTTTTTGTATATAAAACCTTTGCCGTCTGCACCACGAGTACCTTTGGTAACCGTGGCAGCACTTACGGAAAATAAACCGACAGACAATGAGCTGATAATTACAGTCAAACATAAGAACACCGACAGCATTTTTTTAATTAACTTCATTCAAATTTTTCTCTCCTTTCATCTAAATATTTAAATATTGAAAAAGAAAAACTACTGTATTCTTTTGGGTGATGCACGAATCATATTTACCTCCGAAAATTTATATTATTAACCACATTAGTGGGAATTGTAGGAGTGCATCAGACAAATTAATGCCCGATGCAAAGAAGAATAACAATGAAAACTTAAAAAGTCTTGCTGTCATCATAAAACAGAAAGTTGTAATCAACTTCCAATGTTTTCGCTAATTCTCTGATATATGCAAAAGTCGGTTCATAATTATCGTTTTCCCATTTGGTATAGGCTGACCGTTCTATATGCACGGCTTCTGCCACTTGTTTCTGTGTCATATGCTTGTTTTTTCGAGCAATAAGCAACTGCTTTCCAAACGACAATTATTTCACCTTCTCAAAAAGTTGTTATCAATTTAAAATGTTAAGGTTATATATGTAGTTAAGGTCAACGGCTGTTGATATGCCGTTAATTCTACCGTTATCTGAATACTGCCACACATCACAAGTGATTGACGGCTTTATATACCATTCTGCGTTCCAAATGGAAATGCCGTTATTTTTTAAGGTTTTGCGATTGAGCAGATAGTCATAAACGCTTGCTGAGGAATACACACCCGATTTAAAGCCGTTGCTTTTGAGTTTGTTACAGAAATTGACTGCCATTTTTGTATAATTGCTGTTGCTTGTACTCATTGCAGGCTGATATTCCATATCGTAGTAAACAGGAAGTTCAAACTTTTTACCCTTGATACAACTAAGGCAAGCATCTGCTTCTGCTGTTGCCGTTGACGGTGACATTGCATAACTGAACCAATATGCTCCGACTTTAAGACCGGCGGATTTTGCTTTTTTGTAGTTTGTTTCAAACATATTGTCTTTTTGGCTTTTTTCTTTACCGTAGCCTGCACGGATAATCACATAGTCATAACCGGCTGATTTTACCTTGTTAAAATCTATTGAGCCTTGCCAAGTTGATACATCAATACACTTTGCGACACTTCCCGAAACAGTCAGCTTGCACGATGCGGTTTTTCCGTTGTAGGTTTTGTATGTGATTGTTGCTGTTCCTTGAGATTTAGCGGAGATTTTTCCGGTTGAATTAACCGTTGCGACATATGTATTACTGCTTATCCAAGTACTGCGATAACTGTATGCGTTATTGTTGAGCGTAGCTTTAAGCGTTTTACTCTGTCCGACTTTAAGGGTTGCAGATTTATCAGAAACAGTTACTCTTGAAGGTGCAGATTTGACTGTTACCTTACAAGTAGCTTCTTTTCCATTGTTGAGCTTACATCTTATCGTAGTAGTGCCGGCTGTTTTTGCAGTAACAAGACCGCCTGCCTTTTGGACGGGAGCAATTGCGGTGTTATTCGAGTAATAAAGTCTGTAGTAGGCTGCTGTATTGTTCGGAATACTGCTGTTCAAGTCATATTTTTCACCAACACCTAAAGTAATACTTGTTTTATTAAGTGTGATACTGTCAGCAAGTTTTTTGACTGTTACGGTACAGCTTGCAGTCTTGCCGTTATATGTTTTGGCTGTAATCTTTGACGTGCCGACACCGACAGCAGTTATTTTGCCGTTATTGTCAATACCTGCAACCTTACTGTTGTCAGTTGTAAACGACACCTGTGACAGCGTTCCGTTTTCAACCGTAGTTTTTAATGTGTAGGTTTCAGTTGTGCCAAGTGTGATACTTGACTTGTCAAGTTTTACACTTTTAGGTATAGTAGTAGGCTTTGGAACAGTTGTAGGTTCTGTAACTGCTTCCGTTGTAGGCTCTGTTGTTGATTCTGCTGTTGTCGGTTGTTCTTCTGTTGGCTCTTTAATCAGACCTACGATAATCTTCTGTACAAGTGTTGAATCAACAACGGTAATCACACCGTCTTTATTAAGGTCATACAACTTAATTTGTTTTTCATCAAATGTTGTCATACCTACAACATTCTTCTGAATAAGCGTTGCATCTTCGACTGAAAACTTTTTGTCTGTGCTTACTGCTCCTGCACTAAAGGCACAAAGGCTCACAAGAGTAGTGGCAGTAAGTAAGCCCGAAATAATCTTCTTTTTTATCTTCATAACTTCCTCCTAAAAAAAGGTTTCTATATATATTCCGTAATTTTTGCAATTTCGCACCCCCTAAATTGAAAAAAATTTTAAAATTTTTAAATTTTTTTTAAAATTTCTTTGAAGTTCGGCGATATTATTCGCAAAAAGAAAAATGCTCCGTTCAGGAGCATAAAAAAGGGCAAAAAAAAAGACAGAACCGAAGCTCTGTCTGAAATTTGTTATGTAGTTTTATTTATGGATTTGGGGTGAAGTGGACATAACATTGCTGCTGTCTCTTATACACATCTGA
>OJOM01000421.1_pt1 | contig 22579 bp, 18 predicted proteins | sample 1598231 | NCBI WGS metagenome assembly OJOM01 (sample SAMN03922465, study PRJEB24848) | human gut metagenome | isolation source: stool sample | host: Homo sapiens | place: Germany | collected 2010-11 | reverse complement strand
TAATCTAAATTTCCCGATTTTTTCGTATTTTGCGCGCAAAAATATACGATTATGAAAAGTTTAAAGACCGGTAAACGGTTTTCATATAAAGATTTGCTGTATAAAAGCCTCATTTTCATTGCCACAGTGTCAGTTATAGTTTATTTTTTGCCCAATGAAGGCAAATTTAACTATCAATTTGACATCAACAAACCATGGAAGTACGGACTATTACAAGCATCGTTCGATTTCCCCATTTATAAAAATGACATGCAGGTGCAAAAAGAGCAGGATAGTATTCTTGCTACTTACCAGCCCTATTTCCATATAGAAAAGAATGCGGAAAAAGAGATGATTGAGAGACTGAGAGAAGACTATAACAAAACACTTCGCCATTCCTTGCCCGGCACAGATTATATAAGATACATAGAGCGCATGCTGAAAGAGATGTATAGAAATGGAATTATTGCCGGTAATGACCTCACCCGAATGGAAGAGGACAGCATCACTGCCATACGAACGGTAGAACAGAATACGGCCACAAGTCGGCCGGTCGGTCAGTTATATACTGTAAAAGATGCTTATGAATACCTGCTGAACGCCGATACCACCCATTACAAGAAGAAGGTTTTGCAGCAGTGCAACTTAAATAATTATATTACTCCAAATCTTATTTATGACGAAGCCAAATCTGAAGCAGCACAGAAAGACCTGCTATCCAATATTTCCTATGCAAACGGTTTTGTCTTAAACGGTCAAAAAATTATAGACCGCGGAGAAATTGTAAACGAACAGACCTACAATATATTAGAGTCTTTACGAAAAGAATGGGAAAAGCGCAGTGATTCTTTACAAGAGAAACGGCTGACACTGGCCGGACAAATACTCTATGTCGGCATCTTCCTGTTTTGCTTCATGGTCTATTTGGATTTGTTCCGTGCCGATTATTATGAGCGCAAAGGCAGTTTAAGTTTGCTTTTCGCACTGATAGTGCTATTTCCGGTTATCGCCTCCGTCATGGTATCGCAAAGTCTATCCAGTATTTATATCGTTCCTTTTGCGATGATACCGATTATAGTGCGTATCTTTCTTGACTCGCGAACGGCATTCATGGCTCACGTCACCATCATCCTGCTCTGTTCCATCACATTGCGTTTCCCTCATGAGTTTATTCTCTTGCAGGTGGTGGCGGGCATGGTATCTATCTATAGCTTACGCGAATTATCACAACGCTCGCAACTTCTGCGAACGGCTTTGGTAGTTTTTGCCAGTTATGCATTGTTGTATTTTGCTTTTGAGCTGATTCACGAAGATGATTTGACCAAGCTGAATACACGTATGTATATCTACTTTATGATAAATGGCATTCTACTGCTGTTTGCTTATCCGCTGCTGTTTATTTTGGAAAAGACTTTCGGCTTTACTTCCAATGTTACGCTGGTAGAGCTTTCCAATATCAACAACAGCTTGCTACGCGAGATGTCGGAAATAGCTCCGGGCACTTTCCAACACTCCCTTCAGATGGCTAATCTGGCAGCAGAAGCAGCCAATAAAATCGGTGCAAAAAGCCAGTTGGTTCGTACAGGAGCGCTTTACCATGATATAGGTAAAATGGTAAACCCCGCCTTCTTCACCGAGAACCAGTCGGGAGTAAATCCGCATAAAAGCCTCAACTATGAACAAAGTGCGCAAGTTATCATCAGCCATATCACAGATGGCTTGAAGCTTGCCGAGAAACATAATCTGCCTAAAGTCATTAAAGACTTTATCAGCACGCATCATGGAAGAGGACTGACTAAGTACTTCTACATTTCCTATAAAAATGAGCACCCTGACGAAGAAGTGGATGCCGAAAAATTCCGTTATCCGGGTCCCAACCCATTCACCAAGGAGCAAGCCATCCTAATGATGGCCGACTCCGTAGAAGCTGCTTCACGAAGCCTGCCCGAATATACAGAAGAAAGTATAGGAACTTTAGTAGACAAAATCATCGACGCGCAAGTTGCAGAAGGATTTTTCAAAGAATGTCCTATCACTTTCAAAGATATCGCCTTAGTGAAAGCGCTGTTTAAGGAAAAACTGAAAACGATGTATCACACTCGAATCAGTTATCCTGAGTTGAAGAAATAGCACGAATACTTTCAAGCAGTCCGGCGCAAGCGTCTTCCAGAATATCCAATACATTCTCGAAACCTTGCGCCCCTCCATAATAAGGATCGGGTACATAATCCACCATCTTCACCCGACAATAGTCTGTCATCCGGCGGATTTTCTTCTCTGTTTCCAAATCAGGCGCCCGTTCTATCAAATCCTCTATATTGCGGTCGTCCATACCGATAATCATATCAAAGTGATAAAAATCATCTGTACAGACAGGGCGGGAACGATGAGTCAGATTGTATCCCCGACGAGAAGCATGCATACGCATACGGCTATCAGGCAGTTCTCCTTGATGATAACTCAAGATACCGGCAGAATCAACTTCTATTTCTCTCTCCAGACCTTCCTTTCTAATTAAAGTACGCATAACTTCTTCTGCGGAAGAGGAACGGCAAATATTGCCGAGGCAAACAAAAAGTATTTTCTTCATACAGTTCTACAAACAAAGATATTCTTTAAACGATTTCACATCACGGTTCATAATCAGTGACTCCGGGAACTCGGTAAGTTGCAACAAGTCATACAAATAATCATATCGGGCAATATCAAATGAAATATGTGCATCGCTTCCCAGAATCACCGGCACCTCATATCGTTTACACAGCCGCAGGATAGAAAGGTTGTTCTCCCGGGCATTCGGCTTATTGCGCGTTGGTTTTAAAGAACTGTTATTTATCTCCAACAGGGTATGATGTTCTTTTGCCGCCAATACAATAGGCTCGAAATTTAATTCGGCCGTACCATCTCCGGGGTGACTGATAATATGAATAAAAGGATTACTGACTGCCTTCACCATCCCATGCGTATTTTCGTCTACCGTGCCATAACTATAGCATAAAGAATGAATACCGGCAATACGAATATCCAACATTCTCATACAGTTCTCATCCATATCAAGATTTCCCTCCCCGTCAAGAATGTTAATCTCTGCCCCCAATAACAATTCGATGCCGTACATCTGTCGGGGAACAACATGCAGATTTCTAAAATAAATGGGATTACAGCTTCCCGGAACACCGGGAGAATGCTCCGTTATTCCCAACAATTTCAAACCCTTGCCGGCAGCAGCCTGTGCCATCTCCTGTAAAGTACTGAATGCATGCCCGCTGGCAATGGTATGGGTATGCACATCTAATTCTATTTTCATAATTACTGTGGATCTACATCATAATATACTAATAGGGAACGAAAACGCTCGTCTTCAATAATTGCACGTTGCACGGCAAGCAAATAATCGCGCACTTTCGCTATCGAAGCGGTCTGTTCCACTTTAACCATAATCTTTTTAATAAATAAGGTTTGAATACGAGCTACCGGTGGTTTATCCGGTCCCAACACACGACTTCCCAAACCGGAACGAAGTTGTGCAGCCATTGCATCCGCCGCCATATCAAGCACATCTTCTTTCCGATGTTTCAGATAAACATAAATGAGACGGTAATAAGGCGGATACTTGAATATCTGCCGTTCTGCCGACTGGTCATAATAAAGTTGTTCATAATCATTCGATATCACCTGGCGAATCACCGGCAAGTCAGGAGACTTTGTCTGCAAAATCACCAACCCTTGCCTGTTCTTTCTTCCGGCACGTCCCGCCACCTGTGCCATCAACTGGAAAGCACGCTCATGGCTGCGGAAGTCCGGGTAGTTCAACATCGTATCGGCATTCAGTATACCTACCACGCTGACATGGTCAAAGTCCAATCCCTTTGAAACCATCTGCGTACCAATCAATATATCTGTCTTACCCTGTTCAAAATCAGCGATTATCTTCTCGTATGCCGTTCGGGTTCGAGTAGTATCCAAATCCATCCGGGCAACTCTCGCTTCGGGAAAAATCAGTTTAATATCATCTTCAATACGTTCCGTTCCGAACCCCCGATTCATCAGCTCCACACTACCACAGGCAGGGCACGAACGGGGTACCTGATACGTATATCCGCAATAATGACAGGTCAGTTGGTTTAATCCCTTATGATAAGTAAGGCTCACATCACAATTCTTACACTTCGGAACCCAGCCGCAAGTATGACATTCTATCATCGGAGCAAAGCCACGACGATTTTGAAACAAAATCACCTGCTCTTTACGTTCCAATGCCTCTTTAATTTCTTTGACCAAGCGAGGAGAAAAAGGTCCCTGCATCCTTTTTTGATGAGCAAGTTCTTTAATATCCACCAATTCGATATGAGGAAGCTGAATATCTTGATAGCGTTCCTTCAATTCTACAAATCCGTATTTACCCGATATCGCATTGAAATAACTCTCCACACAGGGAGTGGCTGTACCTAAAAGAACTTTAGCACCAAACATCGATGCCAGCATAATAGACGAATTGCGGGCATGATAACGGGGAGCCGGGTCTTGTTGCTTATATGTATTTTCATGCTCTTCATCTACGATTACCAATCCCAAGTTCTTGAAAGGAAGAAAAATGGAAGAACGAACCCCCAATATCACATCATATTCTTCGTCTCCCAACTGCTTCTGCCAGATTTCCACACGTTCGGCATCCGGAAACTTAGAATGATAAATGCCGAGACGATGACCGAATACCCGCTTCAGACGTTCGGTTATCTGAGTAGTCAAAGCAATCTCCGGCAATAGATAGAGCACTTGTTTGCCCGCTTTCAGCACCTCTTGAATAAGATGAATATATATTTCGGTCTTGCCGCTGGAAGTTACTCCGTGCAGCAGACAGACATTCTTTTCTCTGAAACATTGGAGAACAGACTGATAGGCCTGTTGCTGTGCCGGGTTCAGCGGATTGATATCCGTTGTCTTCAGCACACCTTTATCCAGACGCCCTATTTCCTGATAATAGATTTCAAACACTCCTTTTTCTACCAGCCCGTTAAGAACGGCGGCAGAACCACCGGCCTTCTCCAATAAAGTTTTCTTAGTGACTTCCTTTAAGGTAGTTTCACGCGATACCCAACCGGAAAGCTCTATATATTTCATCAACAGTGCCAATTGTTTGGGAGCACGTCCCAAATCATTGAAAAGTTGCTGTAACCGGGCTTCATCCATACCGGAGTCTGCCAATTTTACACGCGCTTCCGTACGGGGTTTATAATTACGCTTTAATTCCTCCTTCACGTAAATAGCTTCCTTGTCAAGCAATGACTTAATGACCGGAAGAATATTTTTCATCCCGCTTGCCTTTTCCAGTTGGGTGACACATTGTTCTGTGTCATTACTCAACAAGTCTAATATTTTCTGTTCCTTTTCGGGAAGCGAAGCCGATGCTTCAAAGTCCGGGTTATACACCACCAAAGTCTCACTTTCCAACTTCATGCCGGACGGAATGGCAGCCTTATAAACATCTCCCAATGTACAGAGATAATAAGAAGCCAGCCACTCCCAAAATTCAAACTGTTTAGGCAGCAATACAGGAGTTGAGTCAAGCACCTCTTCTATATCCTTTGTCTCATAACCTTCGGGAGCTGCATAATGCACATTGGTGACAATAGCCGTATAGAATTTCTTCCGTCCAAACGGTACTACAACCCTACACCCTATCTGTACTTTCTCTTCCATTTCTGCCGGAAGCGAATAAGTGTACTGACCGGCAATAGGCAACGGCACTATGACATCTACATATTTTTTCATACCGCAAAATTACAAAAAAGGAGACACTCAGTAAAGAATGCCTCCTTTTTATCTTTTATTAAATGAACTTGCTTAGAACAGATACGCAAGTGATACTTGCCAGGTATTGTTCTTAATCTTAATGACTTCTTCATTCGTGGTCTCGATAGTAGCCGTATGACTTAAAGCAAAGTTATAATTTACGCCTATCTGTATATGACGAATCAACTTCACACCCGCACCTACATTGAAAGTTGTATTATTCTTCTTCAACTCATAATCCATAAAGCCTTTTTTATTACCGATATTAAAGCCAAACTGCGGGCCGGCAGCAATATAAGCACCCAGCATACTTCCCAATCCAAATGACCATTTCAAATTCACAGGAATTTCAAACGTTTTCAATTTAGCATCTGTATCATATCCTTTGGCAGCCAATTCCGTTTGTGAATACAAAGCAGCGATGTCAGCTCCCACCCCGATAATAGGCAATGTGAACTCAGCCATAGGACCAATAAACCAACCGGTCTGGTTATCACCTTTCAAGGCATCCTTTGAAAAGCTTGCTTTTGACAGGTTCAAACCACCCTTCACACCGAAGTGTAACTGAGCTTGAACAGGAGCAGCCATCACCAAACATACAGCTACCATAAATACACTAATAATCTTTTTCATGTTCGTCTATTTTTAGTTTACATTGCAAAGATAAGGATAAAAAATGAGAATCAGTAATCAGGATAGAAACAAAGTAAATAAGCACAGGGCAGAAACATAGAAAGGTTAAGCTGTTCCTTGCCGACAGCTAAGGCATTTTAATCCGTGAATTATTACGTTCTACCGCAATGGGACATACGTCCTGCCACAGTGGGACGTACGTCCTGCTGTAATGGGACGTATGTTCCGCTGTAATGGGACGTAATAACCGACCTTATAAAATGGCTTAGTCTAAAGAAAGAAAAACCTTAACCCGACCGGGAAAATGACTTAAGAGTTCCCACCGTTCTACAAATATCATGGAGAGCCGATGTAGGATAAACAATAACAAAAGGGGCCATCCACTTTTTGGACAGCCCCTTCGTCACACCACCCCGGTAGTGCTTAATACTCTTCTTCGTTAAAGAAGAAATCTTCTTTGCTCGGATAATCCGGCCAAATATCCTCTATACTTTCATAGATTTCGCCTTCATCCTCCATCTCCTGCAAGTTTTCGATTACTTCCAACGGAGCACCCGAACGCATTGCATAGTCAATCAACTCATCCTTTGTAGCAGGCCAGGGAGCATCCTCTAACTTCGAGGCCAATTCTAATGTCCAGTACATAGTTTTCTTATTTTTTAAGTAAATACTTTTCTTTCGTTCTCTAATTAGCCGCAAAAGTATAATAAATTATTTCATTTGCAACTTTTATCCCAAAAAATTTCTTCCTTTTTTGCAAGATAGTTCAACTTCCGTGCCAAAATGAACAGATAATCCGACAATCTATTGACAAAAGCTGTAACACGAGCCTCTATCTCACATTCTCCCGCCAATGCCAATATACGACGCTCAGCCCTCCGACACACCGTACGGCATATATGACAAACAGCAGCCCCACGCGCTCCTCCCGGCAGAATAAAGGCATGAAGAGGAGTAAGTGCATTGTCTATTTCATCGATAGCTTGTTCCAACAATGTAATATCTTTGTCATTTATACGGCTCTCCATGCGCAATTCAGTCTGGCTCTGATCGGTTGCCAAATAGGAACCAACGGAAAATAACTTATTCTGTACATGGGCCACCAACCTTTTATCGGCCTCTTCTGTCAAATATGTTTGCAAAAGACCCAGATAGGAATTCAATTCATCGACTGTTCCATAAGCTTCCAAGCGTATGTGAGTCTTAGGCACACGAACTCCTCCTACCAATGAGGTGGTGCCCTTATCGCCTGTCTTCGTGTATATCATACTTTTTTTCATGGTCATATTTATAAAAAGTTGACTATATAATGCTGTTTATAACGATTCTTATTAAAAAATACCAGACCAATATCATATAAATCAAAAGTAATACCGACTCGTTCGTCAGCAACCACCTCTTTCCACCATTTGCGCTTCTCTTGTGATTCGTAAATTCCTCCGATGATAAACCAACTGTCGGGCTGCACATAAGGCAACGCCTCTTCAAACACCTCTTGATAGAAAGGAGTATGTGCAATGTGCAGACAATCGACGCTTTTCAGTTCTTCCAACTTTTTGGTCAGTTGCAGCAACGTTTTATCCCGGTCTCTTCCCTTCAGCGTAACAGAGTCCATAGTGCGGCAAGCCGCACGCATATAACTGATGGATGCTCCATTACCAATCCCCACTTCTATCAATGATTTCGGTCTGAAATAATTAACCAATCTGAACAGCAAACGGTTCACTTTGCGCCGATAGTGAGGCAGATAATTTGAAAAGCCCCTTTTCTTCAATGTCCGGTATGCATAGTAAGGAGATCTCTCATAAATAATGGAAGTTATCAAAAAAAAATCGGACGGGGAGTGCACGCCGTAACCACAACGATGACGGAAGCGTTTACACCATATCCATAGTCTGCAAAGAAAAAACATATTATTTCTAGGTTGTTAAGTTACACAAAGATAAAAGATTGAAGAACAATATCGAAATAAAACGCTACTTTTGTTGCCTATTAGCTTATTTTATCAGAAAAGAATTATGAAACACACTATCTCTCTTTTTATATGGACAGTATGTATTCTGCTACTGCCATTAGAGTTCATCCATGCAGAAAACAATCCTACCGAGCTGCTAAAAAAGCTCCAAAGTCTTCCGGGAATTACCGACATTAAGCCGCTCGAAAGCAATGCATATCCCGAAAAATATGTTTTGTTCATCGAGCAATTGCTCGATCCTAAACACCCGGAAGCCGGTAGTTTCAAACAACGAATCATCTTAGGTCATATTGGTTTTGACCGTCCTACTATCTTGGTAACCGAAGGATATGCCGCCACTTATGCGTTAGCACCACGATATCAGGAAGAGCTCTCCAAACGATTAAACGCCAATCTGGTATTTGTGGAATACCGTTATTTTGATGCATCCATGCCTGACCCTTGCAACTGGGATTACCTGACTGTAGAAAACTCCCTGTATGACTTACATCACGTCACCACCACCTTTAAGCAACTTTATCCTCAAAAATGGATTTCGACAGGAATCAGTAAAGGAGGGCAAACCACCATGTTCTATCGTGCCTACTTCCCTGACGATGTTGATTTCTCCGTTCCTTATGTAGCTCCCCTCAACAAATCACTGGAAGACGGGCGCCATGAACCTTTCATTGCCGAAACAGTCTCCACAGCCCAAAATCGGGAAAAAGTAAAAGAATTCCAATTGGAAGTATTAAAAAGAAAGGCTGAGTTACTGCCTATGTTCGAGAGATATTGTTTAAACAAAGGATATACTTTCCGTGTACCCATTACAGAAATCTATGATTTCAATGTGCTGGAATATTCCTTCGCATTATGGCAATGGGGCACTTCCGTCACTAAGATACCTTCACCCAAAGCCGACAATCAAACTATCTTCAACCACTTCATCGCTATCTGTGAGCCTGATTATTTTTCGGAGCAATCCCCCTATCCTTCTTTTAATGTACAAGCAGCCAAGGAATTAGGGTATTATGGATATGACACCAAGCCTTTTGAAAAATATCTCACTATCAAAAGTAGCAAAAACTATATGTACCGGGTTATGCTTCCGGCCGATTTGCAGCACCTCAGCTTTGATGATACGCTCTATAAGAAAACGGTGAAATTCTTGAAGAAAAACGACCCGAAAATGATTTATATCTATGGAGGAGATGATCCATGGACTGCATCGGGCGTCACCTGGCTGGAAGAAAAAGAAAATATCAAGGTATATACATTACCCGGTGGCAGTCACCGCACACGTATCGGCAGCTTCGATAAAAAAACACAAGAAGAGATCATGACACTCATAAACCGGTGGTTAAAAGAGTAGACTTTCTTCATCGCCGGCTCCCGGCAAATATAACAATACCAAAGAATCCCATTTTACCGTCTTCTTGCATAGAGACAGCAAAATGGGATTCACTTCATATTATTAACACTCTAAAGTATAAAGAAGGCACTTTCATTACAACGGCATATTGCCATGCTTTTTGGGAGGATTACTTTGGTTTTTGTTGTGACACATATCCAAAGCCTGAGCCAGTTTATATCTTGTATCGCGCGGCATAATTACTTCATCAATCAAACCGCGTTCGGCTGCACGGTAAGGGTTGGAGAACTTATTCTCATACTCCTTTATTATCTCCTGCTTCTCTTCGGGAGTCGATTTACGATACAGGATGTTTACTGCACCCTCGGCACCCATCACTGCAATTTCCGCCTGTGGATAAGCCAGATTCACATCAGCACCTGTCGGCTTGCTGGACATGACGATATAGGCTCCACCGTATGCCTTACGGGTAATCAGGGTTACTTTGGGAACTGTGGCCTCGGCGTATGCATACACGATTTTCGCACCGTGGCGAATAATGCCGTTGTGCTCCTGCACCGTACCGGGAAGAAAACCGGGAACATCCTCAAAAGTAATCAAAGGAATATTGAAACAGTCGCAGAAACGGATGAAGCGAGCAGCCTTGTCACTGGCGTCGATATCGAGCACACCGGCAAGGTAAGCGGGCTGGTTGGCAACGATACCCACCGAACGACCTCCCAAACGACCGAATCCCACTACCACGTTCTTGGCAAAATGAGGCATTACTTCGAAAAAGTACTGGTTGTCCAGCACCGGTTCGATAATATCTTTGATGTCGTAAGGCATATTGGGGTCTTCGGGAATAACGGTCTGAAGTGCTTCTACCTGGCGATGAATATCATCCGTACAGGGGGCAAGGGGAGCATCCTCCATATTGTTGGAAGGCAAGAAGCTCAACAACTCGCGAATACTCATCAGAGCTTCCTCTTCATTATTACACATAAAGTGAGTGACACCACTCTTGGAACTGTGAGTATAAGCGCCACCCAGTTCTTCTTTTCCTACCTCTTCATTGGTCACAGTCTTTACCACATCGGGACCGGTAATAAACATGTGGCTTTGCTCTTTCACCATAAAGATAAAGTCGGTCAGTGCCGGAGAGTAGCAGGCACCACCCGCACAAGGACCCAAGATGGCAGAAATCTGAGGAATAACACCCGAAGCGATGGTGTTCTGATAGAAGATAGACGCATAACCGGCAAGACTGTTCACACCTTCCTGAATACGGGCACCGCCCGAATCGTTCAGTGCAATAACAGGCGCACCGTTCTTCAGGGCAAGTTCCTGCACCTTGACAATCTTGGCTGCATTGGTTTCACTCAGCGAACCACCGTGTGCGGTGAAGTCGTAAGCATACACAAAAACCAGGCGGCCGTCTATCTTTCCGTAACCTGTCACCATTCCATCTCCGGCAATCTGTTTTTTATCCATACCGAAATTGGTGCAACGGTGGTTCACCAACTTGTCCAGTTCATTGAACGTACCTTTGTCAAGGAGCATTTCAATACGTTCGCGGGCAGTCATCTTGCCCTGTGCATGCTGCTTCTCTATCTTGTCCACACCGCCACCCAGCGATGCCTTTTTGTCCAGTTCCTCAAACCGGCTGTATATTTCTTCTCTTGTCATGGTTCTTTCAGTCTTCTTTTATGATATCCAATATTATCAACTCCTGATTAGCATTGACGGCATCGCCCTCCTGCACCAGAATATCCTTTACGACACAATCCGAACTTACTTTGTAGTTGCTCTGCATCTTCATGGCTTCCAGCACTACCACGATGTCTCCCGCACTAAGGCGGTCTCCCTTTTGAACGGGGATTTTAACGACCTTACCCGGCATGGGTGCAATAATCCGATCGTCTTGTTTCTCTTCTCCACCCTTCTTCATGCGCAAGTACTTGGTCTGCGTATCCACAATATCTACGTGATAAGAGCGATAAAACATATTCACGTCATAACTCTTACCACCTTCACCGCGAATCAACTCGGCATTAAACGAATTGCCATCGTGAAGAATGGAGCAACTTCCGTTCTCAGCCATCACAATATCCACATCGTATGGTTTTCCATCGATAAGGAACTGTACCTTATTACCCTCTTTGCTCACCAAAGTTACATCGGCGATGCGGTCTCCTATATGTATTTCCATATTTCTTTTCCGTTTGTTTAGATGCGTAATACTCCCTTCTGCAAACCGAACTCACGCCAACGGCTGATGGGACGACCGTCGGGCAACTGTGAACTCTTGTTTTCTTCCAGATTCATCAGATAATCGATGTAAGAGGCAATCATGGCAATATTCTCGATTTCTTCGTTGTTGCCATTACTGCGCAACAGCATACGGGAATTCTTCTCGATAAACAACGTATTATATTCGCCTTTTACAAAGTCGGGCGTATGCATGATACGTTTCAAATAACTGAGATTAGTCTTCAGTCCGGTAATTTTATATTCATAAAGCACTCGGCGCATACGCTCGATGGCATATTGACGGGTGGTGGCCCACACAATCAACTTACCGATCATGGGATCGTAATAAATAGGTATCTCATACCCTTCGTACACATAGCTGTCTATACGGACACCGATACCGTTTGGTTCAGTGAGCTGCTTGATAATACCCGGCGAAGGCATGAAATTGTTTTCCGTATCCTCGGCACAGATACGGCATTCGATGGCGTGGCCACGCTGAAACAGCTCTTCCTGTCTGAGATGCAACACCTCATCATTGGCAATACGGATTTGTTCCTTTACCAAGTCCACACCAACTACCTCCTCCGTAATAGGATGTTCCACCTGAAGGCGGGTATTCATTTCAAGGAAATAGAAGTTACGGTGCTTGTCCACCAGAAACTCAATGGTTCCTGCACCCGAATAGTTCACTGCCTTGGCTGCGGCAACTGCCTTTTCTCCCATCTCCTTACGAAGTTCGGGAGTAAGAAACGGTGAAGGACTTTCTTCCACTATTTTCTGGTTACGACGCTGAACAGAACATTCGCGGTCGAACAGATGAACTACATTGCCATGATTATCACCCAGAATTTGAAATTCGATATGGTGAGGTTCTTCCACAAACTTCTCCAGATAAACAGTATCATCTCCAAAAGACGACATGGATTCCGAACGGGCAGTATTATAAGCTTCCACTACCTCATTTTCATTATGAATAAGACGCATACCCTTTCCGCCACCGCCCATTGAAGCCTTCAACATCACAGGATAACCAATCTCATTGCAAATGCGGACTGCTTCCTCAGCACTCTGTAACGGCTGTTCCGTTCCGGGAACGACTGGTACACCGGCTGCAATCATACGTTTACGGGCAGCAATCTTATCGCCCATCGCCTCCATTGTCTCGGCAGCCGGACCGATAAAAATAATACCTTCTTCCTTACAACGGCGGGCAAAGTCTGCATTCTCGGATAAGAAGCCATAGCCGGGATGAATGGCATCGGCATGATGCTGCTTGGCAGCTTTGATAATATTATCTATATTCAGATAACTATCCTTGGAAGCGGCAGGGCCTATCAGACAGGCTTCATCTGCATACATTACGTGCCGCGCTGTGCGGTCGGCTTCCGAAAAAACAGCCACAGTGCGAATGCCCATTTCCTTACAGGAACGCATTACACGTACGGCTATCTCGCCACGATTGGCGATTAGAACCTTTTGTATCATAATCCTTCTTTTTACCTAAAACGGTCGCAAAGTTAGCTTTTTTTTGCACAAAAACTAAAAAAGTGTGCTTAAATATTGCGCCAATACACGCGCATGATTCTGCTCCTGATTCTTCGAAGCATAAAGGAGTGTAACCTTTTCATAAGGTTTTATCCTATCAATGAACGTTTTAACAGCATGTGAGCGTTCCAGTTCCTTTTGGTACATATCAGCAAAGGCTCCCCATCTTTTTTCGACATCAGCATGAAACCATTTACGCAAATCATTGGAAGGAGTCAGTTCTTTTGCCCAATAATCGTATTTCAGATACTCCCGTTTCATGCCTCTGGGCCAAAGACGGTCGACCAATACCCGATAACCGTCATTGGACGAAGGAGTCTCATATACCCTTTTAATATTAATTTGAGTCATAGTCAGTTTTTTTAGGTTTAATGGCTATAACCCTTTTTGGATAGAAATGTTCACTGATTATAAGATAAGTTCATAATCGCTGACATCAAGCCAACGCCCGAACTTCAGTCCAACCTCCTTAAAATGAGATACTTTTTGAAATCCCAGCTTAGTATGTAAAGAAGTACTGTCTTCATTCGGTTCCGTCAGACAAGCTATCAGTGCATGGTAACCCTCCCTCCGGCATTCTTCTATCAAACGCATCATGAGTTGGGTTCCCATACCTTTCCTCACACAATCGGGAAGAAGGTAAACAGTTGTCTCCAGCGTATGTCCGTAGGCCACACGCTGTTTCCAGGGATGAGCATAGCAATACCCCACAACTTTTCCGTCTGATTCACAAACAAAATAAGGATAATGAGCCGAAATCCCGGCTATCCGACCACGCATATCCTCTTCGCGCACAGGCTCAATATCAAATGTAACCACACTATGTATTACATACTCATTATAAATAGCCGCAATCGCTTTAGCATCTTGTAATTCTACCCTTCTAATCATAACGGTATTTATTTAAAAACACAGGCAAGATATAAAAAAAAAGCTATCTTTGCAAACAGAAAACAATATTAAGAATGAAGATTCTCTGGATAGACCTCAACTGTTCGTATGCCCACTCTTCACTGGCACTCCCTGCCTTGCATGCACAAATGGCTTCGGACACCTCTGTGGAATGGGATATAGTATCCGCTACCATCAATGAAAATGTAGGGATGATTGTCGATGAAATCTATCGCCGCCGGCCCGACATACTTGCAGCCACCGCCTGGCTGTTCAATCACGAACAACTGATGCATATCACTTCCCGCGTAAAGGCATTACTGCCGGATGCCTGTCTCATTTTGGGCGGTCCCGAGTTTTTGGGAGATAATGAAGAGTTTCTGCGTAAGAATCCTTTTGTCGACTGTGTATTCAGAGGAGAGGGAGAAGAAGCGTTTCCGCAATGGCTGGCATGCCGGAAACAGCCTGAGAAGTGGAACACCATTCCGGGGCTCTGCTATCTGACCGCCGAAAAAGAATATAAAGACAACGGTTTAGCCCGCGTACTGAACTTTTCCGGCCTCGTTCCTCCCGAAGAAAGCCGTTTCTTTAATTGGAGCAAACCTTTTGTCCAGTTGGAGACCACACGCGGTTGCTTCAATACTTGCGCCTTTTGCGTAAGCGGAGGAGAAAAACCGGTGCGCACACTGTCCATCGAAAGCATACGCCACAGACTGCAAATCATTCACAGCCACGGCATCAAGAATGTACGTGTGCTCGACCGCACCTTCAACTATAATCCGCGCCGCGCCAAAGAACTTCTCCGACTTTTTCTGGAGTTCTCACCCGACATCTGCTTCCATCTGGAAATTCATCCCGCCCTATTGTCTGAAGAGCTAAAAAAAGAATTGCGACAATTACCGGCAGGACTCCTTCATCTGGAAGCCGGTATTCAAAGTCTGCGTGAACCCGTTTTAGAGAAAAGCCGAAGAATAGGCAAACTCTCCGATGCATTGGAAGGATTGAAATTCCTGTGCTCACTATCCAATATGGAAACCCATGCCGACCTGATTGCCGGACTCCCGCTTTATCGCTTGGATGAAATATTTGAAGACATATATACCCTTGCGGGATACCGCGCCGGAGAAATCCAATTGGAATCTCTTAAGCTATTGCCCGGAACAGAGATGCGCCACCGGGCAGACGAATTAGGTATCCGCTACTCTCCCCTTCCGCCTTATGAAGTATTGCAAACCGGAGAAATCAGTGTAGGCGAACTGCAAACAGCACGCAGACTGTCCCGCTTGCTCGATGCCTTCTATAATACTCCCGCGTGGCAGGAACTGACACGGGAACTCATACTGAACGACAGGCGTTTTCTATATAGGTTTCTGGCTTATCTGACAGAAGCCAATCTCATTGACCAACCCATGAGTCTGGAGAGACGCGGATTAGTTCTATATGAATATTGCAAACAATATTATCCCGACTATCGGACACAAGCCTCCATAGCATGGATAGAAGCAGGCATGTCACTCAAGAAACTTCCGGCAGAACACGTGAAAACCAAGCGGCAAATTCCACCCGAACATTGGGAAGTGATCTATGGCAACTATAAACCCGAACTACGCCTCTGCTTCCTGCCTGTAAGCACCGACACGGAACATGGTTATTGGTTCGGTTTCGAATCGGAGATACAAAAAATAGCACCGGTCTTCAAAGCGCGGACCTAAAGCAGGCTACACCTTATTATATATAGACATAAAACCGACTTATTTATGACTCAAATCATCGAAATACTGGAATACAAGCCGGAATATCTGGAAGCCACCCGGAAATTCCTGACTCAACTGACTACCCGACCCATACAACTTACAGAAGAAGCCTTCAGGCATACACTCGCGTCAGCGAACAGCCATCTCTTCTTCCTGCTGGATGACAAAGCGGTGGCAGGAATGCTGACCGTCGGAATCTATCATTCCCCCACCGGCGGAAAAGCATGGATAGAAGATGTGGTGATAGACGAAGCTTATCGCGGAAAAGGACTCAGTAAGATGTTGGTGCGCCACGCCATCGATTTCGTGAAATCGCAAGGCATCCCCGCGCTGATGCTGACCTCCAACCCTAAACGGACAGCCGCCAACAAGCTGTATCAGACAATGGGATTTGAACAGAAAGAGACCAATGTATACAGAATGAATTGCTAATCTTAACACGATATAAACCAAGAAAGCATGAGAATCAGAAAAACAACCCTCAATGACCTGGAGCCGGTAATGGCCATGTATGACTATGCACGCAAGTTCATGCAAGAGCACGGCAATCCCAACCAATGGATAAACGGCTATCCCTCTGAGGAATACATCCGCCGCGAAATAGCCGACGGACACAGCTACATATGCGAGAATGAGCAGGGAGAGACGGTAGGAACCTTCTGTTTCATTGTCGGAGAAGACCCTACCTACGCGGTTATCGATAATGGCAAATGGCTGAATGATGCCCCATACGGTGTGATTCACCGCATGGCCTCCAACGGGAAAGAGAAAGGAATTGCAGACCAATGCATCCGATGGTGCTTTGAGCAGCATCACAACATACGCGTAGACACACATCATGACAACTATGTAATGCAAAACATCTTGAAGAAAAACGGTTTCGAGGAATGCGGAATTATCTATACACACAACGGCAGTCCACGTATCGCATACCAAAAAAACGTATAAAAAAACAATAAAACACACATTTAATACTATGAAAACATTTTATATTATATGCTTGCTACTTGCCTGCCAAAGTATCATCACCGGTCTTTCAGCACAAACAGTCAGTGGGAAATTAGTAGATGAAAAAAACGAACCGATGCCATACGCCAATGTAGTACTGCTATCACTCCCCGACTCTGCCTTTGTCAGCGGAACAATAAGCGGAGACGACGGAACATTCAGCCTGAGTGCAACAGCACAACCTCAGATAGTACGCATTTCCTCTATCGGATACACCACCATATACAGACCGGTGAATCCTGCCGACATGGGGATTATCCGACTGACAGCAGACACACATCAACTGGGTGAAGTAACCGTAAAAGCCGACTTACCCAAAATGCGTCTGAAAGGCGATGCGATGGTGACTACAGTTGCGGGCAGCGTATTGGAAAAGTCCGGTACAGGCAACGACCTGCTCGACAAGATACCGGGTATCTCGGCTGAAGAAGGAGCAGTGAATGTATTCGGAAGAGGAACAGCGGAAGTCTACATCAACGGAAGAAAAGTGAGAAGCAGCTCGGAGCTGGAACAACTCTCTTCGGACAACGTAAAGAGCGTGGAAGTGGTACGCAACCCGGGAGCACGCTACGACGCTTCTGTAAAAGCCGTTGTCCGTATCCTCACCAAAAAGGCACAAGGCGAAGGATTCGGTTTCGACAACCGGCTCGTGACTCGCAACCGCCGCACGTATGGCTGGACCATCTATGACCAGTTCAACTTCAACTACCGGAAAAACGGTTTCGACCTTTCCGGCACTTTATTCGGCGGCAAATTGCGAGGCGGGAACAACCAACAGATTGTCATTGACACCTATTTGGACAAGTTATGGCAACAAAAGATGGATGCCACATATGCCAAGACAAAACGCAGCAACATAGAAGGCACGCTCGCCATGAGCTATCAGTTCAATGAAAAACATTCGATGGGAATACGCTACAACATAGACCGTTACATGTCTACCCATGAAGACTGGCGGTATCTCACACAAGTGTTGTGCGACAACCAACCTTACGAGAACAGCTCCAGCCAAATGATTATCCACAACCCTTCCACCACTCACAACCTGAACTATTACTACAACGGACAGGCAGGCAACTGGAATATCGACTTCAACGCCGACGGCCTATGGAGCCCTACCAAAGAGATACAAAACACAACGGAAATCATTAACGAACACAATGAAAACCATATCAATACCCTGAACGAAAACAACAACACGCTTTATGCTGCCAAGTTGGTACTCTCGCATCCTCTGTGGCAAGGGAACTTATCGTTCGGAGGTGAATACTCTCATACCAAGCGCACCAACCTTTATCTCAATCCGGAAGGTATCCTTGCCAATGACGACAGCGAGATAAAGGAAGGAGCCGCCTCCATGTTTGCAGACTACACCCATTCCTTCGGCAACGTAAGCATACAGGCAGGCATCCGATACGAACACGTAGGCTTCGACTATTACGAGAAAGGCAAACACATAGATGTACAAAGCCGTAAGTTCGATAACATTTTCCCTTCGCTGAACATCAACTTCCCCATCGGAAAGACACAAGTGCAGCTCAGTTATGCAGGAGACATCACCCGCCCTTCTTATGACAACCTGCGGAATAGTACTTATTATGCCAACCGCTATACTTATCAGACAGGAAACCCTTTCCTGACTCCGACCATGACGCAAAACATATTACTGGCCGCCTCTTACCAATGGCTGAATGTCTCCGTGGGATACAGCCGCGTGAAAGACGACATGATACAGATATCAGAAAACTATTCGGAAGAGAATCCCACCATCTCGTTGATGAAAGTGGTAAACACCGAATCCTACGACCGCATGACGGCATCACTGACAGTGGCACCCACCATCGGGCTGTGGAAACCGCAGTTCACGGCAGAGCTCTACAAGCAGTGGTTCTCCATCGAAACCCACAACGGCATAAAGTCACTGAACAACCCTGTCGGTACATTTGTCTGGCGCAACAACTTCTCGCTGCCTGCCGGTATACTGCTTGATATAAACGCCGTTTACACCACCTGCGGCCACAACCAGAACATATACCTGCAAAAAGATGCGTGCAATGTGTCGCTGGCTCTATACAAAGCATTCTTCAATAACCGGCTGAGCATGCAGCTGCAAGCCAACAACCTTTTGGAAACCGACGATGCGGACGCATTGATATACAGCGGAATACGCGCTATGAGCGATTATATAACCCAGTTCCGACAGGTAACTCTCACCTTGCGCTACAAATTCAACGCCGCAAAGAACAAGTATAAAGGAACAGGAGCCGGACAAAGCCAAAAGAACCGTATATAAACGACGGACATGGCTCCTTCCGGAAAGCAATAACATTATCGGTGTGACTGATATAAGACAAAGAAAGGAAATGCTTCCTTTCACCAATCCGATAAACAGCGGGAACCCTGTTACCAATGCAAACATTTGAATATTGTTTATATAATTGATTATGAAACATTTTCTATCCATATTATTTATATTTTCTCTCAATCTTGTCAGCCCACTTTTAGCGCAAGACAAGAGTTCGGTAGATATGTCTGCTTTATTAGAGAATAAAATATGGAAAGTGCAATTACCCCAAGACAAACAATATGCAATAGAAATGGAATTTCGTAGTGCCGAATGGAAACAAAGTTTTCTATATGATAAAAAACAAACCCCAATATGCTATTCCTATTCTTTGCATGAGGATACAATCAAAGTTTTTGAATCGGGAAAAGATTATATCATACAGGAACTGACAGATAGTACGCTGGTTCTCCAATATCTGCCGGAGATTTTGACAATCGAAGTTGCACCTGTCAGATGTACAACAGATAACAGTATTCAAGGACAAAGGCAGAACGAAGAACGCCTGGATAGTATTTGGCGCAAAGAGGACATTTGGAACAAGGGTGTTGCTAAAATAACCGGAGAGCCTATTAAGGATTTATCCACGATAGAACCTCCCCGATGGGCAATATGGAATTACGATTTGGAAAAGTATTTTGTTTCTCGAATGAAATACCCCAAAAAGTTGCTGGAAAAGAACGTGGCAGGCTATTCCGTTGTAATGTTCTCTCTTGATACTTTAGGATTGCCTCGTGGAATAAATATCCTGACGTCTATTCATAAAAATTTTGATAAAGAGGTAATCAGACTGACCCAAGAGCTTCCGCACTGCCTGCCTTGCAGGGACAAGAACGGCAAACGGATGGAATGCTTTTATACAGTGTATGTACCATTTTTACCGCAACATTACAAAGACAGGGTAAAAACGGATAGTGTTAGAGAAGAAGAACTGAAACAGTGTCTTGTAGAATGGGAAAGCGGGTCTTACTTTCAAAAAGGAAATCCGTATGCAATTACCAACTACATCAATGAACACTTGAGATACAATCCTAAAATGTTGGGCAACAAAAATCAAATCAGAGGAATTTACACAATACAGATTGATTCCTACGGAGAAGTGTCAGAAGCTAAAACCATGAGAAGTTGCGGAATCCCGGAATGGGATAATCAAGTATTGCAAATCATAAAAAGCATGCCACGATGGACCCCGGCAATCAATTATTGGAAAGGTGAATATTGCAACTCCGTTTGGACTGTACCTGTTTTATTCAAGAATGATAGTCCGACAACTCCTATCAACCCTCACACCGATGTTTCAGTTATCGGTTATAGCACTTGTGATACCCCTGTCTTGATGCGATACGATGCCACACTGACCGCCCATACCACAGAACCTTATTTGGAGGTGGGTGTTCCCGTCTGTTATCTGAATGAACAGGGTGACACCATTGTGCCATACGGCAAATACAGATACTGTCAGACAGATACTATCAAAAAACTAGGTTTTGTTTATGAGCACAAGCCAAAGGACGCTCGAATAATCTGCATCAATAATGCGGGCAAAGAACTTTTCTATGTATTCAAATATGATAATGGTCCCGACTACATACAAGAAGGGCTTTTCCGTATAATGAACGAGGATGGATTGGTAGGTTTTGCCGATTCATTGGGCAATGTGGTCATCAAGCCTCAATTTAAATTTGCTTACCCGCTCCGGTTCGAGAGATGAATCTGATTACATGAGGAGTTGCGCACGTTTGGAAGCAGAAGAAGCAATGTTGTTTTCCATACCTGTATCATGGAATGTCAGTCATATTACCGACCCTAATTACAAACAACGATTCAGTTCCGGAAAATTATCTCCCGGCAAATACAAGATAGGATTACAATTGGAAATATACATGAATACAGAGTTTGAAGTAAAATAATCTCCCTATGAAAGCTGGAAATATGGATCAAGTCAAAAAGTGTGTGGGCATAATATTTTGAAAAAAATCGGGCTACTTATTATTCTTGGAGATTTAAATATCATATCACAAACAAAGGGAAGAATAAGCCGTTTCCCAAGGTCGGCCAAGGTCTTTTGAACGGAAGATTATTACAGTCTGCGGCAATGGACTGTACAGTCCACTATAGCAGACTGTACGGTCCACTGCAACGGACTATACAGTCCGCTGCCGGAGACTGTAGTAATCCGACGGACAGACAGGCATAATCGAAAGGACGAAAACGCTTGGTCCGGCTAATGAAACGGCTTAGGAAGCTCAAAAACACATACAGGGATTGGAAACCGGAGTAGACAACATCAGGGGACAGATGTTTGATTCATATGTTAAATTCTTCATATTCAGGCTGGCTATGCTATACGCTTAAAAGAAAGCTTGCCAACCGGGAAAATCCGCTGAGCCAGCAAAGGTATATGCATGAAGGGAATTGACAAAACTTAATCCCCCAAGAATTACAACTGAGCCATACAGACAATTAACCAGAATCGCATAATCGCTGATAAAGAGAAACTAAAACAGCATAAGCATAACGCAAAGGCTCGGCAATACAGAAGTTCACGCCTAATAAATCAAGGTGTTTGTCCTCAATGCGGAGGACATCTCATTTTGAGGAAAGACAAGTACGGCACTTTCTATGGATGTTCAAACTTTCCCACATGCAAGTTTACCATAAACTCATAAATAGCAATCCTTGTTTTATATAGTATCAGAACATAAAACTAAACCCTTTCTTTCGTGATACATTGAATCGTTCAATTTCTATAGAAAGTGATTTCTTCAACTGCCTTGCCATAAAGTCCAAAAACGGCTGATTAGTTTCTTCATTCTGACATTGGCGCAGGGAAAGAATATATTCTTCTCTATCTTCTTTAAATATTTTGGCCGGAAAAAGGTGATAGCAAAATTGGATGTAGTTCATCAGTAATCGAGCCGTTCTTCCGTTACCATCCACCCACGGATGAATAGTTACTAAATTAAGGTGGGCATTAAAGCTCAATTCGTATTGTTCTCGAAGTGTTCCCATTTTTTTTTGCTTCTCTTGAAGAATCGCACAAAGTTCATCCACCTTAGCAGGAACTTTCA
>OJOM01000409.1_pt1 | contig 23201 bp, 20 predicted proteins | sample 1598231 | NCBI WGS metagenome assembly OJOM01 (sample SAMN03922465, study PRJEB24848) | human gut metagenome | isolation source: stool sample | host: Homo sapiens | place: Germany | collected 2010-11 | reverse complement strand
ATCACCTTGACATGGTGGGGGTCGTTGGTTCGAATCCAATCGTGCCTACCAGAATATTTTTTGGGATTGCTGACGATGCCGTTAAATCAGATGGCTTTGCGAACAACAGCGCTCCGTCATTAAGATCGGGCGTGGGCGCATTGTTGTCAGCAGACTCAAAACAAAAGAAAGTGCGGCTCAGGTCCGCACTTTTTTTATGCCCGCAATTTTTGTGAGGATTCAAAAAATGGTAGTAGTCACTCTTCCAGACGGTTCCAAGCGCGAATATGCCGATGCCGTGACGGTCGGCGAAATCGCCGCCTCGATCGGTGCTGGTCTCGCCAAGGCTGCGCTTGCCGGCAAGGTTGACGGCAAGCTCGTGGACCTCTCGCACAAGGTCACCGCTGATGCCGCCGTGTCGATCATCACGGGCCGCGATCCGGAAGGTCTTGAGATCATTCGTCATTCGACCGCGCACCTGATGGCTCAGGCCGTCAAGGAACTCTTCCCGGAAGCGCAGGTGACGATCGGGCCGGCGATTGAAAACGGCTTCTACTACGACTTCTCCTATTCGCGTCCCTTCACGCCCGAAGATCTGCAGAAGATCGAGGAGCGCATGGACGAGCTCGTGAAGAAGAATATCCCCATCGTTCGCGAGGAAATGCCGAGGAACGAAGCGGTCGACTTCTTCAAGGCCCTGGGCGAACACTACAAGGCTGAGATCATCAGCTCGATCCCCGAAGGCGAAACGATTTCGCTCTACCGCCAGGGCGACTTCGTCGATCTCTGCCGCGGTCCTCACGTCCCGTCGACGGGCGTCCTCAAGGTGCACCGCCTCATGAAGGTTGCGGGCGCCTACTGGCGCGGCGACAGCAAGAACGAAATGCTGCAGCGCATCTACGGCACGGCCTGGGCGACGAAGGACGATCAGAAGGCCTACCTCAAGATGCTCGAAGAGGCTGAAAAGCGCGATCACCGCCGTCTCGGCCGCGAGCTCGACCTCTTCCACCTCCAGGACGAAGCCCCCGGCATGATCTTTTGGCATGCCCGCGGCTGGGCGCTCTGGCAGGTGATCGAGCAGTACATGCGCCGCGTCTACCAGGACAACGGCTACGATGAAGTGAAGGCGCCGCAGCTCCTCGACCGTTCCCTCTGGGAGCGCTCCGGCCACTGGGCGAAGTACCGCGAGAACATGTTCACGACCGAGTCGGAGAACCGCTACTACGCTCTGAAGCCGATGAACTGTCCGGGCCACATCCAGCTCTTCAATTCGAAGCTTCGCAGCTACCGCGATCTGCCGCTTCGCTTCGGCGAATTCGGTCAGTGCCACCGCAATGAGCCCTCTGGCGCTCTGCACGGCCTCATGCGCGTTCGCGGCTTCACGCAGGACGACGGCCACATCTTCTGCACCGAGGACCAGATCCTCGCCGAATGCGAGCACTTCACCGGTCTCGTTCAGAAGGTCTACGCCGACTTCGGCTTCAAGGAAATCGCCTACAAGGTTGCGACCCGCCCGGCCATGCGCATCGGCGAGGACGCCGTGTGGGACAAGGCTGAGCACGCCCTGATGTCGAGCCTTGACGCGCTCGGGATCAAGTACGAGATCCTCGAGGGCGAGGGCGCCTTCTACGGTCCCAAGATCGAATATCACCTCAAGGACTGCCTCGGCCGCTCCTGGCAGTGCGGTACGGTCCAGGTTGACTTCCAGATGCCGGGCCGCCTCGGCGCTGAATACGTCGCCGAAGACAACACCCGCAAGGTTCCGGTGATGCTCCACCGCGCCATTCTCGGTTCCCTCGAACGCTGGATCGGCATGCTGATCGAAGAGTTTGCGGGCGCCTTCCCGGTGTGGCTCGCACCGGTTCAGTGCGCTGTTGCGCCGATTACGGACGGTCAGGCTGAATACGCCAAGAGCGTTGCTGAGAAGCTCCACAATGCGCGCATCCGTGTTATCAGTGATTTGCGCGGTGAAAAGATCAACTATAAAATTCGCGAACTTAGCCTGCAAAAGATTCCGTACATTCTCGTCGTCGGCGAGAAGGAAGCTCAGGCTGGAACGGTTTCCGTGCGCATGCGCGGCGGCAAGGATCTCGGCGTGATGAGGGTGGAGGATTTCCTCAGCCGCATCCTCGCTGAGAACGAAAGCCGCGGCAGTGGTGAATAACCGACTGCCCGACGCACCAGCACTTCATTTTTCGGGAGAAGAGCCATAGCTCAAGATAGAAAGCATCGGATCAATGGTGAGATCCGAGTTCCTGAGGTCCGACTGACCGGCGTCGATGGCGCCCAGATCGGTATTGTCCGCACGTCCGAAGCCCTTCGCATGGCAGAGGACGCGGACGTTGATCTCGTCGAGGTTGCGCCCAATGCGGTGCCGCCTGTCTGCCGCCTGATGGATTACGGCAAGTTCCGTTATCAGGAGCAGAAGAAGGCCCAGGAAGCGAAGGCGAAGCAGAAGGTCGTGCAGATCAAGGAAGTGAAGTTCCGCCCGGCAACGGATGAGAACGACTTCCAGACGAAGCTGCGCAGCCTTGTGCGTTTTCTCTCCGACGGCGACAAGGCGAAGGTTACGCTGCGCTTCCGCGGCCGTGAAATGGCGCACCAGCAGTTCGGCGCCCAGCTCATGGACCGCGTTCGCGACGAACTCGCCGACGTGGCTCAGGTCGAACACGCACCGAAGCTCGAAGGCCGTCAGATGATCATGGTTCTCGCCCCGAAAAAGAAGCGCTGATTTTTCACCGTTTCGATTCAAAGTCGAGTAGAATCGCTGTCTTTCGCCGGTACGGTCTCATCGCCGTGCCGGCATAACAAGTAAGTCCGGGCTCAATGAAGCGTCTCTTCGGCATTGAAGGGAACGCCTGGGACTTATCTAAAAATAGAGGAACGGCAAATGCCGAAGATGAAGACCAAGCGCGCCGCTGCGAAGCGGTTCAAGCCGCGTGCCAGCGGCTCGATCAAGCGCGCCCACGCCACGAAGCGCCACATCCTTTCCCACCGCACGACGAAGAACAAGCGTCAGCTGCGCGGCATGGTCACGGTGCACGAGTCGGATATCAAGTCCGTCAAGCGCATGCTGCCCTACGCCTAATTAAAGAAAGGAGATAAAGATGCCTCGTGTGAAGCGTGGTGTGACGGCTCGTGCTCGTCATAAGAAGATTTTCACCCTCTCGAAGGGTTACCGTCTGCGCCGCAACAACGTTTTCCGTGTTGCCAAGCAGGCTGTCATGCGCGCCGGCCAGTACGCCTATCGCGACCGCCGCAACAAGAAGCGCGTTTTCCGTCGTCTGTGGATCGCCCGCATCAATGCCGGCACCCGCGCCAACGGCATGACCTACTCTGTGTTCATGAACGGCCTCAAGAAGGCCGGCATCGGTCTTGACCGCAAGGTCCTCGCCGACATGGCTGTGAGCGACAAGGAAGGCTTCGCCGCCCTCGTCGCCTCCGTCAAGAACGCCTGATAGAGGTCAGAGTCGCTGACTCGAAGGGATTTCCCTTCGAAGAACGATTCGTGAAGGAGATCCGGTTCCGGAAGGGGCTGGGTCTCTTTTTCTTTTTGGGTTACCCAAAAAGATTCCTGCATCTCTTTGCGGGCGACCTGCGTCCGGAATCCAGCATCGTAAACATCGGCTTTCAGCTTCCCGGAAGATCCTTTCCCGCCATCTTTTTTCAGCATTCTCAGAGGATTGCAGGTAGAATTCACCCTTTCAGCGCGAAGCGCCCGCGGATTCCCTGAAGGATGTCCGGCGCTTTGCATTATTCGGCTGCCCGCCTGAATGCCCGGTGAGAGACCGATGAAGGCTTTTTTCATCCTCCTCCATACCCCCCGGACTGCGCCCGGAAGCCGAACGTCAGGACGCAGACTGCCTTTTCCCCCCGGACGGAAGTTTTCCGGGAAGTGAATGGGCTCGATGCGTCCCTCAGATTTCAACGTTTTGGAATACAAAATGCAGGATCTTTCCGAACTCATCGAGTCCGCAAAGCGCGAATTCGCCGAGGCGGGGCAGGCTGCCGCGCTTGAGGACGCCAAGGCGCGCTACCTCGGCAAGACCGGCCGGCTCACCATGCTCATGAAGGAGCTGGGGAAGCTCGCTCCCGAAGAACGCCGTGCGCGCGGTCAGGAAATCAATCGCGCCAAGGCTCAGGTTGAAGAGGCGCTCAACGCCCGCCGCGAGGCTCTGGCCGACGAAGCTCTGAAGCAGAAGCTCGCCGCCGAATCGATCGACGTGACGCTCCCCGGGCGCGGCCGCTCCGAGGGCGGCATCCATCCGGTGATCCGCACCTGGATGCGCGTTGAGGAAATCTTCCGCTCGATCGGTTTTGATGTTGCCGACGGTCCGGAAATTGAAAGCGACTGGTTCAGCTTCACCGCGCTCAACAATCCCCCCAACCATCCGGCGCGCTCGATGCAGGATACGTTCTACGTCGACCGCAACGACGACGAGGGGCGTCCCCTCCCGCTTCGTCCGCATACGTCGCCCATGCAGGTGCGCTATGCCCGCACGCATCAGCCGCCCATCAAGGTGATCGCCCCGGGCCGCACCTACCGCGTCGACAGCGACGCGACCCACTCGCCCATGTTCCATCAGGTCGAAGGCCTCTGGATCGACGAGAACATCAGCTTTACCGACTTGAAGGGCGTCTACAGCGACTTCCTGCGCTGCTTCTTTGAAACGAACGACCTCATCGTCCGCTTCCGTCCGTCCTACTTCCCCTTCACCGAACCCTCGGTCGAAGTCGACATGATGTTCACGAGCGGTCCGCGCAAGGGCCGCTGGCTCGAGATTTCGGGCGCGGGCGAAGTGCACCCGAACGTGGTGCGCAACTACGGACTTGATCCCGAGAAGTACATCGGCTTTGCGTTCGGCTCCGGCCTTGAGCGCCTCACCATGCTGCGCTACGGCATCGACGATCTGCGCCTCTTCTTTGAGGGCGATCTGCGCTTCTTGAAGCAGTTCAACTGATAACGGCGGAGAGAGAAGAGAAAAATGATTTTCACTGAAGAATGGCTGCGCCAGTACGTCAATCCGGCGCTTTCGACCGATGAGCTCGCCGAAGCCCTTACGATGGCGGGCCTTGAGGTTGAGGAAGTCACGACCGCTGCTCCCGCCTTCACGGGCGTTGTAGTTGCCGAGGTCCTCACCTGCCGCGATCACGAGAATTCGGATCACCTCCATGTCTGCGAAGTCAATGCCGGCACCGGCGAGACGCTCCAGATCGTCTGCGGCGCTCCCAATGTGAAGGCCGGGATCAAGGTTGCCTGCGCCACGATCGGCGCGGTGCTCCCGGGCGACTTCCGCATCAAGAAGAGCAAGCTCCGCGGCGTGGTGTCGATGGGCATGCTCTGCTCGACGCGCGAACTCGGCATCAACGAGAACCACGACGGCATCTGGATCCTTCCGGACGACGCTCCGGTCGGCACCGACATCCGCGAATATGCGCGCCTTGACGACGCGAAGATTGAATTGAAGCTCACGCCGAACCGCGGCGATGCGCTTTCCGTCGTGGGCGTCGCCCGCGACGTGCACGCCATCACGGGCGCGCCCCTCATTCTTCCCTCGATGGCTCCGGTTCCCGCCACGTGCGAGTGCAGGCTCCCCGTCGAGATTCAGGCGCCCGACCTCTGCGGCCGCTTCTCGAGCCGCGTGATCAGGAACCTCAACCCGAAGGCGAAGACTCCGGAATGGATGAAGTCCCGCCTTGAGCGCGCCGGCCAGCGTTCGGTTTCGGCTCTGGTCGACATCTCGAACTACGTGATGCTCGAACTCGGCCGTCCGACGCACTTCTACGACATCAAGAAGTTGAACGCCGACCGCCTCACCGTGCGCTGGGCGCGCGACGGCGAATCCGTGAAGCTTCTGAACGGCGAAACGGTTGAGCTCACCCCCTGGTACGGCGTCATCTGCGCGGGCGACGAGCCCGAATGCCTCGCGGGCATCATGGGCGGCGACCGGTCGTCGATCAACGACGAAACGACGGACCTCTTCATCGAGTCCGCCTTCTGGTTCCCGAAGGCCATTCAGGGCCGCTGCAGGAAGCTCAACTTCTCGACCGATGCCGCCTACCGCTATGAACGCGGCGTCGACTATGCGAGCACCGCCGAGCACCTCGAATACATCACGCAGCTCGTTCTCGACATCTGCGGCACCCCCGAAACCAAGGTGGGTCCGGTCGAGGATGTGGTTGCGAACCTCCCCGAACGCGCTCCGGTCAAGATGCGCGTCGACCGCTGCTGCAAGGTGGTGGGCGTCGACATCCCGCTCGAATCGATGGAAGAGAGCTTCAAGCGCCTCGGCTTCGAATACACGCTCGAAAACGGCGTCTTCACGGTGGTTCCGCCTTCCTTCCGCTTCGACATTGAAATCGAAGAGGATCTGATTGAGGAAGTGGCCCGCCTCTGGGGCTACGAAAAGCTTCCGGACCGTCCGCCGCTCGCCCGCATCGCGATGAAGCCCTCCCGCGAGGAGCGCCGCTCCGCGCATGCGCTTCGCCTTGAAATGGCGGACCTCGGGTACCAGGAACTCATCAACTTCTCCTTCGTTCCCGAAGAATGGGAAGTCGCGTTCGCCGCGAACGAGAAGCCGATCCGACTCCTCAATCCGATCGCCTCGCAGCTCTCCGTCATGCGCACGCAATTGATCGGGGGCCTCGTCGACATCCTTCGCTACAACCTCAACCGCCGCGCTGAGCGCGTACGCGTCTTCGAGCTCGGCCGCGTCTTCTTCCCCGATACTTCTGTTGAGGAAGGTCCCTGGACGGTGAAGGGCGTGCGTCAGCCGCAGCACATCGCCGGCCTCGCCTACGGCACGGCCGATGATGCGCAGTGGGGCGTTCCTGCCCGCCGCGTCGACTTCTTCGACGTGAAGGGCGACGTCGAGCGCCTCATCCGCCCGCTCAAGGCCCGCTTCGTGAAGGAATCCTTCCCGGCCCTCCATCCGGGGCGTTCTGCCGGCATCTACGTCGGCGAGAAGCGCATCGGCTTCATCGGCGAACTCCATCCGCGCGTCATGCAGCAGTTCGACCTCACGCATGCGCCTGTGGTCTTCGAAGTCGCGGTCGACCCGCTCATGGAGCTCCCGCTCCCGGACTACAAGCCCGTGAGCAAGTTCCAGCCCGTCACGCGCGACTTGGCCGTGGTGGTTCCTGCCGACCTGGAGGTTCAGGTGCTCTTCGACGCGGTTGCCGCCGCGAAGAAGAAGGATCTGCGTCTTGCGCCCCTCACCGACTTCCGCCTCTTCGACCTCTATCGTCCGAAGGAAGGCGAGGGTGCGGGCGAGAAGTCGCTCGCCTTTGCGATCGAACTTAATTCGCGCACGGATGAGGCTCTGAACGACGAGCAGACGGAAGGCGCCGTCCGCGCTATTCTCGAAGTGCTCGAGGAAAAGGGCGCCCGCCTGCGTCAGTAATTCCGCTCCCGGTCCGTTCCTCAGTGGAGCGGACCGGCGCGAGCCCTAAGAAATTTCCATCGACAGAAAAGAAGACATATGAAAGATCAGGAAGAAAAACAGGACGATCAGGACATTCGCACGCTCAATAAGGCGAGCATTGCCGAAGCGCTGATCGCGCAGATTCCGGACCTTGATCGTCCGCATGCGAAGCTCATCGTCGAAACCTTCTTCGAACTCATCGCCGAGCACCTTGAAAAGGGCGACACGGTGAAGATCCCCGGTCTCGGCAATTTCTCCGTGCGCGACAAGGTTGCCCGTCCGGGCCGCAACCTGAAGACCGGCGAAACTGTGACCATCACCGAGCGCCGCGTCGTCACCTTCCATCCCTCGGGAACGCTCAACGCCCGCGTGACGACCAATTTGATTCCGCCGCAGGAACAGCCGCGCACCCGCCGCACGCGCGCCGTCCTCAAGGACAAGGAATAAGCGGACTCAACCTGAATTTGCTTTTTTCGAAATCTTCAGGTAATATTCCGCTTCTGTTCGGGGCGTAGCGCAGCCTGGTAGCGCACTTGCATGGGGTGCAAGGGGTCGCGAGTTCGAATCCCGCCGCCCCGACCAGAACAAATGAGGTCATCGAAAGATGGCCTTTTTTGTTATTTGCAGAAAATTTCTCAGACAGGTCAAGTCAAAAATCATTCTTTCTAAAGCATTCGTCGGAACGGCTGAAACTCCATTAGTTGAGTAGAGAGGAAGCGCGAAATAGCGCCCCTAACCGCACGTGCCCTATTAAGGCATACGGCTCTTCAGTTTAATGTCTGGTTACCCCATTACCAGATATTGACAGGCAAGAACGGATTTCTGATGTTCTTGCTCCACAGCTCCCCGCATTTCTCGATAGTGATGCGGTGCTTCTGACACCGTCGCTTGAGCGTCCAGTAGAGACGCTTCTTTACGTACTTTACGTACCACCAGGAGGCCCGTACCGCCCTGTAGTTGCCGTTTACCCCGTAATAGTTGTAGTGCCCGATCAGCTTCCGATTCAGAATCGTAAGCGCATCTAAGGATAACTGATCCATGAAACCTGCCAGTTTTGGAAAATAGCCCAAGGGATAATCCTACTTTTCGAATTTGGGATACCGGTATACCATTTATCCGCATAAAACGATGAAGAAGCCTGAAAAAAGACTTCTAATATTGTGATGCATTCAGGAAAGGATTTGATAATGGAAAAGACCATTCTCAGCACGGAAAAGGCTCCTGCCGCCATCGGGCCGTATTCTCAGGGCATTGAGGCCGGCAATTTTGTGTTCTGTTCCGGCCAGCTGCCTATCAATCCGGCCACGGGTGAAAGGCCTGAAGACATCAAGGCTCAGACTGAAGCGTCGATTGCCAATGTCAAGGCGGTCCTTGAAGCGGCCGGCTCTTCCCTCTGCAAGGTTGTGAAGACAACTTGCTTCCTCGCCGACATCAGCGATTTTGCATCGTTCAATGAGGTTTATGCCAAGCATTTTCCTGCGAACAGTGCTCCGGCACGTTCGGCAGTAGGGATTGCCGCCCTTCCGAAGGGAGCCAAGGTCGAAATCGAGGCAATTGCGATTAAATAAGCTGGAATCCATCTCAAAAAGTTGATTCTGCGTCTGCTCCTTGACGCAGAACTCGTCCAAGCTCCTTTCTGTCCTCATCCGAGCGAAGACAGAGAGGAGCTTTTTTTCGTTTTTTGATACGAAAATCCATAAAAATCTGGAGGATGATTAACAAATTCAATCTAGGTTTTATCCACGACTCTGGACGAAAAGTAAGGGCTTCACAGGAGTAAGGGTTAGATCAAAAGTTCGGGCATTTCTACCTCTGCAGGGATAGTTTTCAGGGGTTTTTACTAGTGGACTACTGGCATACCAACATTCCAGAATACCTTTGCAGTTTGGAGAAACACTGCGCCCAGCGGGCCGCTTGAGTCGGGGGACTTGCCGCAGGTACCCCAGGCTGCCAGCCCCTTGAACCAATGATGCCGTTCGGCCATCCCGGAGTTCGGCGCAGGTGAAAGGGAGAAATCTCAACATACCTAACCTTCATCATTCACTGCTCTGCCCTTTACGGTATACCAGTATTCCAAGAGCTTTCCATCCAAAGAGACTCATATGAAAACGCTTGAACTGCAGTACCAGGATGTTTACGACCTCCTGCACAAGGCGTGCACCCGCATTTCGCCGGATGTACTTTATCTCATGAAGAACGCCGCCGCCAAGGAAACGAATGCGGAAGCGAAGACCTTCCTTGAGACGATGGTGAAGAACGTCGCTCTCGCAACCGAAACGGACAAGCCCGTCTGTCAGTCGCCGGGTTTTCCGACGGTTTGGATTCGCTGGGGCGAAGCCTTCCAGCCGAATCTCACGAACCTGATGAGCAATATCACGAAGTCCGTTCAGGAAGCGACGAAGGCGGGCTACATCCGCCCGTCGATTGTGCATCCGCTTACTCGTTTTAATCCGGGAGACTCCTCCGGCCGCGGCGTGCCCAACTATGAGCTTCGCTATCAGCCTGATCTTCCCTATGTGGAAATCATCGTGAGCGCGAAGGGCTGCGGCGCTGAACTTCCGAACGTTGCGAAGATTCTCACGCCGGCTACGCTCGGCAAGAACTATTCCGGCCTCAAGAAGCTCGTTCTCGACACCATTACCGGCAACAACGGCTTCATGGGCGCTCGCGGTTATCCGTGCCCGCCGTTCTCAATCGGCATCGGCCTCGGCGGCCAGATGGACGTTGCGGCCAAGCTTTCGCGCGAAGCGATTTCGACGCGCAGCTGGCTTGATCACAATCCCGATCCGCTCTTCGACGAACTCGAGCAGGAGCTGCTTGCCGACATCAACATGCTCGGCAACGGTCCTGCCGGCATCGGCGGTGATACGTCCGCGCTCGCTGTGAAGATTGACTGGGCGGCAACGCATACCGCAATCTGCCCGGTCGTCATCAACTTCCACTGCTGGGTTGCCCGCCGCTTCGGCCTGCGTTTCTATCCGGACGGCCGCACCGAAGAGCTCTTTCAGGTTGGAGAATAACGATGGCCACGTACGAACTTAATTTGCCCGTTGATGATGCCCAGATTGAAAAGCTCAAGGTGGGCGACATTATTTATCTGAACGGTCAGGTCTGCACCGCCCGCGACATGGCGCACCTTGAGATGCGCGCGCTCATGGAAGCCGGCAAGCCGCTTCCCGAAGACATCCGCGGCGGCGCGATCTTCCACGCCGGTCCCGTGATGAAGAAAGATAAGGAAGGGAAGTGGTACCTCTCCGTTATCGGCCCGACCACTTCGATCCGCATGGAGCCGCATGCCGATTTTGTCGGCGCACAGGGCGTCAAGGTCATTATCGGCAAGGGCGGCATGGGTGAAGGCACCAAGGCTGCGCTGCAGAAGTACAAGCAGGTCTATGTTCAGGCCTGCCCGGGCTGCGCTGTTGTCCTGGCTGCCGGCATTGTCGGCACGAAGGAACCTCACTGGTTCGAGCACGGCATGCCCGAAGCGATGTGGCCGCTTCAGGCCAAGCACTTCGGTCCCTTCCTCGTCACGATGGATTCGCATGGTGCGAGCCGCTACGACGAAGTAAAGAAGCACGCTATTGAAGTTGAGGAAAAGATCCTCGACAAGCTCGGCTGCTGATTCCCTAAAAGTCTGTCCGGCCAGTTCTCCGGCTGGACTGTTTCCAGGCACGGCAGCAGCAGGATTTATCACTCCTAAAGTCCGGTTGCTGCCGCCTTTTTTAATTTTTCAGCCGGTCTCGTTCGTAAATCCCTCCTCCCGGAGGGGAGCCTTTAGTTCGCTGACGCACGTGCCGGTTGGTCAGGAGGTCTTCAATGACTGCCTTCTCACCGTCGCGCGCATGCGCCGACTTTGGCGCCAATCTTTCCTTCAGCGACATCCCGCTCGATGTCGTTGACCGCATGAAGCGTGATCTGCTCGACTGGTGCGGCTGCGCCATCAAGGGGTCTAGAGATCCTGCCTCAAAGCCCGCCCGAGAGGTCGAGCAGCTTCTCGGCTGGGCGCGCGAAGCAGGCGTATTTGGGGAACCCTACGCAGCCGATTTCAGATCCGCAGCCTTCATGAACGGCTATTACGGTCACATCAATGAGATGGACGATGTGGACCGCGCATCGATTTCGCACCCGGCCACATGCGTGATTCCGGCAGCACTTTCTCTTTCGCTCTTTACCGGAGATTCGGCGGATGCGAAAGCTAAGAACGGCGCGGATATTCTCACTGCCGTCACGGCTGGTTTCGAGGTGATGCTGCGCATCGGAGCTGCGATTACGCCGGCGCACTACAAAATCTTTCATACCACGGCAACTACGGGGCCTTTCGGTGCAGCCGCCGCCGGGGCCCGAATTTTGGGGCTCAGCCCTGAACGCACGCTCTGGGCGATCGGCAATGCCGGCTCCTGCGCTGCGGGCCTCTGGCAGTTCAATCCCGATGGAGCAATGACCAAATTCATGCACGCGGGAAATGCAGCAGGGAACGGCGTTTTCACAGCGCTTCTTGCGCGCGCAGGCTTTAGTGGTCCGGCTCACGTGCTCGAAGGCGGGCAGGGGTTCTTTGCGGGCTTTGCCCGTCAGGAACCGAAGATCGAATTTTTTGAAGATTTCGGCAAATACTGGCGCGCTGGCGCGGTTTCCTTCAAACCTTACCCGTGCTGCCGGCACACGCATTCAGCGATTGACGCAGGCATTGCGCTTCATAAGCAGCTCGAGCCCGGCGAAACCATCACGAAGCTCAAGCTCCACACCTACAGTACGGCTCTTTCGATTGCCGGCAAGACCGATCCGCAGACTGGCCGCGAAGGGAAGTTTTCGATCACCTACTGCGTTGCCTCCGCGATCGTCCGCGGAGTCATGCGGGAAACCGATTTCACGGAAGAGGCGGTTCAAGACCCGCGCGTTAAGGCCATTGAACAGGTGACGGAGGTGATCGACGACCCTGCGATCAATGCCTGCGTGCCGAAGAACTGGCCCTGCCGCATTGAAGCCGTGACGAGCAGGGGGCGGGAGCTTTCTGCTCAGATTCAGGCCCCGACGGGCGACCCGGAAAACGAAGTTTCCTGGGATCAGCTCGCCGACAAATTCCGAATGATGACCGACGGCATTTTGAAGAGCGCGATTCAGGATGAGTTCATCGCCTGCTGCCGCTCGTTCGAATCTGCCGGCCCCGGTGCCGGAGCGGAAATCTTCCGCATTGCAAACGCCAAATAAAAATTCATAAGGCGCTTCCCGGGCCCTGCTAGAGGCTCGAGAAGCGTGTGCGATGAGATTACTTTGACCTACAAAGGATAAAAATGATTATGAAAAACTATTTAAAGCTGATTGCAGCAGCATCGCCGCTGCTCCTCCTATTTATGGATCCTCCGCAAGGCATGACGCCTCAGGCGTGGGGCCTTTTCCCGTTCTACGCCTTTGCTATTTTGGGCATCATGCTGCAGGCCATGTCTGAAGCAGCTGTAATGATGATTGCGCTCGGCGCTTATGCCGTCATTATGCGCGGGCACGGCGTCGCGCTTTCGGGTTTTTCTCTCACGATGACCTGGCTTGTAGTCGGCGCTTTTGTCATCTCTCAGGCATTCCAGGATACCAATCTCGGCCGCCGCATCGCCTATTGGATGATTGGCAAGTTCGGCCGCACGTCGCTTGGTCTTGGTTATGCCGCTGCTTTTTCGGACGCGATCATTGCACCGGTGACGCCTTCGAACGCAGCCCGCACGGGCGGCATCATTGCACCGATCTTCGTCTCGATCTCTCAAGCGCTTGGGTCTACGGCTGAAGAAAATCCCCGCCGCATCGGCGCGTATCTGATGCAGCTGCTTTATATCGTCTCAATGATTACGGGCATTACGTTCCTTACGGCCTATGCCGCCAATACTGTTATCTGGCAGCTTACGAAGGATATGCTCGGTCTCGAGATCTCCTGGCTGCAGTGGACTACGGCCTTCTGCGTGCCTTCTCTCGCAATGATTCTCCTTGCCCCCCTTGGCTGCTTCATAAAGTGTACAAGCCGGAAATCGGCGTGATCGACAATAAAGCGCTTGCCGCCAAGGGCTTGGCCGAACTCGGGCCCATGTCGAGGAATGAAAAGTTCCTTCTGTTCTTCTTCCTGATGGCGATTGTCGGCTGGGCAACCGGCAGCTACACGAAGATCAATTCGACCGCCATCGTGCTCGGCCTGATTGCCGCCTTCATTCTTTCGGGCGTACTGTCCTGGAAGCGCATTGCGACGAACGGTCAGGTCTGGTCTACCCTTGTCTGGTACGGCGGCATCCTCGGTCTTGCCGGCGCTCTCAACAAGTTCAAGTTCTTCGACTGGATGGCGGGTCTCCTTCAGGCCAACGTCGACTTCAGTCAGTTCTCGCAGATCGGCATTCTGATCTTCCTCTGCGCGATGGGCACCCTCTGCCGTTATCTCTTTGTGTCCTGTGGCGCGTACATGGCATCGGTCGTACCCGTGCAGTACGCTATCGGCCTTGCTGCAGGTCTGCCGCATTGGGAGATGTTCCTCGTCTTCGTGAACGTCGGCGTGATGGGCGCGCTGGTGACGCATTACGCCAATGCTGCGGGTCCGGTGCTCTTCGGTCAGGGCTACGTGCCGATGAAGCGTTGGTGGGCGAACGGCCTCTTCTTTACGCTTGTCGGCTACGCTGTCTATGCCATCATCGGCATCCCCTGGTGGGCTTGGCTTGGACTTCTAAGCCTTTGATGCCTTGACTGTCCGTCTCCCAGATCTTCTCTATCAGGATTCGTGATCATGTTCCGCGCACTGCAGATCTCTCCGCTTGACAATATCGCCACCGCCATGTGCGATATACCGGCAAATATGCCGTTTGACGTCATTAGGAGCGGCTGCGAAAGCGGCGATATGATCACGGCCCGCGCCTTCATCCCGTTTGCCTACAAAGTTGCCGTGAGGCCGATCGACCCGGGAGAAAACGTGCTCAAGTACGGCGAGGTCATCGGTCGAGCCACGACGCGGATTGAAGCGGGCGAACTCGTGCATGTGCAGAACATGGAAGGCTGCCGGGGCAGGGGAGACAAAACGATCGAGGGTGAGAAAACTGCGCCGGCAGAGGAGGCTCACCATGTCTGAGCATTCTTTTTTCGGCTACATGCGGTCGGACGGCAGCGCGGGCGTACGCAACTACGTGCTGATTCTGCCGATCCATCGCTCGCTCAAATTCATTGCGTCAATGGTCGAGCGCATGACGCGCGGGACGCTTCGATTCGATATGCCGGCCGAAACGGGGCGTCCAAAGAAGGATCGCGAGACGATCGCCCGCACGCTTATCGGACTCATGAAGAACCCCAATGTAGGCGGCATCGTGATCCTTGCAGAGTCCTCGAGGACGGATTCCTCATATCCAAATATGGAGAGCGAACGGTTCCTCTCAGAAGCGGACGCGCTTGGGAAGCCATGGCGCGCCGTATATCTGACTAACTCTGGAGGCGCCGCTCACATGATCGGCGACGCGCTTCTTGCTGCCCGAGAGGTGCTTGTGCAGGCTTCGCGGACGAGGCGGACGGAATGTCCGCTGAGCGCGCTCTCCATCGGCGTCAAATGCGGCATTACTGATGCCACTTCAGGTCTCGCAGGCAACCCCTGCGTCGGTGCCGCCGTGGACCGGATCGTAAGTGCGGGCGGGACGGCCTTTTTTTCGGAAACAACAGAAATTATCGGCGCTGAGGATCATCTGGCCGTTCGAGCCGTCACTCCAGAAGGCGCAAAGATGATCCGGGCTGCTGCCCGCAGGTGGGAGGAGAAGGCGCTTGCCTCCGGCGAGGACGTAAGGGCGATCAATCTTATTCCCGCTAGTCAGGCAGCCGGCCTTTCTTCGCTTGAGGAAAAGTCTCTCGGAGCGATTTCGAAGAGCGGTCATCTTCCGATTGAAGGCGTCCTCCGGTACGGCGAGCATGCGCCGACGCACGGCCTCTGGTTCGTCGATGCCTGGATGGCGTCCCTTTCGCTTCCGCTCAGCTTTGCCGCCAATGGCGCTGCGCTTGTGATCTTTCAGATGGGCGGCGGCGCGATGCCGACCCACCCCATGCTGCCGGTAATCAATCCTGGCCTCGTTTCTCCGCTCGTCTACGTGACCGGTAATCCGCGAACCTATGAAAAGTCTCCGGAAAATTTCGATTTTGACGCCTCCGCGATCATGACCGAAGCTCGACCCGTGGAAGAGGTCGGCGAAAAGCTTCTTGAGCTTCTTCTCGACATTGCTTCCGGCACTATGACCAAGGCGGAAACGCTTGACTACGACGAACAGCTTGAAATGTACCTTGAGGGTCCGGTGCTCTAGGGGACGCCGCGCCAATCAATCACTTCCCCTGAGGAGTTTCATCATGCCCAGAGCGTTGCTGCTCGACGCCGCAGACAATGTGGCTACTGCCCTCGAGCCCCTGCGTCCAGGAGCCTCGGTCGAGTTCATTCTGAAGGGTGCGCCTTTCGGCTCCCCCGTTACTGTCGAAAATGAGATTCCTTTCGGCTTCAAGGTGTCCGTGAAGACGATTCAAAAAGGGGATCTCATCATAAAGTACGGCCGTCCGATCGGCCGCGCGATCACAGACATCGCGCCGGGACGCATTGTTCACGTTGAAAACATTGAAGGCTGCCGCGGCCGCGGCGACCGCAGCGCTGCTCAGTAATAGTGGAGTTGAATCATGACGGACAAGACTTTCCTCGGCTTCATGCGTCCCGACGGGCAGGCAGGCGTGCGCAACGTCGTGCTGGTGCTTCCGATTGTGCGCTCGCTCAACTTCATCGCTTCCAACGTCGCCCGGATGACCCGCGGCACGGTACATTTTGAGATACCAGCTGAAACCGGCCGCCCTAAGAAGGACCGTGAAACGATCGCCCGCACGATGATCGGACTCATGCAAAACGCCAACGTCGGCGGCATTGTCCTCCTAGCCGTGAAGCGCTCTTCGGGTTCGGCCTACCGCAATATGGGACTCGACCGGTTCGCTGTGGAGGCGAAAGCCTCCGGGAAACCGTACCGCATCATCTGCCTTGATGAAGCTGGCGGTTCCTACGGGCTTCTCGGCGAAGCGCTCCGTCAGACGCGCGAGGTTGTACTTGCTGCAACGGACTTCCGCCGCTCAGTGTGCCCGCTGTCCGCTCTGACGCTAGGCGTCAAGTGCGGCACTTCAGACGCCACTTCCGGCATTGCCGGGAATCCCACGGTTGGTGCGGTGTTTGATCGCGTCGTAAGGGCAGGGGGAACAGCATTCTTCTCTGAGACGACTGAAATTATCGGCGCTGAGGATGAAGTTGCTGCCCGCGCAGTGAATGAAGCCGTGGCGCGCGATATCTACGCCGCAGCCAAGCGCTGGGAGGATAAGGCGCTTTCGACGGGTGAAGACATCCGAGCGATCAATCCGATTCCGGCAAACATTGCCGCAGGTATTTCCACCCTTGAGGAGAAGTCTCTCGGCGCGATCTCCAAGAGCGGCCATGAACAGATTCAGGGCGTGCTCGACTACGCTGAACGGCCTTCGCACCCGGGGCTTTGGTTCGTCGACTCCTGGATGTCGTCGCTCTCTCTCCCGCTCTGCTTTGCCGCATGCGGCGCTTCGATCGTGATTTATCAGATGGGCGGCGGCGCTATGCCCATGCACCCCATGATGCCAGCCATCAATCCGACGGTGGTGTCGCCCTTCCTCTATGTTACGGGCAATGCCAATGCGTATCAAAAATCGCCGGACAACTTCGACTTTGATTCGTCCTCAATCATGACTGAAGCCCGGGACATCGAAGTGGTCGGCGAAGAGCTGCTCGATCATCTGCTGAGGATCGCATCGGGAACCTATACGAAGATGGAGACGCTCAACTACGCCGAACAGCTTGAGATCTTCATGGAGGGTCCAGAGCTCTGAGTCTCATGACGACTCAAGAGATTTCCCGTACGCCGGATCGTCCGCTCGAGAAGAGCAGGGTCCGGCGTTCATTTCTTCATTTAGAAAGGAGCAGCTCCCATGCTCGTTGAAAAATTCGAGGCGATCCCGCCTGCACCTGCTGATCCTATCATCGGCATCAGCGATCGTTTCCGTGCGGACCCACGAAAAGAGAAGGTAAACCTGACCGTCGGCAACTATCTTGGCGCGGATGGCTGCATTCCGCTGCAGCAGACGGTGAGAGAGGCAGAATCGAGACTGCTCCATCGCGGGACCGTACATAGCTATCTACCGATCGAAGGGTACGGGCCTTACTGCAGGCTTCTTGAAGAGCTCGCCTTCGGGTCGAAGTCCGAGGTACTCACCACGAATCGAGTTTCGACCATTCAGGCACTCGGGGGAACCGGCGCTCTTTATGTCGGCGGGCTAACGGTATCGGATTACAGCTATTACGACAAGGCGAAGAGCTGTCTCTCCTTTGAGCGGATGCTCGAAGACATGCGCGCCCTTCCGCAGCCTTCGCTTGTTCTGCTGCAGGTCTGTTGCCACAATCCCACCGGACTCGACTTGAGTCCTGAGGAATGGAAGCTTGTCCTTGAAACGGTCGCCGCCTGCGGGCACTTGGCGTTTCTTGATATGGCCTACCAAGGTTTCGCCGAGGGACTTTGGGAGGATGCAGCGCCTGTACGCCTCTTTGCATCGAGCGGTTTGCCCTTCCTTCTCTCCGTGTCGCTCTCCAAGGGCCTCAGCCTTTATGGAGAACGCGTAGGAACTCTGCACGTTGTTGAACCCGTTTCGCGCGAGGCGACGGCCGTGCTTTCCGTGCTCAAGCAGGCCGCAAGAGCGCTTTACTCCAACCCGCCCGCACACGGCGCGAAAATCGCGGCGGAAGTGCTCGGTGATGAGGAACTTCGGATCCGCTGGATGGGTGAGGTCACGGAAATGCGAAAGCGCGTTCAGGCAATGCGGCAGGGACTTTATGAGGCGGGAAAGTCCTTCGGGGTAGATCTTGGTTTCGCCCTGAAGCAGCGCGGAATTTTTTCCTTTACCGGTTTTTCGCCCGAGGAGATGGAGTGCCTGCGCGTTCATCACGCCGTTTACGGTATTGACAACGGCAGGATCGCCATGGCGGGTCTGACCGAACCGGTTCTGCAGCACGTGGCCGGCGCGTTTGCCGACGTGCTGAATCGCCGAGTCAATTGGCTGTAAACATCAGTACCGATTTATGATTAGGTGAAAGTCATAATAAAGCTGAAGCGGGTCCGACGCTCTGAAAAGGCGACGAACCCGCCGAGAGCGCTTTTCTCCCGCAGTTGACGTTAGAAAACTTGAGATGAGATTCAATTTCATCAATCGAATCTCTTTAACCATTCGGTTTCCCTTTCCAAAAATACCTCTTAATGAGCATAAATGCCGCAGAGAGCGAGTCGGCGCGAAAAATGAGAAAAACGAAATCGTCGCCCAATTCTTACCGCTTTTGAGGTATTCGAAAAACGCTCTTGCTCTCTTAATGGACTAACTGGTATACCGACATACAAGGATTCCAACAATCCTTTTGCTGCGGAATTTTCAATGCCGGGGATGTGGCTGAGATGAACGGAGGAGGGCGCCGCCCGCCGGACGCTCTCCTTCCAGATCAAGAGGTCGAAAGAAATTCAGCGGCACTCAGACCGCACAAAACTTTATGGAGAAAGTGCATCATGAAGATCGTGAGCGTTGACATCATTGACGTCAAGAACCCGTACCAGTCCGCCGTGTCCAAGTGGCGTCCTGTGGTTGTCCGCATCAATACCGATGAAGGCATCAGCGGCTTCGGCGAAGTCGGCATGGCTTACGGCGTCGGCGCTTCTGCGGGCTTCGGAATGGCGAAGGACCTTGCCAAGATCATCATCGGCCTCGACCCGATGAAGTCCGAATTCATCTGGGACAAGATGCAGAAGAAGACCTTCTGGGGGCAGGGCGGCGGCACGGTCGTTTCGGCTGGCATGTCCGCGATCGACGTTGCGCTCTGGGACATCAAGGGCAAGGCTCTCGGCGTTCCCTGCTACCAGCTCCTCGGCGGTAAGTGCCGCGACGAACTCCATACCTACGCCTCACAGCTGCAGTTCGGCTGGGGTGATCCGGAAAAGAAGGAACACCTCACTACCCCTGAACAGTACGCCGCCGCTGCGGTCCAGGCCGTCGAACAGGGCTACGACTGCATCAAGGTCGACGTCAACGAAATCGATGAGCAGGGCTTTGCCAAGAAGCGCAACCTCTACGGCGCTTTTGCCCGCCGCGACCTGATGGTCGGCTACAAGCGCCTGAAGGCAATTCGCGAAGCGATCGGCGACAACGTCGACATCATTGTTGAGGCCCATGCCCTTACCGACAAGGTTTCTGCGATCGAATTCGGCCGCATGATCGAGGAATTCCGCATCGCCGCCTACGAAGAGCCGGTGATGAACCTCAATCCGATGTGCCTGAAGGAAGTCCGCGAACATATCAGCATCCCGATCGCCGCCGGCGAACGCGTCTTCACGCGCTGGGGCTATCGCCCCTTCTTCGAAAACCACATTATCGACCTCATTCAGCCCGACATCGGCACCTGCGGCGGCATGTCCGAAGCGAAGAAGATCTGCGACATGGGCCACATCTACGACACGACCTGCCAGATCCATGTCTGCGGCGGCCCGATCATGACCGCGGCCTCCCTGCAGCTTGAGGCGGCTATTCCGAACTTCGCGATCCACGAACTCCACCGCTACGCGCTCCTGGAAGGCAACCGCTGCACCTGCAAGTACGACTACCTCCCCGAAAACGGCAAGTACAAGATCCCCGATCTGCCGGGCATCGGCCAGGAACTTACCGATAAGTCGATTGCGGAATCCCCGAAGGAAACCGTGAAGTAATCCCGATGCGGTCTTCCGGCCGCCTGAGGTCTTTTGAAGAAATCCGCGGTTTCTGTCTTTACCGGATTTTCTTCTCCATGACCGGCAGCGGCCGGAGCGCCGTTTTTTTACAGGAGCGGCATCAGCGCTTCCTTGGGCGCCTGACATGAAGCTTCCTGAGGCTCGTACAGTAATAGAGCAGGAAACCGAAAATGCTCGGCTTAATCATTTCTCTCATCGTGATCGTCTGGGTAGGCTGGATGATCGCCAAGAAGGGGTACGCCACAGCGGTCCTTATGATCGCCGGCGTCGTGCTCCTCGCATGCGCGGTGCTTATCGATGCGGATCCCGGCATTGCGCTCAAGAAGGGCACTGGCAGCGCCTTCTTCGACATCTTCAAGGTCGTCGAATCAACTCTTTCGACCACGCTCGGCGGTCTCGGCCTCTCGATCATGGCGATGGGCGGCTTTGCGCGCTACATGGATACGCTTCATGCGGGTTCGGCGCTTTACGCAGTTGTCGGCGGCCCTCTCAAGTACATCCGCTCCCCTTATATTCTTGCCTGTATGGGCTTCGTCGTCACTCAGATCATCGGCATGGCAATCCCGAGCGCTTCTGGTCTTGCGCTCATGCTGATGGTGACGCTCTATCCAGTGCTCATCCGCGCGGGCGTTACGCGCATGACGGCCGTCTGCATCATCGCCGCAAGCCGCTTCTTCGACCTCGGGCCGGGCAGCGCCAACTGCATGCTCGCTGCGCGTACGTCCGGCATTGAATGGGCCGAATACTTCCTCGGCTGGCAGATGAAGATCTATTTCCCGCTCCTCATCTGCATGCTCGTCGCACAGTACTTCACCCAGAAATACTGGGACAAGCGCGAAGGCATCGACGAGGGCTATCAGGCTCTGCAGGAACAGTTCAAGAAGGAAGCCGCCCAGGAACTGCCAGTTCCTAAGCTCTACGCCATTCTTCCGATCGTTCCGCTCGTCATCCTCCTCGTCTTCAACCCGGTCGTCATCGGCCGCTGGGGCATCAGCATCAAGGTCGGCGTTCCGGCTGCGATCGTCCTTTCCGTCCTTACGGCTATGGCTTTCGAACTCATCCGCACCCGCAAGGTGCTTGAAGTTCTCGGCGGCATGAAGGCCTTCTTTGAAGGCATGGCCAAGCAGTTTGCCGTAGTGGTGGCGCTTATTGTTGCGGGCCAGGTGTTCGGCAAGGGCCTCATTGCCATCGGCGCGGTCGACTCCCTCATTTCGGGCGTCGAATCGATGGGGCTCGGCGTCGGCTTCATGGTAGTCGTGATGAGCCTGGTGATCGGCGTGGTCGCTTTCCTTATGGGTTCGGGCAACGCTCCGTTCTTCTCCTTCGCATCCCTAATTCCGGGCATCGCTTCGAAGTTCGGCGTTCATTCCGCAGATATGCTGCTTCCGCTGCAGACCATGACCGGCTTCGGCCGCACGCTCTCCCCGGTGACGGGCGCCATTGTGGCGGTAGCGGGCATCGCGGGAGTTTCTCCCTTCCAGATTGTGAAGAGAAACGCAATTCCGCTCGTGCTCTGCATCCTGCTCAACTACGTCCTTACGTTCACGATCGTCATCTGATTCTGATCGAAACATGATCCTCAGTTCTGCTTTCCCCGCCTTCCGCCATGAGGAATGTGCTCAGGGGAAAGCAGGACGTTACCGCATATAGAAGGAGATCCTCCATGGACGAACCTCTCCAGGCCGGGCTGGCCCGCTTTATCTCGCGGTGCGATTACAACAAAATCGCCGAAAAGTTCGTTGACGATGCAAAGCTGCGCGTCCTAGACTGGATCGGTTGCGCAGTCGCCGGCGGCGGCTATCCGCAGACCCGCATGGCGCGGCAGCTGATGTCTGTCGCCGGATGGAATCCGCAGGCCTTCGCTCTCGGCATGCCCTTCGATGTCCCCGCAAGGAGCGCCGCATTCATCAACGGCATTGCCGGTCACGTCTGCGAACTCGATGACGGCCACCGCACGGCGATTGGACATCCAGGCTCCGTTACGGTTCCCGTAGCCTTCGCGCTCGGTCAGGCGCAGGATTCAACAGGCAAGGACTTCCTCAAGGCCGTCATTCTCGGCTATGACGTCTTCACGCGGCTCGGACGAATGGTCAACCCGACGCACTACCGCTGCTGGCATACGACTGGAACCGTCGGCACTTTTGCTGCCGCTGCCGCTGCTTCCAGTCTCCTGAAGCTCACGCCTGACGAGGTCAACAATGCGCTCGGCCTTGCCACTACGATGAACGGCGGCCTCGTCGAGAGCTTCGGCTCTCATGCTAAGGCGCTCAATATCGCTGAGGCCTGCCAGAACGGCATTGATGCGGCTCTGCTCGCCAAAATGGGTTTCACAGGCTCACACAGCGCCATCATGGGACCAAAGGGCTTTATCGCGGCCACATGCACGGATCCGCACCCTGAAAATCTAGAGAATCCTTCTGAGGAAACCCTTGTTTCCGATACGGCATTCTTCAAGAAGTACTCTTCCTGCGGGCATACCAATTCCCCTCTCGACGGGCTCTGTGCGCTGATGAAGGCTCATCCGGACATTAAGCCTGAAGCAGTTGAGAAGATTACGGTGCGCACCTATCGAGTCGCCGTTGACATCACCTCCAAGCTCAAGGCAGCAACCGAAGATGAGGCGAAGTTCTCGCTTCCCTACTGCTTCGCGGTGCAGCTCATGTTCGGCTCGGTTGGTCTCAAGCAGTTTGCTGAGTCGATCAGAAAGAGCCCCGAGGTGCTGGCGCTTGCAAAGCTCGTGAAGGTTGACGAAGATCCGGAGGCTACGGCCGCATTCCCAAAACGCCAGGCCACGGTCGAAATAACGCTCAAGGATGGAACGACCTTCGTCGAGAAGCGTCTTGGATCGTCAGATGATGCTGATCTCGCGCTCGTCGAAAACAAGTTCGAATCCGCCGCGGCCATGATGGATAAGGACGCCCTCAAAGAAATCGAACAAATTGTGGCTCTTCGGAAATTACCGGGCAAACGATACCTATAGGGAAGTAGCTCCATCCCA
>OJOM01000352.1_pt1 | contig 25383 bp, 24 predicted proteins | sample 1598231 | NCBI WGS metagenome assembly OJOM01 (sample SAMN03922465, study PRJEB24848) | human gut metagenome | isolation source: stool sample | host: Homo sapiens | place: Germany | collected 2010-11 | reverse complement strand
CCTCTCTATTCGTCGGCAGCGTCAGATGTGTATAAGAGACAGGCAGTGCGCTGTTTGAGCAGCCGCTCGTTCCCGGGGCAGAGCTGCAGGACATCACGAGCCAGCTGCTGGCCAGCGGGGCCGACATTGTGGAGATGAATACCATCCGCAAGCGGCTTTCCGGTGTGAAGGGCGGGCGGTTCGCGCAGCGCTGTGCCCCTGCACAGGTGTTCAGCATCGTGCTGAGCGACATTCTGGGGGACCCGCTGGATATGATCGCCAGCGGCCCGGCGGTGCCGGATACCTCCACCTGCGCCCAGGCGTTTGCCGTTGCCGAAAAGTATCATCTGGCACTCTCAGCACAGGCCCGGGCCCTGCTGGCGCAGGAAACGCCCAAAACGCTGGACAATGTGACCACCCGGATCACCGGCAGCGTGCGGGAGCTTTGCCGTGCCGCGGCCAGCGCCTGCCGGAATCTGGGATATGAACCGGTTCTCCTGACCGACCAACTCTGCTGCGAAGCACGGGAAGCAGGCAGCTTTCTTGGCTCCATTGTCCGCACCCAGGCAGGGCAGGGGAAAAAGCTGGCCTACATCGCGGGCGGCGAGACCATCGTTCACCTGACCGGAAAAGGGCTTGGCGGAAGAAATCAGGAGCTGGCCCTTGCGGCTGCGCCTGCCATTGCCGGGCTGAACGCGGCGGTGTTCTCTGTGGGCAGCGATGGCACAGACGGCCCCACCGATGCCGCCGGCGGCTATGTGGATGGGGATACCCTTGCCGCGCTGGAGGCCGGGGGCTGGAGCGGATACGCTGCTTTGCAGAACAACGATTCCTACCACGCCCTGAAAGCAGTGGATGGCCTGATCATCACCGGGGCAACGGGCACCAATGTCAACGATGTGGCGGTGGCCCTGATCGGGGAAAAACACCGCCTGTGAGCCCGGAAGTTTCCCCGGAGTTGTGATTGCATTCCTCCGTTGAGTATGTTATACTGAACAGCGAACTGAATAGAAAACAGCAGGTGCGTACCGCCCGCGGCTCTGGCCGGGGGCAGGCACGTTAAAAGGGAAGCGGGTGCAAATCCCGCACGATCTCGTCACTGTGATAAGGGAGTTTACCGCCAGGGTGCAGCTGCACCGGTCACTGGAACGTATGTTCCGGGAAGGCGGCGGTGGATGTTGAGCTTTCAGCCAGGAAACCTGCCCGCTGTTGGTACGGGGGCGCAAGCCCCAGATCACGAGGAATTGGTTGTACCCAAAAAGCCTGAAAAAACTGAAAAGGGCCTTTTTGCTTTGCCGTCCCGCAAGCAGAAAGGCCCCTTTTGTTTTGCCGGGCACTCTTTCCTGTACCTTCTGTTCAGCGAAAATCATGTTCAAAAACAGGAAAGGAACGAACAAAAATGAGAAAACGCACCATCCACAAAGCAGCGGCCGCTCTGACCGCTCTGGCCCTCTGCGCCGGTGTACTGACCGGCTGCGGCGGTGCCGCAAGCAGCACCACTGCTTCCAGCACGGCAGGATCTGCTGCCAGCAGCGAGGTTTCCGGCGAGGAGGCTGACGAATTGGCCGCAAAGAACGTTGCAGACCTGATCGATGCCATCTATGTGCAGGAGCGCACCGATGACACCGATGCCCAGTGTGAGGCCGCCAAGGCCGCATGGGATGCCCTGACCGATGCCCAGAAGGAGCTGGTCGAGGGCGAAGAGGCTGACCCTGACTACTTTGGCCGCGACACCGGCGATGCTTCCAAGGACGACAGCCGCAATCAGGACGACATCGGCGAGAATGAGCTGCTGGTGGTCTCCTTCGGCACTTCCTTCAACGACAGCCGAGTGAAGGATATCAAGGGCATCGAGGATGCGCTGCAGGCCGCTTATCCTGATTGGTCTGTCCGCCGCGCCTTCACCGCACAGATCATCATCAACCATGTTCAGGCCCGCGACGGCGAGAAGATCGACAACATGCAGCAGGCTCTGGACCGCGCTGTGGCCAACGGCGTGAAGAACCTGGTCGTCCAGCCCACCCACCTGATGCACGGTGCAGAGTACGACGAGATGATGGAGATGATCGACGAGTACAAGGACAAGTTCGAGAGCGTCGCCGTTGCTGAGCCCCTGCTGGGCGAGGTCGGTGCCGACGCTGCCGTCATCAACGCCGACAAGGAAGCTGTTGCCAAGGCCGTTACCGCTGCTGCTGTGAAGGATGCCGGTTTCGACAGCCTGGATGCCGCTGCTGAGGAGAAGGTCGCCTTCGTCTTTATGGGCCACGGCACCTCCCACACCGCAAAGGTGAGCTACAGCCAGATGCAGACCGCCATGCAGACCCTGGGCTACAGCAACGTGTTCATCGGTACGGTGGAGGGTGAGCCCGAGGAGACTGCCTGCGAGAACGTCATCGAGGCTGTCAAGGCCGCCGGTTACACCAAGGTCATCCTGCGCCCCCTGATGGTCGTTGCCGGTGACCACGCCAACAACGATATGGCCGGTGCGGATGACGATTCCTGGCTGAGCCAGTTCCAGGCCTCCGGTGACTTCGCGTCCGTGGAGTGCCAGATCGCCGGTCTGGGTGAGATCGAGGACATCCAGCAGCGCTACATTGAGCACACCAAAGCCGCCATTGATTCCCTGAACGGCTAATATTCCGCATTCCAATGCCCGAAGGGAGAGATCTTTTCGGGCATTTTTTATGGAGAGCTTCCCCGCATGAGGAGAAACACTCCCATTTCAAATTCTGAATTTTTGAGGTATTTTGTTTATGCACTGCAAACAGTTTGTTTCCCTGTCCGTTGCTTCTCTGATGCTGGCCGCCGTCCTCACCGGCTGCGGCGGGGCTTCTTCCACTGCTTCCTCTGCTGTCAGCTCGGAAGCCGCTTCTGCCGTGAGCGCTGCCGCCGCTTCCGAAAGCACCGAAGCCGCCCTGCCGGACGGCGTGTACACGGCTGAGTTCGACACCGACAGCGGCATGTTCCACGCCAACGAAGCCTGCAATGGCATGGGAACCCTGACCGTGGAGAACGGGCAGATGACCTTCCATGTCAGTCTGTCCTCCAAGAAGATCGTCAACCTGTATGTTGGCATGGCCGCCGATGCCGAGGCCAACAAGGCAGACTGGCTGCTGCCTACCACCGACACCGTCACCTACTCTGATGGCACCTCGGAGGAGGTTTATGGCTATGATATCCCCGTGGCCGCTGTGGACCAGGACTTCCAGCTGGCACTCCTCGGGACCAAGGGCAAGTGGTATGACCACACTGTGAGCATCCGCAATGCACAGCCCAAGGCTGAGGAAGCTGCCGAGACCCCCGCGGACGGTGAATACAGCGTGAATGTGACCCTGGAGGGCGGCTCTGGCCGTGCCACCGTGGAAAGCCCTGCCGCCCTGACCGTGGCGGACGGCAAAATGACCGCTGTCATCCGGTGGAGCAGCCCCAATTATGATTACATGATCGTGGACGGCGAGAAGTATCTGCCCACCAACACCGAGGGCAACTCCACCTTTGAGATCCCTGTTTCTGCACTGGGCACCCCGCTGGCTGTCACTGCCGATACCGTAGCCATGAGCACCCCCCATGAGATCGAGTATACGCTGACCTTTGCGCTGAACTGATGAAACTGACGAGACAACAATTCCTGCGCGTTCTGCCTGCTACAGTACTGGCCCTGTCGGGCTGCGCCGCCTCCGAAACGGCTCCCGCCAGCACAGAAGAACTGGTCTTTGCCCATGCCTGTCCGCTGGATTACGCCACGCAGTTTACTGCCGATTGCTATGAGGGCGGCTATACCATGCTGACCCTGACCGAATCGGGGGAGCAGTTCCTTGTGACCCCGGAGGATGCCGCTGCGGTGGAAGGCCTGCCCGAGAGCGTGACCGTGCTGCGTCAGCCCATCCGGAACATCTACCTTGTCTCCACCTCGGTGATGGACCTGTTCCTCGCGCTGGATGGGCTGGACAGCGTGACCCTTTCCGGCACCCAGGCGGAGGGATGGTATCTGGATGAGGCCAGAGCCGCCATGGAGGACGGGCGCATTGCCTATGCGGGCAAGTACAGCGCCCCGGACTACGAAAAGATCCTTGCGGCCAACTGCGGCCTTGCCATCGAGAACACCATGATCTACCACACCCCGGAGGTCAAGGAGCAGCTGGAACGGTTCGGCATCCCGGTGCTGGTGGAGCGCTCCAGCTATGAGAGCGGCCCGCTGGCCCGGCTGGAATGGCTCAAGTTCTGGGGCATCCTGCTGGGGAAAGAGGAGCTGGCGGAACAGGAATTCGCCCGGCAGGTGGAGCGCCTTGCACCGCTGGCCGGGCAGGCTCCCACCGGCAAGCGCTGTGCCTTTTTCTCCATCACAGCCAACAACCTTGCCAATGTGCGCAAAGGCGGCGACTATGTGGCCCAGATGATCGAGATGGCGGGCGGTGATTATGTGTTTGCGGACCTGACCGACAACGGCAACAACCTTTCCACCATGAACCTGCCGCTGGAGGATTTTTACGCCGGTGCAAAGGATGCGGATGTGCTCCTTTACAACAGCACCATTGAGGGCGTGGTGCATACCACGGAGGAACTGGTGGCAAAATGCCCCCTGCTGGCCGAGTTCAAGGCCGTGCAGAGCGGCAGTGTCTGGTGCACCACCCAGAGCTTTTTCCAGCAGAGCACGGCGCTGGTCGATTTTGTGCTCGACCTGCACCGTGTCTTTACGGAGAACGACCCCGCCGACCTGCAATTTCTGAGGAAAGTAGAGTAACCTATGACCAGCAAAAAGCGCCTGATCTTCTCTTACGGCATCCTTGCCCTGCTGCTGGCGGTGCTGTTTGCCGCCAACCTGTTCTGGGGCAGTGTGTCCCTGACACCGGGGGCAGTGCTGGCGGCCCTGACCGGCTGCGGGCAGGACGCTTTGAGCGTGGGCATCATCACCCAGCTGCGCCTGCCCCGGGCCGTGATGGTGGTGCTGCTGGGGGCGGCGCTCTCGGCGGCAGGCTACCTGCTGCAGACCTTTTTCGCCAACCCCATTGCAGGGCCCTTTGTCATGGGCATTTCCAGCGGGGCCAAGCTGGCCGTGGCACTGGTCATGGTGGCTTTTCTGAACCAGGGCCTGCTCACCAGCTCCCTTACCCTGATCACAGCCGCCTTTGCGGGGGCCATGGCCTCCATGGCCTTTGTGCTGGCGGTCTCCCGGCGGGTGCAGCGGATGAGCATCCTTGTCATCTGCGGTGTGATGATCGGCTACATCTGCTCAGCCGTCACGGAGTTTGTGGTGGCCTTTGCCCAGGACAGCAACATCGTCAACCTCCACAACTGGTCTCAGGGCAGCTTTTCCGGCATGACCTGGGGCAATGTGCGGGCGGCGGCGCTGGTGGTGCTGCCCGCTCTGGCGGCGGCGTTCTGCCTTTCCAAGCCCATGGCCGCCTACCAGATGGGGGAGGCCTACGCCCGGAGCGTGGGCATCAATGTCAAAGCCTTTTCCCGGCTGCTGGTGCTGCTTTCCAGCCTGCTGGCCGCCTGTGTCACGGCCTTTGCGGGGCCCATCTCCTTTGTGGGCATTGCGGTGCCCCATCTGGTCAAGCAGCTGTTCGGCAGCGCAAGGCCGCTGGTGGTGCTGCCCGGGTGCTGCCTGGGCGGGGCCGCCTTCTGCCTGCTGTGCGACCTCATCGCCCGCAGTATGTTTGCCCCCACCGAGCTTTCGATCAGCGCCGTAACGGCAGTATTTGGCGCACCGGTGGTCATCTGGCTGCTGGTGCGCCGGGGTCAGGAGGGTGTGCGATGAAATACCGCTGTGAAACGAAAGAGCTGGCCATCGGCTATGGCAGTGCGCCCCTTGCTTCCGGCATCACGCTGGGGGCGGTGCCGGGGCAGATCCTGGCCCTCATCGGGCCAAACGGCGCGGGCAAATCCACCCTGCTCAAAACGCTGGCGGGCCAGCTGGCCCCCCTGGGCGGGGCTGTCCTGCTGGATGGCCGCAGCCTGACCGATTACACCGGCACAGCCCGGGCCCGGAAGCTGGCCCTGATGCTGCCCCATACCCGTCGCACCGAGCTGACTTCCTGCTTTGAGTTTGCCGCCGCCGGGCGTATCCCCTATACCGGGCGGCTGGGCATCCTGTCCGATGCAGACCGGCAGGCCGTGCGGGACGCGCTGGAACTGGTGGGGGCTTCCCCTCTGGCGGGCCGGGATTTCAACTGCATCAGCGACGGCCAGCGCCAGCGCGTTCTGCTGGCCCGCGCCATCTGCCAGCAGCCCGGAGTTCTGCTGCTGGACGAGCCGACCTCTTTTCTGGATGTCAAGGGCAAGATCGAGCTGCTGACCATCCTGCAGAAACTGGCCCATGAGCAGGGGCTGGCCGTGATCGTCAGCCTGCACGAGCTGGACATGGCGCAGAAGATCGCGGATGCGGTGGTCTGCGTGTTCCCGCACAGCGTTTCGGGGGTGCTGACCCCAAAGGAGGCCTTTGCCCCGGAGAACATCCGGGCGCTGTACAGCCTGACCAAGGAGCAGTACGAGGCCGTGTTCGGCCCGGAAAAGCCTGCCGGGCCAAAGTTTGAACATTACGTCCGCAGTGGGCAGAAGCTGCTCCGCTGCGGGTACACCACCGGCACCTGCGCGGCGCTGGGTGCGGCGGGGGCCGCGCGGCTCCTGCTCACCGGCCATGCCCCGGAGAGCGTTGCCCTGCGCACGCCGAAGGGCATCGTGGTGGAGGTGGCCCCGCTGTACTGCCGCCCCGCCGGAGCCGGTGCTGAATGCGCCATTGAGAAGGACGGCGGGGATGATGTGGATGTGACCACCGGCCTGCCCGTGATCGCCGCCGTAGAATTGCTGCCCGATACCACCGAGATCCGCATCTCCGGCGGCAAGGGCGTGGGCCGGGTGACCAAGGCCGGGCTGGACCAGCCGGTGGGGGAAGCCGCCATCAACCATGTGCCCCGGCAGATGATCGCCGAGGCCCTGCAAAGGGAAGCCGAGAGTGCCTGCTACACCGGCGGCTTTGCCGTGACCATCTCCATCGAGGGCGGGGAAGAGGTGGCAAAGCGCACCTTCAACCCCCACATCGGGGTCGAGGGCGGGCTTTCGGTGCTGGGAACCAGCGGCATTGTGGAGCCCATGAGCCAGCAGGCGATTCTGGACACCATCCAGCTGGAAATGAATCAGGCCGCTCTCCGGGCGGGCAGCCCCAAGCGGCTCATCCTGGCCCCCGGCAATTACGGGCTGGACTATCTGCACGAAACATACCCGGAGTTTCATGCTGTTCCGGTGGTGAAAACCTCGAACTTTATTGGAGACACGCTGGATATGGCTGCAGCGGCCCGCTTTGAAGAGGTGCTTCTGGTGGGCCATGTGGGCAAGCTGGTCAAGGTGGCGGGCGGCATTATGAACACCCATTCCCACACTGCTGACTGCCGCACCGAGCTGTTCTGCACCCATGCGGCGCTCTGCGGCGCTTCCCGGGAAGTCTGCGCCGCCCTGATGAACGCTGCCACCACCGATGCCTGTCTGGAACTCCTGGACAGCGCCGGCCTGCGGGCTCCGGTGCTGGAAAGCCTGCTGCGGGCAGTCCAGCTCCACCTTGACCGGCGGGCCTGCGGGGCGTTCCGGGTGGGGGCGGTGCTGTTTTCCAACCAGCACGGCCCGCTGGGAGCCACCGACACTGCCGCACAACTGCTGAACGAATGGAAGGAGCATTGAGATGGTACATTTTGTAGGCGCAGGCCCCGGCGCACCTGACCTCATCACCCGGCGGGGCGCGGCCCTGCTGCAGGAAGCCGACTGCATCATTTATGCGGGCAGTCTGGTCAACCCGGCTCTGCTGGGGCTGGCGAAGCCGGAGTGCGCCGTTTACAACAGCGCCGAGATGACGTTGGAACAGGTGCTGGACGTGATGCGCCGGGTGGAAGCCGCAGGCGGAACCACCGTGCGGCTCCACACCGGCGACCCCTGCCTGTATGGGGCCATCCGGGAGCAGATGGACGCACTGGATGCGGATGGCATCCCCTACGATGATACCCCCGGCGTGTCCAGCTTTTGCGGGGCGGCGGCGGCGCTGAACGCCGAGTACACTCTGCCCACCATCAGCCAGACCGTGATCATTACCCGGATGGAGGGGCGCACCCCGGTGCCGGAAAAGGAGAAGCTGGCCAGCCTTGCCGCCCATGGGGCAACCATGGTGATCTTCCTCTCCATCGGCCTCATCGACAAGGTGCAGCAGGCCCTGCTGGCAGGCGGAGCCTACACGCCGGAAACTCCTGCCGCCGTGGTCTACAAGGCCAGCTGGCCGGAGCAGAAGGTGGTGCGCTGCACCGTGGGCACGCTGGCCGGGAGCACCCGCGCCAACGGCATCACCAAAACAGCGCTCATCGTGGTGGGGGAATTTCTGGGCACCCGGTATGAGCGGAGCAAGCTCTACGACCCAACCTTTACGACGGAGTTCCGCAAGGGGGCAGACCAGTGACCCGTGCCTATCTCGCCTTTACGGAAAAAGGACTGGCGCTGGCCCAAAAGCTGGCCAGTGCCCTGCCCGGCACCGTAGACCGCTGCGGCCATGGCGGGCCCGGCCTTGCCGATTGGGCTGTAGAGCAGTTCGCCCATGCGGATGCCCTGATCTTTGTGGGGGCTGTGGGCATAGCGGTGCGGGCCATTGCGCCCCACTGCCAGAGCAAGGCGGTGGACCCTGCCGTGGTGGTGCTGGACGAGTGCGGCCATTTTGCGGTGCCGATCCTTTCGGGCCATCTGGGCGGGGCCAACGATCTGGCCCGGGCGCTGGCGGCGGTCTGCGGTGCGGTGCCGGTCATTACCACGGCCACCGATGCCAACGGTGTGTTTGCCGTGGATGCGTGGGCCAGGCACCAGAACTGTGCCGTGCTGGAGCCGGAGCGCATCAAGCGCGTCAGCAGCAGGCTGCTGGCTGGCGGGCCAGTGCGGTGCCGCTCGGAATTCCCCATCGCCGGGCAGGCCCCTGCCGGGGTGGTCCCGGCGGGGGAGGCAGAGTGCGCCGACTTTGCCCTGACCCTTTTCCCGGCGGGTGATGCGCTGAACCTGATCCCGAAGATCGGTGTGCTGGGCATCGGGTGCAGGCGGGGGACCAGCGCCGCACAGCTGGAAGCGGCCTTTGCACAGTTCTGTGCGGCCCACGGCCTTGCAGCAGTGTGCATCACGGCGGCAGCCAGCATCGACCTGAAAGCCCATGAGCCGGGCCTGCTGGAATTTTGCAGAATCCACGGCTGGCCGGTGCAGTTCTATTCTGCCGCACAGCTGCAGAACGCCCCCGGGCAGTTCACACCTTCGGCCTTTGTCCGGAGCGTGACCGGTGTGGACAATGTCTGCGAGCGGGCGGCGGTGCTGGCGGCAGGCGGCACGATCATTCTTCCCAAACAGGCGGGCAACGGCGTGACCTTTGCGCTGGCGCTTCGTCCCTTTGCCCCGGATTGGAGGTGGCAGGATGCCTAATGTTGTTTTTGTTGTCGGGCTTGGGCCCGGGGATCCCCGGTTTCTGACCGCACAGGCGCAGAGCGCCTTAACGCAAGCCGAGGTGCTGTGCGGCTATACGGTCTATCTGGATCTGGTGCGCCCCTACTTCCCGGACAAGCTCTATTATTCCACCGGCATGACCAAGGAGATCGACCGCTGCCGCTGGGCGCTGGAAACGGCCCGGAGCGGCAAGACGGTGGCGCTGGTCTGCTCAGGAGATGCCGGGGTCTACGGCATGGCAAGCCCTCTGCTGGAGCTGGCCGAGCACTTCCCGGACGTGACGGTGGAGGTGGTGCCCGGCCTGACCGCCGCCCTGAGCGGCGGTGCGGTGCTGGGTGCCCCGCTGGCCCACGATTTCTGCGTGCTCTCCCTCTCTGACCGGCTTACGCCGTGGGAGGTCATTGAGCGGCGGCTGGCGGCAGCAGCCATGGGGGATTTCTGCATCGCGCTGTACAACCCCTCCTCCAAGGGGCGGCCGGACTATCTGGCGCGGGCGGTGCGCATCCTGCTGGCAAACGGCAAAGCACCCGGAACGGTCTGCGGCATTGTGCGGAACATTGGCCGGGAGGGGCAGGAAAGCCGCGTTCTGACGCTGGCTGCGCTGGAAACCACCCCGGTGGATATGTTCACCACCGTGTTTGTCGGCAACGCCCAGACCCGCCAGCTGAGCGGGCGGATGGTCACGCCGCGGGGGTACCGCGCATGAGGGCCGTAATATTCAGCGGCACCACCGAGGGCCGTGTGTTTTCGAAGCAGCTGGCCGCACTGGGGGCTGAGGTACTGGTCAGCGTGGCCACCCCGCTGGGGGCCGAGGAACAGGGAGAAAGGTCCGGCATCACTGTCCACTGCGGGCGGCTGACCCCGGAGGAGATGACCGCCCTGCTGCAGGGGGCTGACCTCTGCGTGGATGCGACCCATCCGTATGCGGTGGAGGCCACCCGGAACATCCGGGCAGCCTGCAAAACAGCAGGCACGGAGTACCGCCGCCTGCTCCGGCCCGAAAGCCCGCTGCCCGCCGGGAGCATGGTGTTTGCCTCTGCGGCCCATGCGGCGGGATTTCTGGCCCGGACGCAGGGAAATGTCCTGCTTGCCACCGGGGCCAAGGAGCTTTCTGCCTTTGCTGTGCTGGAACCGGCACGGCTCTTTCCCCGTGTCCTGCCCACCCGGGAGGGCATTGCCGCCTGCGAGGGGGCAGATATCCCCCATAAGAACATCATCGCCATGCAGGGGCCGTTCTCCTATGCGCTGAACCGGGCGCTGATGGAGCAGTTTGCCATCCGCTTCCTCGTTACCAAAGATGGCGGCGCGGCGGGCGGCTTTGAAGAAAAAGCCCGGGCAGCGCAGGACACCGGGGCACAGCTCATCGTCATCCGCCGCCCGGCCGAGCAGGGCGAAACGGCGGAACAGATCCTGACACATTGTAAGGAGATGCTGCAATGATCACACTCATCGGGATGGGGTCGGGCACGCCGGAAAGCCTGACCGCGCAGGGCCTTGCCGCCCTGCAGAACGCCGGACTGATCCTGGGGGCAAAGCGCCTGCTGGAACAGCTGCCGCAGGGCTGCACGGAACACCGGAAGGCCCTGTATCAGCCTGAGGATGTCCTTGCCGCGCTGGCGGCTGACCCGGAGGTAGATGCTGCCCTTGTGTACAGCGGCGACACTGGGTTTTACTCCGGTGCGGCCCAGCTGCTGCCGATGCTGCGGGCCTTTGGCATCTCCTGCCGGGTGCTGCCGGGGCTTTCCAGCGTTCAGCTGCTGGCCGCTGCGGTGGGCCGCTCCTGGCAGGAGTGGAAGCTGGTCTCGGCCCACGGCTGTGCCTGCGACCCGGTGGCCGAATGCCTGACGGCCGGGGGAAAGCCTGTGTTTTTCCTGACCGGCGGGGCCGAAACGCCTGCCTCCCTCTGCGGCCGATTGGCTGCTGCCGGGCTGGGCGATGCCCATGTGCTGGTGGGGGAAGAGCTGGGCCGGGCAGAGGAAAAGATCCTGTTCGGCACGGCGCAGGAGTTTGCGCAAAAGCAGTTTGCAAGCCTGAGCGTTCTGCTTGTGGAGCATCTTCCTCAGCCGCCCCGGCGGGTGCCCGGCTTCCCGGATGAAGCCTTCCACAGGGGAGAGGTGCCCATGACCAAGCAGGAGGTGCGGGCGGCGGCGCTGGCCAAGCTGGCCGTGCAGCCTGCCGATACTCTGTGGGATGTGGGGGCGGGCACCGGCAGCGTGAGCGTGGAACTGGCACTGGCCGCACCCCGGGGGCATGTGTATGCCGTGGAGTGCGACCCGGAGGCCTGCGGGCTCATCCGGCAGAACCGGGAAACGTTCCACGCCTGCAACCTGACACTGGTGGAGGGCCGCGCCCCCGCCGCGCTGGCTGACCTGCCCGCCCCGGATGCCGTGTTCATCGGCGGGACCAAGGGGGGCATGGAGGCTGTGGTGGACACGGTGCTTGCCCGGAATCCGAACGTCCGCATCTGCATCTCTGCCATTGCGCTGGAAACGCTGAGCGCCGCCGTGGCCGCACTGACTGCCCACGGCTTTGCTGCGGAGGTGACGCAGATCGCAGTCAGCCGCACCCGGCCTGCGGGCAGGCTCCACCTGCTGATGGCCAATAACCCCATCTTCCTTATCACAGGAGAACGCAAATGATCCAATTTCTTGTGGCCGCGCCCTGTTCCGGCAGCGGCAAAACCACACTGACCTGCGCTCTGCTGGCGGCGCTCAAGCGGCGGGGGCAGGGCCCCTGCTCCTTCAAGAGCGGGCCGGACTATATCGACCCCATGTTTCACCGGTCCGTGCTGGGGGTGGAGAGCCACAACCTCGACCTGTTTTTCTCCGCACCGGAGACGGTGCGCGCGCTCTATGCGCAGGCCGCCGCCGGGCACGGGGCAGCTGTGTGCGAGGGTGCCATGGGCTTTTACGATGGACTGGGCGGCGTGAGTGATACCGCCAGTGCCTGGCATCTGGCCGATACGCTGGGCCTGCCGGTGCTGCTGGTGGTCCAGCCCAGAGGGGCCAGCCTGACGCTGGCGGCCCAGATCAACGGACTGAAACAGTTCCGCACCCCCAGCCATCTGGCGGGCATCCTGCTCAATGACTGTGCCCCCCATTTGTATGCTCTGCTGGCTCCCATGCTGGAACGGGAGACTGGCCTGCCAGTGCTGGGCTATCTGCCCCACCTGCCGGATGCTGCCCTTGAGAGCCGCCACTTAGGATTGAAAACTGCCGGGGAGATCGCGGACCTGCAGCAGAAGATCAGCCGGATGGCCGATGCGCTGGTGGTGGATTGGGAAAAGCTGTCTATCCTGACCGAAGGCGCAGCGCCTTTGGTGCACACCGACAGGCTCCCCCCTGCGGGAGAGCTGCCGCCCCAGGGAGCAGCGGAACAGCGCCCCCGCGTTCCCATTGCCGTTGCAAGGGATGCGGCGTTTTGCTTCACCTACGCCGAAACACTGGAAGCGCTGGAGCGGGCGGGGGCGGAGCTCTGCTGGTTCAGCCCCCTGCAGGACTCCGCCCTGCCGGAGCAGATCGGCGGGCTCTATCTGCCCGGCGGCTACCCGGAGCTGTATGCCGGGCAGTTGAGCGCGAATCGCTCCATGCTGGCCTCTGTGCGCCGGGCTGTGGAGCGCGGTCTGCCCACGGTGGCCGAGTGCGGGGGCTTTCTCTATCTGGGCCAGAGCCTGGAGGATGCCAGCGGGGAACGCTGGCCCATGGCAGGCGTTCTGCCGGGGCAGGGCTTCCGGGTGGGGAGGCTGGTGCGGTTCGGATACGCGGCATTGACTGCCCACGCCGACAGTATGCTGTTCCGCGCCGGGGAGCGTCTGCCGGTGCACGAGTTCCACCACTGGGATTCCACAGACAACGGCACCGGCTTTACCGCCGCAAAGCCCAACGGAAAGCAATGGGACTGCGGCTTTGCAAACGAGCATTTCTATGCGGGCTTCCCGCATTTGTATTGGGCGGGCACGGCCCTGCCCCGGCGGTTCGTGGATGCCGCCGCACACTATCATCAAGAGGAACAGGACCAATGACAGAGCTTGAACTGAAACAGCTTCTTTCCAAGATCACCCGGCCGGACGAGACCGCCCGCACCGCCGCCCACGCCCACTGGGCCAGCCTGGCCAAGCCGCTGGGCGGGCTTGGCAGGCTGGAGACCATGCTGGAGGATGCCGCCGCCCTGACCGGTACGGCAGAGCTGGCGTTTTCCCGCCGGGCCGTGCTGGTGCTCTGCGCCGACAACGGCGTGGTGGCGCAGGGCGTGAGCCAGACAGACCAGAGCGTGACCCGGGCCGTGGCCGAGAACCTTGCCGCCCGGCGCACTAGTGTCTGCCAGATGGCAAAAACGGCCCGCTGTGAAGTGGTGCCTGTGGACCTTGGCATGGCCGGGGAGCCGGTGCCCGGGGTGCAGAACTGCCGCATTGCCGCCGGGACGGCCGATTTCACCACCGGCCCTGCCATGACCCGCCAGCAGGCGGTGGATGCCATTGCAGCGGGCATCGGGCTTGTCCGGGCGCAGAAGGCGGCGGGGGTGCAGCTGCTGGCCACGGGCGAGATGGGCATTGGCAACACCACCACCTCCAGCGCCGTGGCTGCGGTTCTGCTGGGTCAGCCCGTGGAGCGGATGACAGGCCGGGGCGCGGGCCTTTCCGACGCAGGGCTTGCCCGCAAGCTGGATGCCATCCGGCGGGGCATTGCGCGGAATCAGCCCGATGCCGCTGACCCTCTGGACGTGCTTTCCAAGCTGGGCGGGTTCGACATCGCCGGGTTGTGCGGTGTTTTTCTGGGCGGCGCGCTGGAAGGCCTGCCCGTGCTGATGGATGGCTTCATCAGCGGGGTGGCGGCGCTGTGCGCGGTGCGGCTCTGCCCCGCCGCGGAAAAGGCCGTGTTTGCCAGCCACTGCTCTACCGAACCGGCAGCAAGGCTGGTGCTGGAAGTGCTGGGCAAAGTGCCCCTGCTCACCGCCGGGCTCCATCTTGGCGAGGGCACCGGAGCGGTGGCAAGCATCCCGCTGTGGGATATGGCACTGGCCGTTTACTGCGATTGCTATTCCTTCACGGAGGGCGGCATCACGCCGTACACCCCCCAATGCTGACGCTGGTATTGGGCGGTGCCGCCAGCGGCAAGAGCGGGTATGCCGAGAGCCTGGTGCTGAAAACCGCGCTTCCGCGCTATTACATCGCCACCATGCAGGTGTGGGATGCGGAGTGTGCCGCCCGGGTGGAAAAGCACCGGAGGATGCGGGCGGCAAAGCAGTTTGAGACCGTGGAGTGTCCCCTGCATCTGGAGAACATCCGTCTGCCTGCCCGGGGAACTGCGCTGTTGGAGGATCTGGGCAACCTGACCGCCAACGAGCTCTACGACCCCGCTGGGGCGGGAGAAAATGCCGCTTCGGCCATTTTGGAAGGACTGGACCAATTGGCCGGACAATGCGCGCACCTCATCGTGGTCTCCAACGAGGTGTTCAGCGGCGGTGCCGACTATGCAGGCGACACCGGGCGCTACCTGAAAGCGCTGGCGCAGGTGAACAATGCCCTTGCCGCCCGGGCTGACCATGTGGTGCGGGTGGTGTGCGGCATCCCGGTCTATTATAAAGGAGTGGAAAAATGATTGGATTGCAGACCATTGCAGTGGCCTTTGCCATGTTTTCGGCCCTGCCGGTGCCGCAGTTCGCGTGGAACCAGAAAAACATGCGGTATGCCATGTGTGCTTTCCCGCTCATCGGGGTGGTCATTGGCGGGCTGTGGTGCCTGTGCGGCGCTCTGCCCCTGCCGATGCCCGCAAAGGCGGCGGGGTTCTGCCTGATCCCGGTCTGGGTCACGGGCGGCATCCACCTGGATGGCTATGCCGACACCTGCGATGCCCTTTCCAGCTATGGCGACCGGGAAAAGAAGCTGGAGATCCTCAAAGACCCCCACTGCGGTGCCTTTGCGGTGATCCGGCTGTGCAGTTATTTTGCGGCCTACCTTGCCCTTTGCGCCTGCGTGGACTTTACGCCCCGGGTGGGCCTGTGCTGGACACTGGCCCTTGTGCTGGAACGGGCCCTCTCGGGCCTGGCCGTGGCATCGTTCCCGATGGCAAAGAACACAGGCCTTGCCCACACCTTTGCCACGGCGGCGGATCGAACTACGGTCCGCCGGGTGCTGATGGTGCTGGCCGCTCTGCTCAGCGCCGCCCTGCTGGCACTGGGCGGCTGGGCGCTGGTGCTGGCGGCGTTGCTTGTGTTTGCACGCTATCATGTTGTTTCGGGTAAGCAGTTTGGCGGCATCACCGGCGATCTGGCCGGGTGGTTTTTGCAGAAAGCCGAGCTGTGGATGCTGGCGGCGCTGTGTGCCTGCCAGTGGGGAGGACTGTTATGATCTTTATCACCGGGCCGCTGTACAGCGGCAAGCGCACCTTTGCCCAGCGCCTGCCCGGCACCCGCATTGCGGAGGTGCAGGCCCTGGCCGCAGAGGCTGAGGATCTGGAAAAGCTTGCGGAGGAGCTCTCCGCTTATGATATCGTGATGGCCACCGAGGTGGGCGGCGGCGTGGTGCCCATGGACGCAGGGGAGCGGGCCGCCCGGGAAGCCGCCGGACGGCTGGCCTGCCTGCTGGCGGCCCGGGCCGGGTGCGTGGTGCAGATGTTCTGCGGCATCCCCACAGTATTGAAAGGAGAACTGCCCCCATGCTGATCTATCTTCTGCGCCATGGCCTGACGGCCTACAATGCCGAAAAGCGCTATCAGGGCCAGCGGGATATCCCCCTGAGCCCTGCGGGCCGCGCCCAGCTGCGGCAGGCTGACCTCCGGCCGGAAACGGTCTATATCACCCCGCTCTGCCGCACCCGGCAGACCGCGGAGGTGCTCTTCCCGGGTGCAAGGCTCGTGGAGGTGAAAGACCTGCAGGAGATGTGCTTCGGCAGCTTTGAGGGCCGCAATTTCATTGAGATGGAGCACGACCCGGATTATCTGGCCTGGGTGAACGCCAACTGCGAAAGCCCCTGCCCGGACGGCGAGACCAAGGCTGTCTTTTCGGAGCGGGTGTGCAGGGCCTTTGCCGCACTGGTGGACAGGGCCCTTGCAGAGGGGGAAGAGACACTGGTCATTCTGGCCCACGGCGGCACCCAGATGGCTGCCATGGAGCGCTACGCCCTGCCCCATGCGGATTATTACCACTGGTGCGCCCCCAACGCGGGCGGCTACGTTCTGGATGCAGGAGATTGGGCGGAGCAGCGGGTGCTGCACCTGCTGAAAACTGTGCAGTACACAAAGGAGGATGCCCGATGATCGAATACGCAGTACTCGGCGGTTTTGTGCTGGACTGCCTCTTTGGCGACCCGGCCTGGCTGCCCCACCCGGTGGTGTACATGGGCAAGGCCATCTCGGTGCTGGAAAAGCGCCTGCGGGCCCGCCTGCCCAAAACGCCTCAGGGGGAACTGCTGGGCGGTGCCATTGTGGCCTTCTGCCTGCCGGTGGGCACCTTTCTGCTGACGAGCCTTGTCTGCCTGGGGGCTGCCCGCATCAGCCCGTGGCTGGGGCTGGCCGTCCAGATGTTCTGGTGCGGGCAGGCACTGGCCGCAAAGGGGCTGGCGCAGGAGAGCACCAATGTCTACCGGGAACTGGTCAAGCTCGACCTGCCTGCCGCCCGCAGGGCGGTCAGCCGCATCGTGGGGCGGGACACCCAGGACCTGACGCTGGAGGGTGTGACCAGGGCCGCTGTGGAGACGGTGGCCGAAAACGCCAGCGACGGCGTGATCGCGCCCCTGCTCTATATGCTCATCGGCGGGGCACCGATGGCCCTGACCTACAAGGCCATCAACACGATGGACAGTATGCTGGGCTACAAAAACGAAAAATACCTCTACTTTGGCCGCATCCCGGCCAAGCTGGACGATGCGGCAAATTACCTTCCCAGCCGCCTTGCCGCCCTGCTGTGGGTGGCTGCCGCGGCCTTTACGCACAATGACGCAAAAGGGGCGTGGAAGATCTGGCGGCGGGACCGCCGGAACCACGCCAGCCCCAACAGCGCCCAGACCGAGAGCGCCTGCGCCGGTGCGCTGGGGGTGCAGCTGGCCGGGCCCGCCTATTACTTTGGCGAATACTACGCCAAGCCCACCATCGGCGATCCGCTGCGCCCCATTGAACCGGAGGATATCCTGCGTGCCAACCGGATGATGTACGTGGCAAGCGCTTTTGCACTGGCGTGGGGCGTGGCAATCCGGGCTATTTTGTAACGACCTCACCCTCTCAGTCATGCTTTGCATGACAGCTCCCCCAAAGGGGGGAGCCAAGGACTGGGATCCAGAACCATCCAGGAAAAGGAGAACGAACATGCAACTAGTACATGGCGGCGATTGGGCCGGTTACCGGGCCGAGTTCGGGCGGGATGCGCTGGATTTTTCGGCCAACGTCAGCCCGCTGGGCCTGCCGGAAGGGGTGGCCCGGGCCATCACGGCGGCATTGCCCACGGCAGACCGCTACCCCGACCCCCTGTGCCGAGAGCTGCGGGCAAAGCTGGCGCTCCATGAGGGCGTGCCGGCGGAGCAGATCCTCTGCGGCAATGGGGCGGCAGACCTTATCTTCCGGCTGGTCTGGGCAAAAAAGCCCCGCCGGGCGCTGGTCACCGCCCCCACCTTTGCGGAGTATGCCACTGCTTTGGAAAGTGTCGGCTGCACGGTGGAACGCTTCTTTTTGCGGGAGCAGGAGGACTTTGTGGTCACGGATGCGTTCTGTGCGGCCATCCGCCCGGGGGTGGATATGGTGTTCCTCTGCCAGCCCAACAACCCCACCGGCCAGCTGACGGCCCTGCCGCTGATGGAGCAGATCCTCCACCGCTGCGCGGCGTGCGGCACCCTGCTGGTGGTGGACGAATGCTTCCTTGATTTCCTGCCCGACCATGCCCTGCACACGGCAAAAGGCCTGCTGGGGGAGGGGAATCTGGTCATCCTGAAAGCCTTCACCAAGCTTTACGGCATGGCGGGTGTGCGGCTGGGCTATGCCCTGAGTGCCGACACAGCGCTGCTGGAACAGATGCAGGCCTGCGGCCAGCCCTGGGGCGTTTCCAGTCTGGCGCAGGCGGCGGGCCTTGCCGCGCTGGAGGAGACAGCGTATGTGGAAAAGGTCCGGGCCCTCATTGCCGAACAGCGGCCCCGCCTGACGGCCGGGCTGCGGGCGCTGGGCCTGCGGGTGCTGGACGGCAGGGCAAATTACCTGCTGTTTCAGGCCCCGGAGACGCTGGGAGAAGCCCTGCGGCAAAGGGGTGCTGTGCTGCGCAGTTGTGCGAACTACCCCGGGCTGGGCCCCGGCTGGTACCGCACCGCCGTGCGCACCAGACCTGAAAACGAACAGCTTTTGAAACTTCTTGCGGAGGTGCTGGAATGAGCAAGGCAAAGTGCATTATGGTGCAGGGAACCATGAGCGGTGCAGGCAAAAGCCTGCTGTGCGCCGCCCTCTGCCGCATTTTTGCGCAGGACGGTTACCGCGTGGCTCCCTTCAAGAGCCAGAACATGGCGCTGAACAGCTTTGTCACCCGGGATGGGCTGGAAATGGGCCGGGCACAGGTGGTGCAGGCGCAGGCCGCAGGCATCGAGCCGGATGTGCGGATGAACCCCATTCTGCTCAAGCCCAGCAGTGACGTGGGCAGTCAGGTCATCGTGAACGGCGAGGTGCGGGGCCAGATGCCCGCCGCCGCCTACTTCAAAATGAAAAGAGCGCTCATCCCGGAGATCCTCTCGGCCTACAACAGTCTGGCCGAAACCGTGGACATCATCGTTATTGAGGGGGCCGGAAGCCCGGCGGAGATCAACCTGAAGGCAGACGATATCGTCAACATGGGCCTTGCCCGGCTGGTGGATGCCCCCGTTCTGCTGGCGGGAGACATCGACCGGGGCGGTGTGTTCGCCCAGCTGTACGGCACGGTGGCGCTGCTGGAGCCGGAGGAGCGCGCCCGCATCAAGGGGCTGCTCATCAATAAATTCCGCGGCGATGTGGAAATCCTGCGCCCCGGCCTTGCTATGCTGGAAGAGAAAACGCAGCTGCCGGTGCTGGGGGTCGTGCCCTACCTGAAGGTGGACATTGAGGACGAGGATTCACTTTCCACCCGGCTGGATGCGGGCAAAACAGTCCACCCGCTGGATGCAGCCATCCTCCGCCTGCCGCACATCTCCAACTTTACCGATTTCATGCCGCTGGAGCAGCACCCGCTGCTGGGTGTGCGGTATGTGCAGAATACCCGCCAGCTGGGCACACCGGATCTCATCATCCTGCCCGGCACCAAGAACACAGTGGATGACCTGCTCTGGCTGCGGCAGTCCGGGCTGGAAGCAGCCCTGTTGAAGCTGGCAGCCAGCGGCACGCCGGTGCTGGGGGTCTGCGGCGGGTATCAGATGCTGGGCGAGACGCTGGCCGACCCTGAGGGCACGGAGAGCGGTACGGCGCAGACCGTGCGGGGGCTGGGGCTGCTGCCCACCCACACGGTCTTTACCGGCCAGAAGCACCGCACCCAGGACACTGCCGCCGTGACCGCCGCCCCCTTTGCGGGCGTGGCCCTGACCGGATACCAGATCCACACCGGCCGCACTGAGGTGCAGGGTGTGCCCTTCTGCACACTGGCAGACGGTACACCCGAGGGCTGCGTGCAGGACAATGTGTTTGGTACCTACCTGCACGGCCTGTTTGATACCGGTGCGCTCACCGAGAAGCTGGTGGCCCTGCTCTGCCGGCGCAAGGGCATTGCGCCGGACAGCGCGGCCCTCATCCCGATGGAGCAGTACCGCCAGCAGCAGTTTGACCTGCTGGCCGATGGCGTGCGCGGCGCGCTGGATCTGGATGCCGTTTATGCGGCCATGGGGTTGGAGAACCCGCGGAGGAATGCACAATGATCCCACAACATCATCTGCCCGCCGACATTGAGCGGACAAGCCTTTCCATCATCACGGCAGAGCTGGAAGCGCAGGGCCTGACCCCGCCGCCCGAGACTGCCGCTGTGGTCAAGCGGGTCATCCACACCACCGCCGACTTTGACTATGCGAAAAATCTGCGCTTTACGCCGGGGGCTGTGGCGGCAGGTGTGGCCGCCCTGCGGGCAGGAACTCCCATCATCACCGACACCAACATGGCGCTTTCGGGCATTTCCAAGCCTGCCCTTGCCCGGCTGGGCGGCAGTGCCCTCTGCTACATGGCGGACCCTGAGGTGGCGCGGATCGCAGCCGAGACCGGAACCACCCGGGCAGTGGCCTCCATGCACCGCGCGGCGCAGGAGCACCCCGGGGCCATTCTTGCAGTGGGCAATGCCCCCACCGCCCTGCTGGCCATTGTGGAGGAGATCGAGGCCGGGCTGCGGCCTGCCCTGGTCATCGCCGTGCCGGTGGGCTTTGTGAATGTGGTGGAAAGCAAGGAAGCGCTGTTTGCCGCCTGTGCAGCCCACGGCGTGCCTGCCATCGCGGCCATGGGCCGCAAGGGCGGAAGCACCGTGGCCGCCGCAGTCTGCAACGCCCTGGTCTACTCCGCCGCCGAGATGCTGGACCCTGCGGCGAGAGGGTGGAAATAGGGGGGAACCGGTAAAAACGCCCCTTTTTACGCTTTTGCTTGACTTTTTGGCAGAAACAAGGTATCGTTTATCTGTATGACGATTGATATATGAGTTGAAGCTTTGCGTGAAAAAGGAAACATTATGGCACAGACGATTTTAGAAGAAAAGAAGAAATCACGGCTGATGACAGAGGGCAGCATCTGGAAGAGCATCCTGCTCTTCTCGGTGCCGCTGATCCTGGGCAACATGCTGCAGCAGCTGTACAACACCGCCGATTCCATCATCGTGGGCAACTTTGTGGGCAGCAATGCGCTGGCAGCCGTCGGCTCCAGCGGATCGCCCATCTTCCTGCTCATCGGGTTCAGCCAGGGCATTGCCGTGGGTGCCGGTGTCGTGGTGTCCCAGTTTCTGGGAGCCAAGGACAGGGAGGGCGCGCACACTGCAGTTCACACCTCGCTGGCCCTTTCGGCCATTCTGGGTGCGATCCTGACCGTGTGCGGCATTGCCGTCAGCCGTGCCCTGCTCACCGCCATGAACACCCCCGCAGAGGTGCTGGAGGATGCGGTGCTCTATATGCGGCTCTATTTTGGCGGCGTGCTGTTCAGCGTGGTGTATAACATGGCGGCCGGTATCCTGAACGCCGCCGGCAACTCCAAGCGGAGCCTGCTTTACCTGGGCGTTGCCTCCATCACCAACATCGTCCTCGACCTTGTCCTGATCGCCGGATGCAAGATGGGCGTGGCCGGTGCGGCCATTGCCACCGATATCAGCCAGCTGGTGTCCTGTGTGCTCTCCCTGCGGTTTCTGATGCGGGTGGAGGACGATTACCGCGTGACGGCAAAGGAAGTGCGCGTGCACAAAAAGATGGCGGTCCGCATCATCAAGGTGGGCCTGCCCACCGGCATCCAGAACATGGTCATCTCCCTTTCCAATGTGCTGGTGCAGGTCAGCGTCAACGGCTATGGTGCCGCTGCCATGGCAGGCTTTGCCGCCTATATGAAGGTGGATGGCTTTAACATTCTGCCTGTGCTGAGCTTCAGCATGGCGGCCACCACCTTTGTGGGCCAGAACTTTGGTGCGGGCAAGATCGACCGTGTCAAAAAGGGCACCTTTGTCACCCTGGGCATGTGCATCGTTTACACCATCCTGACCGGCATCCTGCTGCTCGCCTTCCAGGACCCCATCATGCGCCTGTTCACCGGCGATGAAACAGTCATTGCCTACGGCAAGATCTGTATGCTCTATTTCTGCCCCTTCTACTGGATGCTGGGCATCCTGCAGGGCCTTGCCGGTACGGTGCGCGGCACCGGCAAGAGCGTGCCGCCCATGGTGGTGCTGCTGATCTCCCTGTGCCTGTTCCGCATCGTCTGGATCCAGTTTGTCCTGCCCCTGTTTGCAGGCATTGAGGGTGTGCTGCTGGTCTACCCGGTGTCCTGGGCTGTGGGTGCAGTGCTGATGGTGCTCTACGCCTGGAAGGGCAAATGGATGCAGCTGCCGGAAGCAATTTCGTAAATCGGGCACTCCTTTCCCCCGGTAAGAGTGCGCTTTATACAAAAAAATAACGTATGAATGCGTAAAAATATTCGGGGGGGGGCTAAAAATCTGCGAAAATCAGTTGATTTCTGCCGAAAAATACCGTATACTGAATTATAGTTTCAAATCGAACGACGGACTTCGACAAAAGGGGCTGATGAGATGGAGTGCACACAGGCAGAGGCTTTTGAACAGTATATTCGGGATCTGCGCGTTGTGCGCTCGATCTCCCGGCCCAGCTTTCCGGAGGGCAAAGCTCCCGCTGCCGTGCTGGAAGAGATCCAGACCAACGCGCTGAGATGCAACACCTTGATGCGGCAGAATGAGGCACTGCTGGCGCAGTTTGTCTACGACCGTGACCCTGCGGCTCTGACAGACGGAGACATCCAGGGACTGAGTGCCTTTGCAGGCAGGCTGTTCAACTACGCAAACAGCGAGGATGTGGGCGTGGCGTTCAAGGTGCATCAGCTGCTGCTGGCAGCGGCCCGCAGCCGGGAAGACGTGCCCATGATCGTCAGGGAGCTGTACTACACGGGCATCACCCTGCATTATATGAACGTCCGGGATGAGGCAACTGGCATCAACCTGTTGGGAGATGCGATCCAGGTCTATTTCACGGAAGCTGCTGAATACATGTCACGGTATGAACAGCTGGACAAGAATACACGGCAGTATCTCATCCGCTGTGTGGGCAACACCCGGCTGGGGATGTCCCGTGGCACCCATGCGGAAAGCTGCCGGTATCTGGAACGGTTTCGTCGCGCAATGGAGGTCATCCAGTCTGCGCATTACCATGCGCTGGACCCGGAGTTCCCTTGGGAAAGCTACATCTATTCCATGCACATGGACCGCATGACCCTGCTGCCCCATCTGCGGCAGGAGGAGGATCCCGAGGTGGCGCGGCAGGTGCTGGAATCGGCGGAATACATCTGGGGGCACAAGAAGAAGTACAAGGGTCAGGATGCACGCCTGCAGAACTGGCGGGGGCCCTATTTTTACGCCGCTGCCCGCTACCATGCCGGGGTGGGCAGCCTGGAGGACGTGGTCAAGATCCTTCTGGAATCGGCGGGAAGCGTGGCGCAGGATGATTATTCTGCCGAGGCCATCAACCGGAAGCTGGTTCTGGCGGCCTATCTCTCGGTCTATGCAGAACGTCTGGACGAGGCGGGAGCACAGAGATATCGTGCAACCGTGGAGCAGGTACGCCGTTCTGCGGATCAGTATCTGGAACAGATGCCGGCCAGCCAGTATCCCCGTGTGGTAAACTCTGCCGCCTGGGAGTTGAGCAAGATCAACACCAGCTCAGATGAAACGGCGAACCGCCGGATGCTGGGCAGCATTCTGGCCGGGCACAAGCCGACCTATGTCCACTCGCTGATGGTGGCAGAGTTGACTCGTGCCCTGCTGCAGCGGCAGATCGAGACAAGGCCCGAAACACTGGTTGGCCTGCTGGGCTGCAGGAGCGCGGCCGAGGTGCAGGCCCGGCGGGAAGAGCTCTGCCAGACGGCCTATGAGTGCGGCCTGTACCACGACCTTGGCAAGTGTGCCGTTCTGATGTACATCGACAACAACGCCCGCCGCCTGCTGGATGAGGAGTTTTTCTGCATCCAGAGCCACCCAAGGACCGGCGCTGACATTCTGAATAGAATGGGCTGCGGAAGAACGCTGGCCCTGGCGGCGCTCTATCACCACTGCTATTACAACGGCAAGGGCGGATATCCCAATGATGTACCCTCCTGCCCGCCGGAGATCAAGGGAATCGTGGATGCGCTGAGTGTGGCAGACTCGCTGGATGCCGCCACCGATAATATCGGTCGGTGCTACAACCTTGCCAAGCCCTTCCGCACGCTGCTGGAAGAGCTGCGGGCCCAGAGCGGCACCCGCTATGCGCCCAATGTGGTCGCCCTGTTCGAGGATGAGCGTTTCTGCCAGCAGCTGGCAGAGAACACAGATGCCGAGCGCAAAAGGGTGTATCTGCAGGTGTATCACGCCGGAGGTGAAGAAAAATAAGTGACCCTCTCTATCATTGCTTTGCAGTGCCACCTCCCCAAAAAGGGAGCGGGCATACGTCAGCGTGATAGAGAGGGTCGTTCTTTTTGTTTAAGTCAGGATGAAGCTTTCCCAGTCCACCCTGCCGGTGCAGTTCAGCCGGAAGAAGAGCGGGAAGGTTCCTGCCGGGGCAGAAAAGCTGCCCTGTACCTCCTGCCAGTCCGTGCTGGCGGGGAAGGTGACCACAGCGGCTTTCCGGGTGCAGGCCTCGTCCAGATAGACGGCCATGCAAAAGAGCCCTCCGGCGCTCACGCAGTTTACCCCGGAAAAACAGGGGGGTCCCTGATGCGTGAGCCGCCGAAGGGCTCCATCTTCTGTTTGATTTTATTAAATCAGATGCAAAAAGCTTTGTCAAGCACCGGCGGCTGCATCGCTTCAGCCGGGGTACTTAGCCACTTCCAACAATTCCTCCGCCCGGCAGACCTGTTCCGCCGTGGGGGGAACAGCATCGGGCAGGGGATAGGAGATGCCCAGCTTCTGCCACTTGAACAGCCCCAGCGTGTGGTAGGGGAGAACCTCCACCCGCTGCACCGTTTTCAGGCTGCGGATGAAATCTGCGGTCCTGCGCAGGCCCTCCTCGTCATCGGTGAGGCCGGGCACCAGCACATGCCGGATCCAGAGCGGAACGCCCAGATCAGAGATGTGCCGTGCCATGGCTAAGATGTTGGCATTGTCCCTGCCGGTAAGCTGACGGTGCTTCTCCGGGTCGATCTCCTTGAGATCCAGGATGACCAGACTGGTGGAAGCCATCAGGGTATCGAAGGCGGCCAGGAAGGCGGGGTCATCGGGCTGGAACGGCTGACCGGCCGTGTCCAGCGCGGTGTGCACCCCCTTGGCGCGCGCCAGCTGGAAGAATTTTGTCAAGAAGTCCAT
>OJOM01000322.1_pt1 | contig 27081 bp, 22 predicted proteins | sample 1598231 | NCBI WGS metagenome assembly OJOM01 (sample SAMN03922465, study PRJEB24848) | human gut metagenome | isolation source: stool sample | host: Homo sapiens | place: Germany | collected 2010-11 | reverse complement strand
GAAAAGCGGTTAAAAGCAGGGGATTATAGGGACAATTTGCGATTAGGTGTATCCACCGTACGGCATGATATGAAACGAGAAGAAACTGTAGAGGAAGTAGAGAAGAACACAGAATGGCAACGCCGTACTCCTAAGCAAGGAATAAAGTGCCCCACTCTGGGGACACAAGCGTACCGTTCCGAGTTCGATTTCAGTCCGGCAATTTCATAGGCCCGCGTAGCTCAGTTGGATAGAGCGACCGCCTCCTAAGCGGTAGGCCAGAGGTTCAAATCCTCCCGCGGGTGCCATTAGTAGCACAAAATCTTCGGTTTTCCGAAGATTTTGTGCTTTTTCTATAACTTTTAGAAATGTGCAGGAAAACGCTATATTCCTCGCCTGAAGGGTGGGCGCTCAATCCTATATTTCTCGCTAATCATTATGACTCCCCAACGCACTTTGAACTACATACCGCCTTCCACCAGAAATCTTGCTAATCAATTAGCAAGATTTTTTGTTTTTCCACGGAAAAAAGAGGTGTTTTGCTAATCAGGCAAAAAAACGGTATCACCCCTTGCTAATGGAAAAATGGAGCGGTTGCCGGTTTGAATATTTTCGCCCTGTCTAAAAGCCTACATAGCCGTCTAAATCTCTTTTGACAGCTATGAATTTACAGTAGGAGGACACAAGCCATGAAGTGGAAGAAGAACGAGGCACAGGACAGTGAGGGCCGCATTGAGAAGCTGATCGGGGAGGTTCGCAGCACCGCCAGCAAGAGCACAGGGGCCCTGTGGAACGCTTTCCTGGAGGTGGGGGACCTGGACATGGTGCGGGCCATGGAAAAAGCCCTGCGGCTCCTGGTGAGCCACGGCAACTACATCGGGGCCATGAAGGTACTGGAGGGTATTTACGCCATGGTGGAGATCGCCCCGTCCGAGAACTTTACCGACTGCCAGCAGCACCCCGCCCTGGCACAGATGTTCATGGAGGAATTTCTGGCGGAGAGCGAGGACTTCATCTTTGACGCTGGTATGGAGGATGTTTTGGCATTTCTCACAGACAAGGGCCAGTGACCCCAGGTGGGCCGCCGGCCCACTTTACATAGCCGTTGTGTGGGGCAAGCGCCGCAAACGGCTATGACGATAACCGAAGAAAAGGAGGTAGTAGCCCATGGACAAGTGCAAAGTGATCGCTGTTACCAATCAAAAGGGCGGCGTCGGTAAGACGACCACGGCGGTCAATTTGGGCGTTGGACTGGCGCAGCAAGGGAAAAAGGTGTTGTTGGTGGACGCAGATCCCCAGGGAAGTCTTACAGTGAGCTTGGGTGTGAAGAACCCGGACGAGTTGGAAACGACCATCTCTGACCTGATGCAAGTCGTTGTGGACAATGGCATCCTCTCACCACAAGACAGGGGCATCTTGAAAAATATTGAGGGTGTCGATCTGGTGCCCTCCAACATCGGCCTGTCCAGTTTTGAGGTGAGTCTTGTGAACACCATGAGCCGGGAATTTGTGCTGCGTAGCTACCTGGGCACGGTCAAGCGGGATTATGACTACGTTCTGATTGATTGTATGCCCTCGCTTGGTATGCTGACCATCAACGCTCTGGCAGCGGCGGACAGTGTTCTTATCCCATGTCAGGCCAACTACCTGTCCACCAAGGGCTTGAAGCTGTTGTTGGGATCGGTGGCCAAGGTACGGCGGCAGATCAACCCATCGCTGAAAATCGACGGCATCCTGCTGACCATGGTGGATAGCCGTACCAACAATGCCAAAAGCATCATCGCGGCCCTGCGGCAGACCGGGAGCAATCTCCGGGTATTGAATACGGAGATACCCTTCTCCGTCCGGGCGGCAGAGTGCAGCGTGGAGGGCAAGAGCATTTTCGCCCATGACAGCAAAGGGAAGGTAGCTACGGCATATACCGCACTGGTAAAGGAGGTGATCGCCCTTGAACAAAGGAACCGTAATCGACCTGGGGCTGAACGAGGCTTATAACGACCTATTCTCTACCCAGGAAGAACGGGACAATGCCCAGCGCAGCTATGTGACCGACCTGCCCGCCGCTGAGATCAGCGATTTTCCCAACCACCCATTCAAGGTACGGATGGACGAGGAGATGGTGCAGATGGTGGAGAGCGTGAAAGAGCGGGGCATCCTGTCCCCTGTGCTGGTGCGGCCCATGCCGGACGGCAGCCATCAGATGGTATCCGGCCACCGGCGCAAGCGGGCGGCAGAGCTGGCGGGTCTGCCCACACTGCCCTGTGTCATCCGGGAACTGACCGATGATGAAGCCACCATTGTTATGGTGGACAGCAACCTTCAGCGGGAACAGGTCCTACCATCAGAAAAGGCGTTTGCTTATAAGATGAAACTGGACGCTATGAAGCGGCAAGGTCTACGGACAGATTTAACTTCTGTGCCAGTGGCACAGAAGTCTAGCGGTAAGACTTCTCGTCAACTTTTGGGTGAACAGGTAGGAGAAAGCCAGGATCAGGTACGCCGCTATATTCGCCTAACCAACCTTATCCCTGAAATTCTGGACATGGTGGATAATTCTGTGCTGAAAGAAGCAGGCAAACTGCAAATGGCTCTGCGCCCCGCCGTGGAGCTATCCTATCTGCCGGAGGCCGAGCAGACCGCCTTGCTGGAGGTCATGGAGGGAGAAATCCGCACCCCATCCCATGCCCAGGCCATCAAAATGCGGACCTTTTCCGAGCAAGGCAAGCTGAACCCTGATGTGATCCTCTCCATCATGCAGGAGGAAAAGCCCAATCAGGTAGAGCAATTCAAAATCCCCAGGGAACGGATCAACAAGTTTTTCAAGCCGGGGACACCCGCACAGAAAATCGAGGACACCATCGTGAAGGCTTTGGAACTGTACCGCAGGCGGGAAAGGGCGATGGAACGATGAACACGACGCCTGGGGGATGGTCTGCCCTTTTGTGGCCACAGTACGCCTGCCGCTCTCCCCCCCCTCTCACACTCTCCCCCCGAAACCTGCTGTACCAGCTGAAAAGAAAGGCTCTGTCCATCCTTTTTCAGCCAGTAGAATCTCTTGGAGGACAGCGCGCGAGAAAACTGAACACTAGCATTTTTGACCTCATGGGAAGCCATGAGGCTTTTTGATGCTCAAAATCAAGAACATGGAGGTAATTTACTATGAAGCGGAAACCCCTGATCCACGCGGCCCAGCTCCTGTGTGTCCTGGCCTTATCTATGAGTCTGGCTCCCGCCGCCCTTGCAGCCGCCCCGCCTGAGCCCACCCAACCATCCCCCTGTTACCCCACTACTGTCACCCGGAGCGAGGACGGCGGCGAGGTCAGGAAGATGTATGACCTGGGACCGGAGGACGACCCCGGAGGCATCCCCCGGTCCGATTTTGACCAGGACGGCTACCACTACACCCTCACCGACCTGCTGAAACAGGAACTCCCCGCCAATGAGAGCCGCCAATACACGGAAACCGTGTCCATGAACAGCAAGAGTAAGGACATGGGCGCGGTGCTTGCCCTGCTGCCCCAGACAAAGGAGTTCATTACGGAGGATGGACTGTCCGGGGTGCTGACCTTGAAGCTGGACACAGTAAAGGTGGAGGTGGCCGGGTATGGCAGTTCCACCAAGACTGTGACCGCCACCCGCACCTACCCTGGCCTTGCTGACCAGGACACGCAGTATATCCCCAAGAGCATCCAGGACGGCGGCAATGCTATGACCCTCCAGACCGTCAACTGGCAGACCGAGGGCAACGGCCACTTTACCGCAGTGGCCTCTTACTCCGGCTCCGCCACCAGTTCCTATGTGAAGGGCTACACCGTCACCGCCGACTACACCGGTACCGTAAGCCGCATCAATCTGAACAAGATCCGCTATGTGGCGATTTTCGAGGGTACGGCCCTGGAACCCGTTCCCACGGAGGACCCCGGCGACACATCCGACCCTACCCAGGCCGACCCCAGCGCCCCCGCTGAACAGGAGGCCCAGACCAGCGAGAAGAACAGCGTCCTACCGGTTGTGGCTGTTGTCGCGGTAGTGCTGCTGGGCGGCGGGGCGTTCTACTTCATCAAGCGACGGAGGTAATGCGATATGAAGAAACTGACCATGCTTTTGTCCCTGCTGTGTCTGACCCTGGCCTTGACGGTGCCCGCCAGCGCCCTGGACTACAACATCGACGCCCCCGGCGACCCGGAGTACGGTAAGCCCACTTCGGTGGAACCTGTTGCCACGGCGGATCGGGGTGAACTTCCCAATGTGGATGTGAGTAAAAATGCAGCTCTGGTCCCGCCCGCCTTCGGCAGTCCCACCGCCTATACCCCGGACACCGGCACTCCGTTGACCCCCAATCTGGCCCCCGGCTATATGCTGGGCGATGGTGCCGTTATCAACGGCAGCGCCGGCACCACTGTTGTCCCGCCTGATTATTCCGGCTTCCCCAGCGGCGGCACGACCAGCGTCACACCCACGACCGGCTTTACGGAGGTCACAGATGACCTCTACTACTCCGGCGGCTACCTGGCGACCCTGAAAATCCCCAGCATTGATGTCAATGTGAAGGTCTATGAGGGTACAGACAGCGCCGCGCTGAAGAAGGGCGCGGGCCACTTTGAGGACACCAGCATTTGGGCCGGAAATATCTGTGTGGCCGCCCATAACCGTGGCGTGAACGCCCACTTTGGTGAGATCCACACGCTGGATGTGGCAGATAAGATCACCCTGACCACTAAACTGGGCAAGCGCACCTACGCCGTGACCAGTGTAAACAAGATCAGCGAACTGGACAGTTCCCTGCTGGCCCCCACCACGGAGAACTGCATCACCCTCTTTACCTGCGTCCGCAACGAGCGGGAAAGCCGCTGGGCAGTTCGGGCCGTGGAGATCTGAATACCCACTGAAAAGAAAATCGCACCTTAGACTGTTTCCGCTCCTTGTGGTACTGTTGGCACAGCACCCCCCAACATATCACAGAGGAGGTCCTTCGTTATGAAAACTAGTCTGCACCATACCATCTCTCTCATCGTTTGCGCCGCATTGGCATTGACGCTGTCCCTGCCAGTTCACGCCGTGGAGATTTCCGAAGAACAGACGGCTGCCGCCGCCCAACTTCAGCTCCGAGGGCTGATGGCGGGTGACGAATACGGCGATCTTCATCTTGACGAGATGCTGACACGGGCAGAACTGGCCTGCCTCATCAGTCCCATCGTCCTGAACCCTGAACACGTAGCTTGGGAGAGGGAGTGGTATACCCGGATGTGTACCACCAATTTTTCCGATGTACCGGAGTGGGCACAGGCAGCTGTGGGTGTATGCGCGTCCATGCAGATGATGGCCGGATATGGAGACGGGCGATTCGGCCCCAACGACCCGGTCAGTCCACAGATGGCCTGTACCGTCATGCTCCGCTATTTGGAGCGGGACGGCTGGACCTACGCTACCGCTTGTGACAAGGCGGTGGAACTGGGGCTGGCCCCAGCCAGCGCCCTGCAAGGCGATGAGATCACACGTGGAGATACGGCGATCCTTTTGGATGGTACACTGGAATATCTGGAGTATCTACAAACGCTGTAAATAAAACTGAATAAAGCCGCAAGCGGTCCTGGTGTCCAAGTACACCAAGGGCCGCTATTTTATTGCAAGGAGGAACACGCACGATATGAAACAGAGAATCTTATCTTTCTTTCTGGCCCTGTTGACCCTGTTCAGCCTGTTTCCCACCGCTGCCCTTGCCGCCGACACGGAGGAGGAAGCACTGGGCGAGGTGGACATTTACAATGGCGGCTACGAGCTGTCCTACCTGACCATCAATGGCCAGATCAGGACCCAGGACTACACCTATTTCAAGTATGTGGACGCCAAGGGACAGTTGAAAGAGGTCCCGGCCTACTGTGTGAACCCCAATATCAAGGGTGTTCCGCAGACGGTAGGCGTGGGTGAGAGCATCAAGTATCTCGCCAATGAACGGTCCAGCGACCCTAAGGTGGTGGGCATCATCTCCAACGGCTACCCCCACCGCAGTTTGGGGGAATTGAAGCTGGACAACAAGTACCAAGCCTACTACGCTACCAAAATGGCTCTCTGGTGCTATCTGCTCCCCAACTGGAACATCGCAAACCTCAAAGTAGCACCGGGGCTTACCGGCTCTGAGTTGGACATCGGCAACCGCATCCTGGCGGCGGCCAAGGATATTTACAAGCGGGGCACCACCTACAATTATATGCTGGAACCCCGGATGACGGCCACCCCGGATAAATCTGCTGCCTATTCTGTCACTGTGGACGGCAAGCAGTACAAGCAGCAGGTATTCACCATCTGGAGCGAAACATGGGTGTATGACTACGATGTAGCCGTATCCTTTGCAGACCCCGGTTCGGTGCCCCAGGAGACCCGTATCGTGGATGAGAACGATCAGGACATTACCGCTGTCACCACTCAGCCCACTGGGGACGGTTATGGCGGGAAATTCAAGGTACTGTACCCCGCAGACAGCATTGAGGGCGAGAGCGGCAGCGTCCAGCTCTCCCTGACGGCGGATGTTGCCCAGTATGCCGCCATGTACGCAGTCTGCCAGGAAAAGGACAAGTACGGCAATTTGCAGAATTATATCTGCGACCTGGACAATTCCCGGCACATGGAACTGGCGGCAGTGAGCCGCTACATGGGCGGCGGTGAGCCTGACCCGAAGGAGACTGCGCTGAAGATCGTGAAGCTGGAGGAGGGCACCAAGATCCCCTTAGAGGGCGCTGTGTTTTCCGTCTATGACCCGGAGGGCCGCAAGGTGGGCTCCTTCTCCACCGGCCCGGATGGGACGGTCATCATCCCTCTGACATTGGAGGGGCATTACACCGTCACTGAGGAGATCCCGCCCCAGTATCACCTTCTGCCGGAGGAACGCACCCAGCACGCCGATGTGGAGTACGACAAGGTTGCCACCCTGACCTTCTGGAACGCGCCCTACGGCTCTCTGCGGGTCCAGAAGCTGAGTGACACCGGGGACGCGCTCAACGGCGTCACCGTGCAGATCAAGCACATTGAAAGCGGCGAGGTCCAGACCGCCAAGACCAAGATCGGCGGCGTGGCCGTGTTCGACCACTTGAAGCCCGGCGGCTGGGAAGTCCGTGAGGTGGCTGGCATCTCCGGCTGGATCGCGGATACCGACACTGTTCAGACCGTCTCTGTGGTGGCAGGCAAGACCAGTGATGCCACCATCATCAACAAGGAACTGCCCGGCCTGCGGATCATCAAGTATGAGCGGGGCACCATGAAGGCGATGCCCAATGTGTCCTTCGAGATCTTCCGGGACGCCGAGAGCCTGGGTATCTTCCAGACCGATGAATTTGGGGAGATGCTGCTCACCGACTGCAAACCCGGCACTTACCGGGCAGAGGAACGAGACACAGGCGGGGATGGCCATGTGCTGGATACCACGCCCCAGGAGGTGGAGCTGAAGGCCGGAGACGGCATCAAAAAGCTGGTTTTCTTCAATGACCGTCTGCCCGGAATCCATCTCATCAAGGTAGACAGCTCGGACCTCTCCAAGCCCATCCCTAATGCCCGCTTCCGCTTTGAGGCGGTGGACGGCAGCTTTGGTCCAGTGGAATACACCACTCTGGAGGATGGGACCATTGATCTCTCCAAACTCCCTGTGGGCGCGATGGTAGTAACGGAACTGGATTGTCCGGGCTATGTGATCGACGACGCCCAGCGCATCATCCATTTGGATGGGAATGAACAGGCGCAGTTCGTGTTCACCAACAGCAAGCTGCCCAATCTCCATCTGTATAAGGAAAGTTCGGACAGCAAGCCCCTGGGCGGCGTCACCTATCGCCTCGCCAAAATCGAGGACGGCTCCCGGTATCTGGACCGTACCACCGGGCCGGATGGCTCCATCGTCTGGGAGGGTCTGGAGCCGGGGGTGTATTCCCTAAAGGAAACCTCCACGGTGGCGGACCACCTGCTGGACCCCACCGAGTACCATGTGCAGCTGTTCCCCGGCAAGGACGCCACCATCTGCCTGCAAAACGATAAGCGGCCCAACCTCACCATTTGGAAACATGACGCAGACAACAGCGCACCGATCAAGGGCACTGTATTTCTGGTAAAAGGGGCAGATGGACATTCCGTGGCCGAAGTGACCACCGGGGCGGACGGCTCCGCCACCCTCCCCAATCTCCTGCCCGGCGTCTATGAGGTGATCGAAAAATCGGTGCCGTCCCCGTATCTGCTGGATGCGCCCAGCCAGCTTGTCACCCTCTATCCCAACCGAAACCGGGATGTGTATTTTGAAAACCATAAGTCGCCCACCATTGAGATCATCAAGGAGAACAGCATCACCCATGACCGTCTCTCCAATGTTCGTTTTCAGGTGTGGTACGCCAGCAACGATACGGAAACCGGCGAACTCAACGACCTGGGCGTATTCACCACTAACGAGGATGGCCGCATCGAGCTGACCGGTCCGGCCAACGGCCTGCGGGACGGCTGGTTTCGAGTAAAGGAGTTGGCCCCGCCCACTGGATTCTCCATCAAGGACAGCGACACCCAGGAGGCGTTTATCCCCGCTGGTAAGGGCCATACCTTCCGCTTTGAAAATACCCCTCTTTCGGCCCTCTGTGTGTGGAAGTATGACAGTAAGACCGGGGCAGCCATTGAGGGCGCTGTATTCCAGGTGCGCTATCTCTCTGGTAATACCAGCGGCACCGGCGGCACCGTCATCGGGACCTACCGCACTTCGGTCAACGGGTCCTTTACCGTTACGAATTGCAAAGCAGGCACTTATATCATTGAGGAGCTCTCCAGCGACGGCTCCCATGTCATCGACACACCACCCCAGACCGTCTACCTCTCTGGGCAGGAGCAGGAAGTCGTGCAGGTCCACTTTGGCAACAGCCCCAAGGGGGCTGTCCTGGTCAAGAAGGTGTCGGACGATGATAAGAAGCTCCCGCTTTCCGGGGTGGAGTTCTTCGTGACTACCTCGGACGGAACCGTGGTGGGCGACGCCAATGGCAAGTTCGTGACGGATTCCTCCGGTTCCTTCCTGGTGGAAAATATCGCCCCCGGCACCTCGCTGGTGGTGAAGGAAACCAGAGCCAAACCCGGATACCTGTTGGATGATGTCCCCCAGACCGTCCAGGTCAAGGCGGGCCAGACCGTCACTCTGGAATTTCGGAATAAGCCCCTGGGCAATCTGGTGATCGAAAAGTGGGGCCGGAACGGGACCAAGACCGTTCCCCTGGAGGGCGTCAAGTTTGAGATCAAATACGCGGATGGCCGCTATGTGGATGACGGGGGCGGCACCCTGTCCAGCAAGGGCATCTACTATTCTGACTCCACAGGCAGGATCACCCTGTCCGGGGTAACCGGCACCGTCATCGCAACGGAACTGGAGAGCGTGTCTGGATATACCATCGACCCGGACAGCCAGAGCCAGACCGTCACCATCAACCCCAACGATACGCAGACGCTGCGGTTTTATAACAACGCTGTGGGCGGTGTGGAGATCATCAAGGTCAGTTCTGCTGACAAAACCAAGCGTATCCCCAACACCACCTTCGAGATCCGGCGGGTCAGCGATGACGCTCTGGTGGACACCGTGACTACCGGGAAAACCGGCAGCGTCTTTGTGACCCTGGAGGATGGCAGCTATTATGCGGTGGAAACGGAGAGTGCCGAGGGCTTCAAAATGGACAACACGCCCCACTACTTCACTGTAAAAGATGGGAGCTGCCCTCCGCTCACCGTGACCAACGCGCCCCTCTCCGGCATCCTGCTCCATAAAGTTTCCACCGCAGACGGCAAAGGCATCCCCGGCGTGTCCTTCATCCTCTATGACAGCGGACACAACCCCATTGACCAGCAGACCACCGATGACCGGGGCTATGCCTGGTTTGAGGATCTGACTGTTTCGGGCCGCTATTACCTGCGGGAACTGGAAAATGAGGGGTATATCCCGGATACCCAGGAGCGCACTGTCTATGTCAAGGCGGGTGAAACCACAAAAGTGACCTGGAAGAACACCCCCATCACAGGGCAGATCCAGATCACCAAGACCAGCGCCGACTACAACAGCATGAACGGCTGGCCCGCCGGCACACCCATTCCTGGTACGGTGTTTGAGATCTACCACTACCGCACCGGCAGGCTTGTTGACACCATCCGCACCGATAAGAACGGCGTAGCCGTGTCCAAGCCCCTGCCTTTGGCCCGCTATAAGATCATTGAATCCAAGGCGGCGGACTTCTATGGCCTGGATAAAACGCCCATTGAGGTGGAAATCGAGCATGAGGGCCAGATCGTCAAGGCGGCTATGACCAACAAGAGTCTCTACACCAATGTAGCCATTCAGAAAACCGGCTACGCCGAGGTCATGCCCGGACAGAATATCCTCTACACCTTCTCCAGCATTGCCAACAACTCCACCACCTCTCTCACATCGTTCTACTGGCGCGATACCCTGCCCGTGGAGGCGGTGCGGCTGGCGAAGATCACCACCGGCACCTACAATGCCACCGGGAGCTATAAGATCGTCTACAAAACCAACCTCAGCGGGAGTGAGTACCGTGTACTGGCGGACAGCCTGAATACCCAGCAAAACTATGTACTGGAAGCGTCCCCCGTGGCTCTGCGGCTGGCTTCCAACGAGTATGTTACAGAGGTGATGTTCGTATTCGGCGTCGCACCTGCCAACTTCCGGCAGGTGGAAACCCCTCAAATTGACTGCACCGTTGTATCCTGGGCCAAGGGCGGCAGTCAGTTCGTCAATCAGGCGGATGTGGGTGGCGTTTATGACGGCCAGTGGATCATGGCCACCAGCCGCTGGGTGACGAAGGTCTACGCTCCCTCCAAACCCCTGCCCCGGACGGGGTACTAAGCGTATCCCCTGTGGCCCGCACAGCGGGCCGCTTACATACCCATTCGCACATTTGAAACCATTTGCCTTTTCCTGTACGATGAGGTCAGAGAGAAGGGAGTTGTTTCAAATGTTCAAACGGGAGAAGCAAGTGTATCTGGAATTGACCGATACGGAGCGCCACCTTATGCGGATGTACCTGATGGACTGGCGGAACAAGCTGACCACCCAGGGCCGGGATGCCGGACCAGTGAACGATCTGCTGGTAAAACTGATGAGCTGAAAATAAAGGGTTCCTCCATACATACACCGCTCTTTGTCCGCCGGACATGGGGCGGTGTAAATATTTGGACAGGAGGAACCAAAAATGATGTATTTGTTTTTATCGACCAACAAGGTACGCCCTGCCCTGGGGAGGGGGCTGGAGCATGGGCGGAAATGCGGGTGAAAGCTATCATGCTGTTTCCCTCTCAGGAGGTAAAGACAGCACAGCCATGCTTCTGCTGATGATCGAACGGGATATGCCCATTGACGTGGTGCTGACCGCTGATACTGGTATGGAGTTCCCGGAGATGTATGAGCATATTCAAAAACTGGACGATCTGCTCTGCCGGGAACGCGGCATTCATATCACGATCCTGCGGCACCCCAAAGGCTTTGAATGGCTCATGTTTGAGGAGCCAAAGGTAAAGCAGTCCAGCATTGAGAACCGGCAGAAGTTGGGCGTACCTCTCTATGGGAACGGCTGGCCTGGTCCCCTCGTGCGCTGGTGTACGGGCCAGTTAAAGACACACCTTATTCGGAAAGAGGTAAACCGCCTGAAAAAAGAGCGGAACGCTCTGCATTATGTGGGCATCGCAGCAGATGAGCCAAAGCGAGTCAAGAAGGAAAAATATCCCTTGGTAGATTGGGAAATCACCGAGGCTGAAGCATTGCAGATATGCTATGACCGGGGCTTTGACTGGGGCGGTCTGTATCGGATATACAACCGCTGTTCCTGCTGGTGCTGCCCCCTCCAACGAATTGGCGAACTGAAAAAACTGCGTGCCCATCACCCCGAATTATGGGCACGGCTCCAGGAGATGGACAAGCGGGCTATCGCGCAGTTTGGTCACAACCCCCTGGGCCAATTCACAAAAAATTGGACAGTAGAACAGTTAGAGCGGAGATTTGCCAACGAGGACAGGCAAATCTCCGTTTCTATTAGAGAGGAGCGATGATTATGGGTAAGGAAAAAGATATGGATAAGGAATTGTCTGGGATGCTGCGGGGTGTTCCACCGCAAAACATCTTGATTTCATTTGACGATAAACCAGCCAAGTCCCTGGCGGATCATGTGAAGGAACAGCAGGAACAGGCCCGCCAGAAAAAACGCAGGCCGCGTGATGACCGGGAGAGGTGATGGAAATTGCGGGAGAAGAAAAGAATGATCGAAAACTTTGAGGTCATCCACTCGCTCCAGATCGGGGCGCGGGAGGTGGTGGTGGGCGTCAGCTCGGATCAGGAATTTATGTGCTGCTTCTGCACCCAGGATGATATTGCTGAGTATTATTCTGAGGCTATGAGCAGCACCGACTACCTGGAGATCATGGAACTTTACGCGGACAGGCTGAAAGGACAGATAGCGGCAGCTCAGGCCCAGCGCAGGACTCTCCACATCCCGCTGGATATGCTGGGCCGTGAACACTGCTTTCCGTTTCTGGACGTCGATGACATCACTGGCAAGGTGGTGGCGGTCAAGCCGACTTCCCTGCGTTATGAGTATCAAAGGGCGGACTGCCAGTTGATCTTGGTAACAGGCGGCAGCGGGGCACGGAGCAATTCTCGGGGCACTTCGGTCTACGGCGTCAATGTATTCACAGGCCGCAGGGCTGGTCGGTGGGAGCGCGGTGATATTTTGGGCGAGGTCAGACCAGAGTGTCTGCCGCAGTGGGCAAAAGATCATCTGCGGACCATTGAGCGGAAGCAAACACTGGAGAAAAAGCGTGGTAGTAGATGAAATGGCTGCGGGAGGATAAATGGTGGTTTTTTTCACGCATGGGAAAGGAGTGTAAGACAGATGGAATTGACTTTGCGCGCCGCTGCCCCAGGGGAGCGGCTTTATATCGCCAGGCAAAGCACACAGATCGAGGGCCAGACCGGGAGTGTCGGGCACCTTAGAGCAGATATGGGCGAGGACGGCAAGGGGTTCTTTCCCAAATGGACCAGCCACCGGGAAAACCTGGACACCGAGGAATTTCAGCAGGAGTTGGAGTGTGTCATGGAGGCCCTGGTGGGCGACGAGCAGTACGGCGGGTTTCTGAATAGCCGTGACGCTATGCGGGACTTCTGCCGGGAATACCCGGAGAGCGCGCTTGACCATGGCCTTTTTTCATTCGGCTTTCGGGCGGACACGGCGCAGTATGCCTACCTGATCCAGCTGCACCCCTACAAGGTGGAGGGAAACCTGTTTATCTACTGCTACCGCCGCGATTGGCTGGAGCGGCACATGGAACAGGCTGAAAAGGGCATCCGGTTCATCGATCCGCACTACAAGGAGCTGTTCCGCATCCCGGACGGCGGGCAGATCCGTATTCTCCGGGAGGGCTGCGCGCATATCGACAAGGTCTGCCGATATATTGATGACTGCCATGTAGAGGTGGGGAATGGCTGGGACAGTCTGTTCCATATCTGCCAGTTTGCCGAGGAGATGGAGCGGTGCCACAATAAGGTGATCCCCCTGACGCCGACTCTGCCGGTGAAGTGCTTTTCTGTCCTGCCGTCGTCCGGCGAGCTGATCGTCATAGAGCGGTATAAGCCTGGATATGAGTTGTCCGCCATGGCTCATTTTAAGGGGAAAACGCCCCAGCAGACAGCGGATGCACTCAACGCCAATATGGGTGTGACCAGGGCGCAGGCGGCGGCGATGTTGGCCGGCTCTATGTTTGGCTGGACCGTCCCTGCCGCCGACCCAAAGAACTACAATGCCCAAGGCAGGCCAATCAAGCCCCGCCACCAGGACAGAGGCAATGCCCGATGAAGGGCGCACCTTTTGAAAAGGCCCTGTGTGCATACCTGAAGGAGTACCACAGAGGACAGGAAAACGCGGCCTCCAGTAAAGAGCTGGAGGCCGCGTTCCATGTCAGCGGGAGAGAACTGCGGCGGGCTGTCAACCGTCTGTGCTGTGACAGCCATCCCATTTGCAGCGCCGATGCCGGTTACTTCTATGCGGCACAGCAATCAGAGATCAGGGCCACCGTCGCTCAACTCACCGGGCGCATCTCAAAAATCGCCGCAGCCGCAAAGGGCCTGCTGCAATCTTATAAGGAAACGGAGGGATAAAGTGTGGCGAAAAAACTAGAATCCATTGTGGAACTTGCGGCGCAAAAGGCCCGTGAAATTTCCGCCAACAGTGGGAATTTTATGGCATTTCTGACTACCGCTGCCCACAACTTCAAGTACAATTTCCGTGACCAGCTTTTGATCTACGCACAAAAGCCGGACGCTACCGCCTGCGCCCAGATCGACTTCTGGAACAAGCATGGCCGCTATGTCAACCGGGGCACCACGGGGATCGCCCTGCTGGTAGACACAGACCGGAGCTATAAGCTGCGATATGTCTTTGATATGTCCGACACCAACAGCCGCCAGGGGCGCACCATCCCCATCTGGCAGATGGAGCCACGGTATGAGGATGCGGTGATAGAGGCGCTGGAGAACAGCTATGGCGAGCTCTCTGACCGTTCCGGTCTTGCCGCCTGCTTGCTGGAAACGGCGAAGGTCATCGTAGAGGACAACTTTGGCGACTACTCTGCTGAACTGCGGAATGTCAAGGGAGGCAGCCTGCTGGAAGAACTGGACGACCTCAGTGCCGAAACCTGGTTTAAGGGTCTGGTGGAGAACAGCGTGGCCTTTATCATGCTGACCCGGTGCGGCATTGACCCGCTGGACTATTTCAGCGGTGAGGATTTTGGCCATATCTATGACTTTGACACACCGGAAACCCTGTCTATCCTGGGTGGTGCGGTGAGCGATATTGCGGAAATGCCTTTGCGAGAGATCGCTACCACGGTTTTGGGCCTGTGCCGGGATGAGCAAAAAGAAAATCGCACATTTGTCGGAAATATTGGCAGGCAGTATAATGATGGCAAGACAAAACAGGAAAGGAGCGTTGAAGATGGAACTGACATATCGGAGATCGGGCGACTACCGCCTGCCCAACCTGGAAGTGCCGGAGGCCCCGAAGGTAGGAAAATATGGGATGCTGCGGCGCAGCTACCTTCAAAGCCGCAGGAACGCCTACTACACGGGGATGCTCCTCAGCGGCAGGCTGAACGCCCATCTGGAGAAGATCGACCAGGAGGCTACGGAGATGGTGGAGCAGTTGACGGTGCGGATGGCGCAGGAGCAGGGCGTGACGGAGGAGTTGAAAGCCAACGACCAGATGAAGTGGGTAGGGCTGATGAACAACATCCGGGCAGCGGCGGAGGAAGTGGCGCTGACGGAGCTGGTCTACACGGACGTGTAAGTGGCCCGCTCATCGCCGGCGAGGAATTGCCACAGGCCCCGGCTGCCAGGACCGCGGCAGGCCCTACCGGGCTTCAGATCAGCCACCATGATTTTAACGCCCGCACGGACATTCCCTACTATCACGAGGATAGTGAAAAAACGGAACTGCTCCGCATCAGCGACGCTTTGAAAGACCATAGAGCTAAAATCGCCGCGTTCTTTGAGGCCCACGAGGGCAGAAAAGAGCGCGGCGATTTTATTAAGACCTTCTTTGACAATACCTATGTGGAGAAAATTTTGAGCAACGGCCAGCGGGCCGGGTATCGGGCGTGGGACGATGTGCTGAACCTCTGGCGTGGAGCGTACCTCTCCCGTGAGAAAGAAGTATTCCTGCGGTGGGAGGATGTCACGAATGCCATTCAGGGGATGATCCTGCTGGACCAGTGGCTCGACCCGGATGAACGTCCCCTGCCCAGCGAAGCAGAACAGATCTCTTTCATTGAGCAGGCCGAAGTAGAGAAAAAGCCCGTATTCACGCTGCCCCAGGAGGCCATCGACTATGTCCTATGCGGAGGAAGTGGAATATCTCAGAGCAAGTACCGCATTTATGAGCAGTTTCAAAAAGATGAGGACAAGCAGGAAAATATCAAATTTCTGCGGGATGAGTATGGTATCGGCGGGCATTCTGACGCCATTCCGGGCAGTGGATATTGGGAGGACCACGACGGCAAGGGCATCACTATCTCCCGCGATTACGGTGACCCTGATGGGAAATTCCTGTTGACCCGGGCCAAAGTGGAGAAGCGTATCGGGGAACTGATCGCCGCTGACCGCTATCTGAACCGGGCTGAAAAGGAGCACTACCCGGAATATCAGGCGCAGATAGAGCAGCGGAAGGCTCGGTGGACCGTTGTAAAGGAGATCCGTTCCATCATCGACAATTATGTGGATTTCAAGAAGCGGATCGGTGAAACAGACCCATATAGGGAACTCCTGCTTGCCAGAAAGTGTGCAGATTCCTTTGGGATCGGGGAAAAGAGGTGCTTTGTTCCGACAGGAGATAATCTCTTTGTCCTGCCCACCTTGCGAAACGCCATGCAGACGATCATCCGGGACAAGACCCACCTGACGGAACGCTGCGAGACTGTGCTTGATGAGTTGAACGGCCCTCTGGCCGCGCCGCTGGAGCCTACCGATGAGGAACTGAACCCGCCGAAAAAGGAATACCGACTTGCCCTGGGAGGCACCGTGTACCTGGGGACACAGGAGTATGAACTGCTGTCCTATGATGAGCAGACCGTCCGGCTCTATGACCCGGCCTTTCCTATTTTCAATAAGGAACTGCCCCGTGAAGAATTTGACCGCCTGCTGGCGGAGAACCCGCTGAATAACAGACTGCTTCAGGTGGTGGAGGACGCGGCGCCCGTAGCTGATGCCGAAGAACCGGACGCTGAGGAACCGCTGGACGCCCCGCTGCCCGTGGGCCGGATTGACTTCCTGGGCACGAATGGCAGCGTGGGTGAGAGCGTGGAGTACACCGATACGGAGAATTTCGTAACAGCAATCAGGGAAGAGAATCATGTTGGTGTTCCCATGCGGATCGTCCTCTACCGGGATGGCGAGGGCCAGACCATCCCCCAGGACTTCCTCGCGGAACTGGACCCGCCGCCCCAGGGCTTTGAGGTCCTGGATATGGCGCAGGCACAGTTGGAGCGAGCCAAGTGGCTCATCAATGCCTACTGCATGGAAGTTTTTGAGCAGGAGGCTGATTTCTCCGACCTCTCTCATGTGTCACTGGCGTTCAGTTCCACCAGCGACAGCGCCCACACCGTAGAGATCAGTGTGGACTTGCTATCGTTCCGCCTGTTCTATCTGGTGGACGGCGCAGAGGCCGCTTCCATTCAATGCGCCGGCTTCCATGACCTGAATGAACTTCTCGCCAACCTGGATTTTGACGAGATGGTGGCCTTTGCGGAGGAGGAATACAGCAGACAGCGCCAGGGACAGGAAACACATACAGACGCAGCCCTCCATCAGCCGAAGGAAACTGGAGCGGAGCTGCGGCAACCAGAGCTCCGTTATCAGGTGGTGGTCTACCACCATCTGGAAAACGGAATGGACGAGAAGCTGGAATACGAGACGCCGGAGGAAGCGGAACAGGCGGCGCGGGGCTATTTGGAAGGCACGATGGAGCAAGACGGCTTTGCCTACGAGGGGGCGGCTGTCTACGACCTACTGGAGAAGAAATGGCTCCGTGTGATTGGGGACTTCCCCACACCAGAACTGCCTGCCGAGAAAGAGGGACCTCCCGCATCACCTATGGCCCCGCAGGAAGGCACGGAGAAGGCGGCAGAGTATCTGTCCGACCAAGAGCGCATTGTTATCTTTCAATCTCACAACGGCAAATTTTATAACCATTATGGCTACGATGAACATCGCGGGTTTTCCAATGCGACAGCGGGTGGCTTTGATACCTTTGAAGAGGCTGAAAAAGCATTGTACTCCCATCGGCCCAAAGCTGAAAAGGTTTTGGAACCGACTGAAAAGGAAAATACGGTAGGGCGGATTGAAAGGAGCGTGGAAACTTCAGCAGATGGGCACACCCCGGACAGCGAGATACCGGCTCCGGTCCCACCTGCGCCCAAACGCAGGAGCAAGGTTTCATCCTTTATCCTCCATCCCGAGGTCCCTAACGCGGACCGGCATGAGTACCACATCATGGATGACGCCATCGGTGCGGGGACGCCTGGGGAGCGGTTCAACAACAATGTCCGCGCCATCCGCCTACTGAAAAAGCTGGAGGCCGAGGACCGGTTGGCCACCCGGTCGGAACAGGAGGTACTGGCGCGGTATGTGGGCTGGGGTGGGCTGGCGGACTGCTTTGATGAGCGTCACAGCAAGTACGCCGAGCTGAAAGCCCTGCTCACCGAGGATGAGTACGCCGCGGCCAGAGAATCCACCCTTACCGCCTTCTATACCCCGCCTGTGGTCATCCGCTCCACCTATCAGGTCCTCGAGAACATGGGCTTTAAGACTGGGAACATTCTGGAGCCGTCCTGCGGCATCGGCAACTTCATTGGTATGCGCCCAGAGGCCCTGGCGGACTCCAAGATCTACGGCGTGGAGTTGGACGGCATTTCAGGCCGCATCGCCCAGCAGCTCTATCAAAAATCGTCCATCGCTGTCCAGGGGTTTGAGAAAACAGACCTCCCGGACAGCTTTTTTGATGCCGCTATCGGAAATGTGCCCTTCGGCTCCTTCAAGGTGATCGACAAGCGGTATGACCGATATAATTTTCTCATTCACGACTACTTCTTTGCCCGGACACTGGATAAGGTCAGGCCGGGTGGCGTCATCGCCTTTGTCACCAGCAAGGGCACGATGGATAAGGATACTCCCGCCGTGCGCAGATATATCGCCCAACGGGCCGACCTGCTGGGTGCCATCCGTCTGCCCAACAACACCTTCAAGGACGCCGCGGGCACGGATGTGACCAGCGACATCCTCTTTTTGCAGAAGCGGGACGCCCTCTCCAGCGAGGAACCGGATTGGGTACACCTGAACACCGATGCCAACGGGCTGAAAATGAACCAATACTTCATTGACCACCCGGAGATGGTCATGGGCGAAATGCGAGAGGTCAGTGGTCCTTATGGGCCAGAAACCGCCTGCTTGCCCCTTGGGGGGCAGGACCTGGGAGAGCAGCTTGCCGCCGCCATCCAGAATATCCAGGGCAGGATCACCGAGTATATCATGGACGACCCGGAAACCGAGAGCGAGGACAAGTCCATTCCCGCCGACCCGGAGGTGCGGAATTTTAGTTATACCATCGTGGACGGTGAGGTGTACTATCGGGAGAACAGCCGCATGAACCCGGTGGAGGTGTCAGTAACAGCGGCCAACCGCATCAAGGGGCTGATCGGCATACGGGACTGTGTGCGGACGCTCATTGAGTACCAGACCGAGGACTGGCCCGCCGAGGATATTCAGGCCCAGCAGCGGAAATTGAACGCCCTCTATGACGCCTTTGTAAGCAAGTATGGGCGGATCAACTCCCGCGCCAATAGTTCCGCGTTCAGCATGGACAGCGCCTATTTTCTGCTGACTTCCCTGGAGGTGCTGGACGATGAGCGCAACTTCGTCCGCAAGGCGGATATGTTCACCAAGCGCACCATCAAACAGAAGGTCACGCTCACCCATGTAGATACCGCGTCCGAGGCCCTGGCCGTGTCACTGGCTGAAAAGGCAAAGGTAGACATGGACTATATGGCCGAGTTGACCGGCAAGACTGAGCAGGAGATCTACACTGACCTGACCGGCGTGATCTTTCTCAATCCTATGTACGGGTATGGCGGCAACACTGGGGAAAAGTATCTCACTGCTGATGAATACCTCTCCGGCAATGTGCGTGAAAAACTGGAATGGGCAAAGCGGAGCGCGGAACAGTATCCGAAGGACTATGCCGCCCATGTGAAAGCCCTAGAACAAGTACAACCGGTGGATCTGACCGCCAGCGAGATCGCCGTCCGGCTGGGGGCCACCTGGCTCCCTACAACGGTTGTTGAGCAGTTCATGTATGAACTGTTCAATACACCTCCCTACTGCCGGAGGAAGATCCGTGTCCACTATTTCCAGGCCACCGGCGAATGGAACATCGAGGGCAAATCCTACGACAAGAGCAACATCAAGGCCCATAACACCTACGGCACCGGGCGCATCAACGGCTATAAAATCATAGAGGAAACGTTGAACCTGCGGGATGTACGCATTTATGATTATGAGATAGACCAGCATGGCAACCGTGTTCCCGTCCTAAACAAGAAGGAAACGGCTATCGCCCAGGGCAAACAGCAGCTTATCAAGCAAGCATTCCAGGACTGGATCTGGAAGGACCCAACCCGGAGGGAGCGGTTGACACGGCTTTACAACGACAAATTTAACAGCATACGCCCCCGTGAGTATGATGGAAGTCATCTGAACTTTGTGGGCATCAACCCAGAGATCACCCTGCGGCCCCATCAGGTGAACGCTATCGCCCATATCCTCTACGGCGGAAATACCTTGCTGGCCCATGTGGTGGGTGCGGGAAAGACCTTTGAGATGGTAGCCGCCGCTCAGGAGAGTAAGCGGCTGGGCCTGTGTCAAAAGAGCCTGTTTGTGGTGCCCAACCATCTGACAGAGCAGTGGGCGTCGGAGTATTTACAGCTCTATCCATCCGCCAACATCCTGGTAGCAACCAAAAAGGATTTTGAAACCAAGAACCGCAAGCGGTTCTGCGGCAGGATTGCCACCGGCGACTATGACGCCATCATTATCGGACACAGCCAGTTTGAGAAGATCCCAGTGAGTGCGGAGCGCCAGAGGTATCTCCTGGAACAGCAGCGGCGGGAGATCCTGAACGGCATCTCCGAGCTGAAGGCCAATCATGGAGAACGATTTTCCATCAAGCAGATGGAGCGCACGAAAAAATCCATTGACGCCAAGCTGGAGAAGCTGAACGACCAGAGCCGCAAGGATGATGTGGTCACATTTGAAGAACTGGGCATTGACCGTATCTTCATCGACGAGGCCCATTACTATAAGAACCTCGCCGCCTTTTCCAAAATGCGGAATGTGGGCGGCATCAGTCAGACCGAGGCCCAGAAGTCCAGCGACCTGTATATGAAATGCCGCTATCTGGATGAACTGACCGGGGGCCGGGGCGTTGTGTTCGCCACAGGCACCCCCATCTCCAACACCATGGTGGAGATGTATACCATGCAGAAGTATTTGCAGTACCACACCCTGGAAGAACACGGCCTGCTCAATTTTGACGCCTGGGCGTCTACCTTTGGCGAGACTGTCACCGCCATCGAGCTGGCCCCGGAGGGCACCGGCTACCGGGCCAAGACCCGGTTCTCCCGGTTCTACAACCTCCCAGAACTCATGTCTATGTTCAAAGAAGTGGCGGACATCCAGACGGCGGATATGCTCAACCTCCCCGTCCCCAAGGCCAACTACCACAACATCGTGCTAAAACCCTCGGAACAGCAGAAGGAGATGGTGGCGGCGCTGGGGCAGCGGGCGGAGAAGGTCCGCAACAGGATGGTGGACAGTACCGAGGACAATATGCTGCTTATCACCAACGACGGGCGCAAGCTGGCCCTGGACCAGCGGCTCCTTAACCCCTTGCTCCCGGACAGCGACACCAGCAAAATCAACGCTTGTGTTGGGGATGTGTTTGATATATGGCAGCGCACAGCGGACCAGCGTTCCGCGCAGATGGTATTCTGCGACCTCTCCACCCCTGGCAAGAACCGGCCCATTGAAATGGTCCCAAACGAGCAGGGCGGCTACGAGATGGCGGAATTTCAGAATGTCTATGATGACCTGCGGGATAAGCTGATCGCCAAAGGGATACCAGCCGAAGAAATAGCCTATGTCCACACCGCCAACACGGAGGCGCAGAAAAAGGAGCTGTTTGGCAAGGTGCGCTCCGGGCAGGTCCGGGTGCTGATCGGCTCCACCCAAAAGATGGGTGCGGGCACCAATGTCCAGAAGAAACTCGCGGCGCTGCACCACCTGGACTGCCCCTGGCGGCCCTCCGACCTTCAGCAGCGGGAGGGCCGGATCGTCCGGCAGGGCAACGAGAATGACGAGGTGGACATCTACACCTATGTCACCGAGAATACCTTTGACAGCTACCTCTATCAGCTGGTGGAGGGCAAGCAGAAGTTCATCGGGCAGATCATGACCAGCAAAAGTCCGGTACGCTCGGCGGAGGACATCGACGAAACCGCCCTGTCCTACGCGGAGATCAAGGCCCTCTGCACCGGCAATCCCCACATCAAGGAGAAGATGGACCTGGACATTGATGTGCAGCGTCTCCGGCTCCTGAAAGCCAACCACCTCAGCCAGCGGTACGCCCTGGAGGACCAGATCATCAAGACGCTGCCCCAGGAGATTGCCAGATATGAGCAGTATATCGAAGGCTACACCTCCGACATGGATCGGCTGAAGGAAAACACTCGCCCCAATGAGGATGGCTTCTCCCCCATGGAGGTGGAGGGAACTGTCTACACCGACAAGAAGGCTGCGGGCAGCGCCATCCTCGCCGCCTGCAAAGCCATGACCAGCCCTGATCCTGTCCCTCTGGGTCAGTACCGGGGCTTTGCCATGGAATTATCCTTTGAGAGCCTGAGCCGGGAGTTCAAAGTCACCCTGGAAGGGGCGCTTTACTACACCACCCCCCTCGGCACCGATATTTTCGGCAACATCCTCCGCCTGGACAATCTGCTGGGCAGTATGGAAGAACGGATAAAAGCCTGCCAGGAGCAACTGGAAAATACCAAAGTACAGCTTGAAAATGCCAAACAGGAGGTGGAAAAGCCATTCCCCCAGGAGGAGGAACTGAAAACAAAATCTGCCCGTCTGGACGAACTAAACATTCTGCTGAATATGGATAAGCGGGAGAGTGAGATCGTGGACGGGGACCGGGATGAGCGAGAGGAAACGCCGGACAAAGGGGGCCGGGAACGCTGACTACGCGGCGGCACGGCATCGTGCCGTCTACATATCCGCACCTTTGCACACCTGGACAGCGTATGGTATTCTGTCCATGATGGGAGGTGTGGATATGCGGAAGATCCGTATCAATCAGGTCCGGTGCGACGGCTGCGGAGAGGTGATCGTTTCCACAACCCGGCACGATCTGCGGTGGTGCAAATGCCGGAGCGTGGCCGTGGACGGTGGGACTGACTACCTGCGGCGGATCACCGGCAATGCCTCCGCTTCCTTTACGGAACTCAGCGAATATAAGAATGAGCCTGACCGTGAAGGCGGCGTACCGGGCGGGGCTGGTTGATAAGAATCCGATGTATCAATAGGAAAGTGCTGTGCTGAAATGAAAAAAACAATCAGTCTTTTCGGCAGGGCCGTAAACGTGGCCTTTGCCGTTTTACATAGCCGGGAGGTTTTCATCTGGAAAGCTCCTGGCTATCACTATTTTATAAGGAGTGATGCAGCATGACCAACGAAGAAATGATGAGCCGACTTTATGAACAAATGGCCACCGAGCAGCAGAAGTACAAGGAGTGGCTACTGGGCCAGCCCCCCGCTGTGATCCTGGACAATGCTTGTCAATTCACGGTTCGGGAGGACATTGTGATGGAGATGGAGGAATTGGAATTGACAGACGCCCAAGCCGCAACTCTATTGCGGTCCCGGACCCCGCTTGCGGATGTTTATAAGGCATGGCAGCAGACGGAAACCAACCACATGAACGATGTACGGGATGTGATCGAGGCCCGCGCCAACGCCGTCATACAGGCCGAAAAGGAAAAAGGCCATCGGGAGGGGCGGTAGGATGGGCTATGTCACCCCGGAGCAGATCGCCCAGGCAAAGGAATGGGACCTGCTGGCCTATCTCCAGAGGTACGACCCTCATTCCCTGGTACACGTCGGCGGAAATACCTACTGCACCCGTGAGCACGACAGCCTAAAAATCAGCAACGGAAAATGGAACTGGTTCTCCCGTGGGATTGGCGGGAAAACGGCCCTGGACTATCTCATCAAGGTCCAGGGCTTTTCTTTTCCCCAGGCAGTAGAGGAGTTGGTGGGACACCACCGTTCTCCGCCACTTCCAGCATCTCAGACTGAGCCGAAAAAATCAGAACCTCGGCATTTGGTTCTGCCGCCATCCAGCCGGTGTGCCACCCATGTTGTCAGCTATCTCCATGGGCGGGGCATTGACTACGATGTGATCGACTACTGCATCCAGACTGGGCGCTTGTATGAGAGCCTACCCTATCACAACGCTGTTTTTGTGGGCCGGGACCGGCAGGGCCAGCCCCGCTACGCCGCCCTGCGAGGCACCCTGGGGGACTTTAAGGGCGAGGCTCCCGGCAGCGACAAGCGGTATTCCTTCGCCATCGCGGAGGACCCTGCCGCCCCCAGCGTCCACCTGTTTGAATCCGCCATCGACCTGATGAGTTATGCCACGCTGCTGAAAATGAAGGGCCGGGACTGGCGGCAGGATGCCATGCTCTCCCTGGCCGGTGTATTCAAGCAGAAAAAAGAGATTGTTATACCTCTTGCTCTCAGCCAGTACCTTCAGGATCACCCCAGTGTCAACACGCTTTACCTCCACCTGGACAATGACGAGGTGGGCCGGGATGCAGCAGCTGGCATCATGGAGGGTCTGGGGAATCGGTACAAGGTGCTGGACAGACCGCCGCCCAGTGGCAAGGATGTGAACGACCTGCTCCAACAGAAGCTGGGGCTGATACGGAGGAAGGAGGAATGGAGCCGGTGAAAGACGTTCAGGGTATGAAGATCATCGGCATTGACAATGGCTATGGCAATATCAAGACTGCAAACTGCTGTTTCCCAGCAGGGTTGACCGCCGCAGACATCGAACCGGTATTCAAGGACGATCTGCTGGTCTATAACGGACGGTACTACCTCATCGGGACGGGCCACAAAGAGTTTGCGGCGGATAAGACCGGGGATGATGACTACTATATCCTCACCCTGGCTGCTATCGCCCGTGAATTGAATATGTATGGCCTGACAAACGCCACGGCGCGCCTCGCCGTGGGCCTGCCGCTCACCTGGGTGAGCGGGCAGCGGGAGGAGTTCAGAGCCTACCTCACCCGAAACCGGGAGGTGGCCTTTACCTTCCGGGGAAAACCTACCAGGTGGAGATCACTGGGGCCGATGTGTTCCCCCAGGGCTTTGCGGCGGTAGCCGGCCAGATCCGGGACTTTCAGGGTGTGAATATGCTCTGTGACATTGGAAACGGCACCATGAATATCATGTTCATCAATGACCGCAAACCTGTTGTGGATCGGATGTTTACGGAGAAGTACGGCACCCATCAATGTATGCTGGCCGTCCGGGAGAACGTCATGCGGACCCACCATGCCACGGTGGACGACTCCATCATTGATCGGGTACTGCGGTTCGGCACGGCAGACATCCGGGAGGACTACCTGGCTACCATCCGGGAAACCGCTGCGGAATACGTAGGTGAGATCTTCCGCATCCTGCGGGACCATGAGTACAACCCGGCGCTCATGCGGCTCCGCGTGCTGGGTGGCGGGAGTTGCCTGGTCCGTAACTTTGGGGGATATGATGCAGGCCGTGTGACCATCTGCGATGACATCTGCGTCACCGCCAAGGGCTATGAGTACCTGTGCGAACAGGCTTTGCGTAGGGGCGTGAGAAAATGAATGTCAAACGGCTTTCTCTCCGATTTAATCTTGACCGGGAGGATGACCGCAGAGCGTGGGAAGCTCTGCACTGCTTGGACACCCGCTCCATCAATCAGGAGATCATTGCAAGGATCAACGCAAAAGAGCAAACCGACATTTTGAAGGAGTTGATCCGTCAGATCGTATCCGAAGAACTGTCACGAGCCACGGAAATCGGCACTATCCGGCCAGTGGCACAGGGGGAAGCCAGTACGGAGGACATCGACACCGTGCTTGACTTCCTGGACAGTTTTTAGCGGCATCATCCGTGATGCCGCTTTTTCCCGCCCATTGAGGGGTGTGGCGTCACCTATGATGCCACTAAAATCATGATAGGAGGTTGTCACTCCATGAGTGAAAAATCCTTTTGCGAAGTCAATATGACCTATTCAACCATGCGGAGTTATTTCCGTGCCGCAGAACGTGCCCGCCAGCATTTGTCCGGCTTCATTGTGTTCTCCCCGGCCAGTTTTGAGAAGGAGTATTCCGTGGAAAGCCGCACCTATGCGGTGTCCAGTGACAACAAGGCATTTCGGCCTAATATGGGCGGGTATTCCATCTATGCCTCGTCCCTGGACGGCGCTGATCCCTGTGTCCGGCTGGAACAGTATATGGCATCGGAGTACGGCGGCAAGGACGGCTGGCAAATCGAACGGTGCTATATGATGTCCGATGAAGCAGAGCGGGCGAAGGCCCTCATACGAAAGGAAAAAGAGCATGAGCGGTGAGAAAATGACTAAGCCCGCACGCTCTCCCGCGCCGAAGGCGCAGAGGATGGCGGTATTGTCTTAGCAAGCAACGAATCTGTCCGTACAGATTCCGCTTGACAGAGGCTTGCCGCCCCTATGACCCCGCAAAATTTTTCCCATTTCCCATCCCGTCTGTGTTATAATGGCACCATCATATACAGGAGGCCGCCTATGAGCAACTATGAAAAAGCCCTGGAACTCTGGCACCGCAAAAATATCACAACAGACGCGGAGTTGGCCGAAGCCCTGAACGGGCATAGCATTGCTTTTGCCTATCATTCCGGGAAACTCGAAAATGAACGCATCACTTACCATGATACCAGAGAGATTTTCGAGCATGACGGCGTGACTTCCTATACCGGCGACCTGCGTACCCTGTTTGAGATACGCAACGCGAAAGAGTCGCACGAACTTTTTCTACAAGCGTTTCAGGAGCGGCGTCCATTGGATGCAAAGCTGGTACTGGACTTCCAGCGGCAGTTGACCCACGGCACCTATGACACCCGCCGCTGGCAGTTGGGTGAGCGGCCCGGCGAGTATAAGCATCATGACTATGTAACTGGCCGGGAGGAGGTAGGTGCCGCCCCGGAGGATGTGGCGGATGAGATGGCAGAACTTCTGGAGGAACTGCGGGACGTTGCCCCGGAGAAAGTGCTGATTGCGGCGGCCTATTTCCATGCCAAATTTGAAAACATCCACCCCTTTGCGGATGGGAACGGGCGAACGGGCCGACTGGCGATGAACTATCTGCTGGTACTGAACGGCCACCTGTCTCTTATACACATCTCCGAGC